>Ga0187783_10002343_pt1 | contig 14081 bp, 15 predicted proteins | sample 1015_SJ02_MP02_2_FD_132471 | JGI IMG/M metagenome (GOLD analysis project Ga0187783, IMG submission 132471) | Tropical peat soil microbial communities from peatlands in Department of Meta, Colombia - 1015_SJ02_MP02_20_MG | ecosystem: Environmental > Terrestrial > Soil > Wetlands > Peat | place...
ACTCCTTCACCAGCTGAGCCAAGTAGGCCGTGCCAAGGCGCACATTGTAATCCGGGTCGGTCAGCCGTGAACGAGAATAGCCAATTTTCTGTTCGTGCGCCAACAGACGAGCCGTCCCCGGAAGGAGCTGCATCAAGCCGATGGCGTCCTTGCCCGAGTGCGCGTCGGGGTCGAAGGCAGACTCCTGGTGCACGACTCCGGCAACCAGCATGGGATCAAGGCCGGCGCGCGCGGCCCATCTCCGGATCGAAGACTCGAAGGGCAAGGCATAGGCGGTAGTCCACACATCGCGCGGAACCGCCGTAAATCTCTGTGATTCAAGCTGCGGAAAGATCTGGCGCACCGTGACGATCGCCGCGCCATAGTGACCAGCAGTGAGAGCCGTCTGAGCCACCTCCAGCAAGAGCCGCGCTTCGCCCGTCGTGTCGTATCCTGCGCGCAGCTCGAGCTCGGCGGAAGCATCAAAGGCAATCGACCGCAGAGCTTCGGCCCGCGCACGGTTTCGCACGGCGGCGGGCGGGATAGCTCCGTCCAGCTTAGGTATGGCTGAAACGGGCGGAATCTGCGCGATCACGTCGGAAACCTGCATCGGTTCCCTGCCGAGTGCGCGCAATCGCTCGGCAGCCAGGGTTTCGAAATAATTCTGCGGATACCGATCGGCTAACTTGGCATAGTAGCTGCGAGCGAGAGTCGGTGCTTCCGCTTCTTCCGCCAATCTCCCAAGCCAATACAGGGCGTCAGAGGTATAGAGGGAGCCGGGAAAGCGCTGCAGATGCTCTTTCAGCAATGTTTCGGAGTCGGGCTGGCGCTTCAAAACGGCCGTCCAGGCGACGCGCCATTGCGCCGCCGTCGCGTCAGGCGCCTGGGGGAAATTCTCTTCGACTCGCTTGTAGTAGCCGGCCGCGCTGTCGCGGTCAAGCTGCACCCAATAGTAGTTCCCCGCAAGGAACAGCGCAGCTTCGGCCCAGGGGCTATGGGGAGCTCTCGAAACAGCGGCTTCGACGGCGGCGGTCATTCGCGCGTCGTCGTGCTGCGAGCGATAGTAGTCCGCTAACGAAGCAAAACGCTCTGCGTCAACCTCCGGACTCGTGATCGAGACAGCCGCGAGCGCCCACGGTCCCTCGCCGAGCGCGACGCCGCATTCAAGCACGCGGAGTTGTGCTCGTTCGTGATCGGCGTCGGAAAGTTCCGGCAACAGCGCGGAATATTCACTGCGCGCGTCACGCCAGTCCCGCTCCGCAAACAGGGTCGACGCGTGGTCGAGCCGCTGCGCGACCGAGAGGCGGGGGAATTTCTCGCCGAGCGTGTCGCGAAGGAAGCTGAGCTTCTCGCCCGCTTCGCGCGCCTGCTCGCTCGTGGGGAACCGCATGTAAACCGCCTCGTAATCGACGGCGGCTTCCACAAGATCGTTCGTGTGTTCGCGAGCCTCGGCGCGCAGCAGGAGCAGGCTGGGCTTCTGGGCCGTAAGAGCAGCCGCATCGAGGGCGGCAACGGCTTCGGCAGGCTGATTGGAGGCCAGGGCGGCTTGGCCAAGCGACTCCAACACCTGGTCCGTGATCACGGAATCGGGATACTGCACGAGGAACTGCTTCAGCTCGGCCAGCGCTTCCGGGCTGCGACCTTGGGCCAGATTCGTTTCGGCCATCCAGTATAGAGCGTAGTCAGCAAGCAACGGGTCGTTCTTGGCGCGCGTAAACCATGTGATCGCCTGAGGGTAACGCCCTTTGTTGTAGTCGAAATAGCCGAGTGCCAGGGCCGCGCGCATGCCCAGAATGCCAGAAGATTTCTGCATGGCAATGACACTCAGTTGTGCGTAGGCTCGCTGTGCGCTTGTGCCTTTGAGAGATCGCGCCAGCTTTTCAAGCTGATCTTCCGTGAATGCGGACTTGTGTGTCGCGGCAGCAGCTGGCGAACTGGGCATGCCTCGTGCGACGCACGCCGAGGACCCCAGCAGCACGGCGCCAAGCGCGGCAACGATCCGGCTGGGAAATTTCATGCCGGAAATACTAATGCCGAAGGGCCGCAGGCGGATAGGGGTACTCTCCGAGCGCTTCGGGATCGCCCTCCCCGAGAATTTCAACCATCCAATGGCGGAAGTAATCGACCGGATGGTCCTGAATCGCGCGGAAACGACGATCGTATTCCTTTCGGGCTTTGTCGAGGTCACTTCGCAACCTTGCACAGATGTCTTTGTTTTCGCGACCCAGACGCACGTCTTTGGGCCGCAATAGTTTGATGTCCTGCATGGCCACTTTGGCCACCCGGTTTGCGCGGCGATGCAACTCCTGGAGATCGGTCGGGAGGCTGGCCACATCGAAGGGTGGCGTTTCTGCTACCGGCTCCGGGACGACAGACGGCTCCACTACCGTGGCATCGAGCGGTATCTCAGTGGAAAGCTCCTGCCCCACGGGGGCCCATTCAGGCTCGGGCGCCTCCGGCTCAGGGGCAGGCTGCTCCTCGGGCTCGGCGGCAGTGACGGATGCCCTCGACTCCTCATCCGAGCCCGCTTCGTCACGCGGCTTAAGCGCCACGGCTACAAAATTCGAAAGCACGGACAGCCCAGCGGCGAGCGCGGAGGCGGCCGTCTGAGCTCGCAGCATGGCCGGCAGTGCGTTGCTGGGACGGCTCGAAGCGCAAGCTGCGACAAGATCCGCGTAAGCCTGCTGCAACTCGTCGGCAGTCCGCTGCAGCGGAACGAGATTGTCGCGCAAGGCCCGGGAGACGGCCTGCTCCAGGGCCCGTTCGTGAGATCGCCGGCGTTCTGTCAAGGATTTCCCGCCATTCGCGATTATGGAAACGCGGTCAGAAGGTGTCAACTGGCATTCCGACGGTGCGTTCCTGGGGCGTGCAGCATACCAGGCCAGGGTTTGGCGTTTTTCACCTGGCCGCCAGGTTTTGCTTGCGTTCGCGGGCAGTCATTCGTATCTTGCAGCGGATGCTAACCGCCGAGGAAGTCCGTAAACTGATGAAGCTAGAGCCTCTCAGTGCGGAAGGAGGCCTGTTCGCAGAGGCCTACCGGTCCGCCCATCGACTACCCAGAGAGGCGCTTTCGAAGTGCTATCCGGGCGAGCGATCGTTATCGACCGCGATCTACTACCTGCTGACTCCAGAGACATTTTCCGCGATGCATCGACTGCGGGGAGACGAGGTGTACCACTTCTATCTGGGCGACCCGGTCGAGATGCTGAAGCTCAAGCCAGATGGCTCGGCCGAAGCCCTCTTGCTCGGACAGGACATCGGCGGGGGAATGCGCCTGCAGCAGGTGGTATGCGGAGGGACCTGGCAAGGCTCACGGCTGGTTCCCGGCGGCTCTTTTGCGCTGATGGGTACAACCATGGCGCCGGGCTTTGACCCCGCTGATTTCGAGCTGGGCCAGCGCGAACAGTTGAGCGCCGCCTACCCGGCCTATGCGCCGCTGATCGCTATGCTCACTCGCTGACGTCGAAACAAGGCGACATTGTTGTTCCGAGTTAGGCGTGAACGCTCAAAAGGGGAGGATCAACTTGAAAACCTTCGGGCGAACCATGGCAATCTTTCTTGTCTTCTCCGGCGCTTTGGCGATTCCGCTGGGGTTGCGAGCGGCGTCGGCGAAGTGTGACCGCGTCTGTCTGATTAGCACGGTCGATACGTATTTGGCTGCAGTTGTCGCTCATGACCCTTCACGGGTGAGATTCTCGGCAGATCTAAAATTTGTCGAAAACACGGTCCCGATGAAACCAGGCGAGGGCCTCTGGAAGACCGCGTCGGGGCTGCCGACCACTTTCAAGATCTACGTACCCGATCCGGTCTCCGAGGAGGTCGGTTTCATGGGCGTGATGCAGGAGAACGATAAGCCCGTGCAGTTAGGGTTGCGGCTGAAGATCGTGAACGGCCAGATTAGCGAAGCCGAGCATCTCATAGCACGCAACCTCAGCGCTGCAAGCCTGGCGAATCTGGAGACGCCGCGGCCGGGCTTGCTGGCAACGGTACCGCCGGCGGAACGAATTTCTCGAGCTGCGATGATCAAAATTGCTCTTTCTTATTACGATGCGCTTGTGAACGGGGACGGGAAGGCAGCGCCATTCGCCGATGATTGTGTCCGACGCGAAAATGGGAGGCAGACGACCGGCAATCCTCCGCCGGCCACTCCTGGTTTCGCGACACTGGGAGCCATGGGTTGCTCCGCTCAGCTGGACACGAAGGTCTTTGACTACATCAAGGCGATTGAGCCGCGGCGTGTGGAAATCGCCGACCCAGAAACCGGGCTGGTTTTCGGGCTTTCACAGTTTCGGCAGCCGATGGACGAGAAGACCGTGAAAATCGTGGGCGTTGCCGGCGTCGATCACGTGGATATGAACTTCAAGCCGTTCGATCTTCCGGCCGCGCACATTTTCAAAATTCGAGACGGTAAGATCCACGAGATCGAAGCGATGGGCTTCATGATGCCCTATAACTCCAAGACTGGGTGGGAATAGACCGGTGCAAGCCACGTGGTAGGACTTCGACTCTAGCGAAGCGTCCGAACCCCAGGTTCGGAAGCTAGATCCGCAAGTGAGCCGCTGCCGAGGTCCTAGTTGGCTGGCTGACGCGGGAACGGAAGCGCTCTTCACGATTGGGGGCGAAAGTCGCGGCAGGAAAAATCCGGTTTCGCGACGGTGCCCCTCGAACGCGGCGCCGAACTGTCCAGCGAGCAGTGCCTCCTCTCTTTTCGATTTCCAAGTAAAACCCAAAAAGATCACCACAAACGCCACAAAGCCGCGGTATCGCCCGGCGGGATCGAAGTTCATGGCACTCCCACTGCCTTGGCTCCGTTCCGCACGCTACGCTGTTTCGCGATTATCGCCGACATCGAAGGCCGCAAAGCGGAGTCAAACGTGCACTCATCCATTCCAACCATCATAGCTGGCGACAAAGAGGTGGGCAAACCGCCCCGGGGAGTCTGACCGACAAGGATGCGCCGAAGTTGGTGCCTACTTACAAGCAACCGCTCTCTGAGCCGCTTCCAGGAGCGGGCCACCGTCGTCCGACCGACTCGACCCGCTTCGGAAGCTTGACCATTACCGGAAAGCGGATCAGAATCGCCGAAACGGGAGGAGTAGCATGACCACCCTCACCTGCCCTGATTGCGACCTTCCGGGCGACGGGGATTGTTCTGTTTGCCACGGAAAGGGCAGAACCTTGGGAGAGAGGCTTTTAGGCAGCGTTGCCCTATTCGGAGATGAGTCGACTTGCTCCGCTTGTGGCGGCAGTGGTCATTGTCCTACATGCGGAGGCATCGGAGAGATCGAAATTGGCGGCGAAAGTGGTTAGCTCACGGGCTCAACAGAAGCATTGTCTTGCGCTAACGGTTCGTCGCTGATCGAGTTTCGACTCGTCCCGTTTCTCGCATAACTACGCCTACCGGCGACTGATTGCGCGAGAAGGGAGGTTGCGATGGACAGGCCGCGCCACCCTCAGGTGATTCGCCCCTGGAAAGCACAGCAAACACAAAAACAGAAATCGCGTCTGGCCCTGTCGGCACAGCTGCCGCGAGAGCACACTCGGAAGCCCTCTAGTAGAAAGCGCGGCAACCCCTCGACGAGCGAATGAATCCAGGCGCAGCGGTCGCCGACTCAGGGGCAGGAATTTAGGGCCGATTCGAGCTCCTTGACAAAGAGGATGTTGGCCGCGCTTTTTCAAGCAGCGCGAGGCCTGAGGACGAAACCTGAACAATCGTGCGCCCATTCACGCGCTCCCTGGTGATAAGTCCACGATCAATCGCATCTTCCCAAACCGGAAGCCTCGGGCATGACGTGCGCCAGGCATCCATCACTTCTTCGTAGGTCCTCTCGCCATTCGCCAACCACTGCAACAGATCGACTACCAAGGTCTCAACCACCGGCTCAGCCACGAGTTGTCTCCTCTTCGTTTGACTATAGCTCATTGTCAGCCAAAATCGGGAATGGATAGACGCTCGATGCTCAAGACTGCTGCGCGCCAAGCCAAGATGGGACGCACGACCGTGGTCAGGCGTCTGCTTGCTGCAGCGCGAGTCATCTCGCTCTATCCAGCAACGCCAGCTCAGCCCTATCCAACCTGCCTACCATCTTGGAGCGCAGTCTTAGCAAGACGCAAACTGATTTGGGAGCAGCGCGGCGCTCTGGTCATTGAACAAGGCCGCTGTCCAAAAGCGCCTGGTACTGTTTATCACTGTCCGCGGTGCCATTTCGCTCATGTCTGAACCTGCGTGGAAATTCTGACCAAAACAAGACACAATACGCACGTGAAATTGTTCGCCGCGACAAGAAAGATTTGCGTTCTAACTGGACTGCTGACGTTGCTCCTGATTTCCTCCATCGTGATGGCACAGAGCAATCTCGACGGTACGTGGAAGCTTGACGTCAGCACGCTCCCTACGCCGCAGGGGCCATTCATTTGGGTGTTGCAAAACGGAGTCTACGAATGCAAATCCTGTACGCCTCCGATTCTCGTTAAAGCGGACGGTCAGGACCAACTCACGCCCGGACAGAGATACGACACAATCAGCGTTACGGTCGTCGACGAACGGACCGTCAGGGAAATCGAGAAGAAAAATGGTCAGATTGTCAGCGACGAGACATTCACGGTCTCTCGCGATGGGAGCACGGCCACTGACGAAGTCGCATACTGGAAGACAACCATGCGCAGAGTGGCAGCGGCTCCCCCCGGGTCTCACGCGCTCACAGGCTCCTGGCAATTTTTGAAGCTAGAGAATCTCTCAGATACATGGCTTTTGATCACCTACAAAATCGAGGGAGACACCATAGTCATGAGCCGCCCAACCGGCCAATCGTATCACGCCTCGTTCGATGGCACGGACGCGCCCTACCACGGCGATCCGAGCATCACCGCTGTGTCTGTGAAACGCATCGACACCCACACAATCGAGGAGGCCCACAAATTCAACGGAAAAGTGTTCCGCGTAGTACGCACCTCCGTGAGCGCCGACGGGCGGTCGTTGAAGATCTCGGTCAGAGAGGTTGGCGCTGGCCCTACGATTGAACTCACTGCGTCAAAACAATAGCGGCGGATGCATCGCAGTGCCGCTCAGTGACCAGATACCGCCGGGTCCCGTGCCCGCAAGCAGAGATTTCCCTATCGCGGCAAATGTCTGACGACCAGGGCTGCTATTCGTCTCAATTACAACCGTCAGATCGAGTCGATTTAAGCCGGACGCGTCTCGCTTATGCGGCAATCATCTTGACTGCGCACGGCAGACCGGGTATTCGTTGAGCAGTGCCACGATTCAGGATACTCATAGTCGATGACTTTGAACCGTTCCGGCGATTGGTGTGCTCGATCCTAGAAGGGCGGGCTGAGTTTCGGGTCATCGACCAGGCATCGGATGGGTTGCAAGCTCTCCAAAAGGCCGAGGAGCAACAGCCGGACCTGATCCTGCTTGATATCGGTTTGCCGGTTCTGAACGGGATGATGGTGGCCAGGCGTGTGCGCAAGCTTGCTCCAGCCTCAAAAATCTTGTTCCTCACCCAGGAATCTTCTCCTGAAGTGGTAAGAGAAGGTCTTGGCTTAGGGGCACTAGGGTATGTTTATAAGCCACGTGCCCACAGCGACCTGCTGCCCGCCATCGAAGCCGCCCTTAAAGGCACGCAATTTGTCAGTCAAGGCCTCGTCGAGGGGACTCCCGGGAAGCAGACCAGGTGCTATTCATTCGACTTCGATCGGACGAACCGTATTCTTCGTTTCTGTCTCAAAGGGCGGATCACCGACGAGCTGATGAGGAATTTCTATGACGGCATGCGGGAACCTGCACACCGCACCCAGCCAGATGCGGGGGTATTGGATACCTGTACGGTCATCTCATTCGAGGTTTCTTCCCAACTCATCCGAGAACTGGCCGCGGCTTCGCCGATCATCCCGAATCCGAACTTTCCGCGAGTCGTCATTGCGCCTTCTCCGCATGTGTACGGGATGATGCGCATGTTTGAGAGACAGGCAGATGCGACGCGCCCGAACTTTCACGTGGTTCGGGCCGACAGCGAGGCGTGGGCGATCTTGGGCGTGCAGAATCCGCAATTCGAGCCGCTTGACATCTAATTAGCGGATGGGACATCCGTGCGGCTATCATTGCAGCTACCGGGAAGCAATCCGAAGCCGGAAGTTAGCTCATCACTGCCCGGTGGTGCGCCGGCGGCGCATGACGTCTAACCGGAACGTTGCCCAGCAAGAACCTCCATCCAGCCGCAGCGGGCGCCAGCGCGCCCACATCACGGAGCCGTTAGCGGCCTCCCCTGCCGTGTTAGGGAACTTCGATAATTGCGATGGTGTAAGGAGATGCGAGTTTTTTTGACATTCTCCTGGCGCGGCCCAGCTCCTTGCCGTAGTCACGTCCAAGGCCCAAGGCTCTCATGAGGGCCATGATGCTGTCCTGGTATTCCCAAAGTTGGTCGCCGGTCATGTTCAGGGTCGCACGGCACCGCTCATTGGTGCACCGACTCCGGAGATCATAAATGGTATTCAGCGTGTACGACATACCGCACTGACAGGTGAGTCTGACCCGCTTCGGCCTTTTTCCCGTTGCCATTACTGGCCCGTTCCCCGGCCAGTCGTGCCTCGTGAAATCCGGCTCCTCGGCTCTCCCTCGAATTTCTGAACATGCCTGATCGCGTACACGCTCTCCAGTTCGCATAGCCTGCACCTGGCCACGAACGCGTGCGGGGCGTTCATCTCTCGCCGCGCGATCTCCTCTTGCAAGCTGACCACTCTTGCCGAAACAAGGATTGGCTCACCGCATCGAAAACAGGACACTCCAAAGTAGCTTCTTAGCTCGGCAATCACAGTGCTCCTCCAAGTGGGCTTTTGTGGCAAGCCCTGATATGCCGCCCTAGTACACCTGTCAATTTTGACAGGGGGGCAACCGTTTAACGTATTGACATAGCGAGGGTAATCGTACAGAAGTGGATGCTAATGGGTTCCCTACCGGGAAATGCGCGGGCGCCTACCAGGGCAAGTTAAGCGCCCGCCCCTCCCCCCGCTTTCGGCACTCGGCCTCAGCGAGAAGCTGTCATGTTAACCTCAGACCCCGCGGCTGTCGTTGATCCGGAGCAATGAGGCGGGAATGACCGCTTCGTTGGGCAGAGCTTTGCGAGGCGGGAGTTCGGGTTTTCGGAGATCGGTGTTCGACGTGTCTTCCACGGATCTGGCCATATCCGTTTGGCGTCCCATTCCACCCATTCCGGGGTCGATTGACTCTTATGGACAGCTTCACTAAGATGCGTCCACAGTTCGATCTTCGATTGCACATTTCAAACACCCACGCAGTCACCTCAGAAGGAGCACCGAATGACGGCACGCAGCTACGACATCATTACGGTAGGGGGCGGGATTGCCGCGTCCACATTGGCCAAAGCGATGGCCGGGCGAGGCGCCAAGGTCCTGGTGTTGGAGCGGGAAAAGCAATTTAAAGACCGCGTGCGCGGAGAGGCTGTGGTGTCTTGGGGTGTGGCCGAAGCAAATGAACTCGGAATTTGCGGTCTGCTCAAGGAAAAGTGCGCCCATGATGTGCCGTACGTTGAGGCTGGCTCAGGGTTACGAGACCTCAGAGCGACGACACTGCAGCAGTTACCTCTACTTTCCTTCCCCCATCAGGTTATGCAGGAAACACTGCTTGCGGCTGCGGAAAACGCCGGCGCGGAAGTGCGCCGCGGAGTCAGCGTTGAGCACATCGAGCGTGCGGTAGAACCTACCGTGGTTGTTAATGGGCACAGTCACGAGCGGATCTCAGCCCGTCTCGTGGTTGTCGCCGATGGCCGCGGCTCTGCGGCACGAAAATGGACTGGTTTTCCGGTTTGCGAACAAAGCAATGGCTACTACATGGCCGGTGTGTTGCTGACAAACGTACACGCGTCCAAGGAGATTTTTTATGCTGTCTTCAACCCCGAGCTTGGCACATGGACCGGTCTGATTCCCCAGGCGGGCGGCCAATTCCGGGCCTACTTCGTTTATCCGAAGAAGATGGGCTACCGTCTACAAGGTGAATCCATGCTCAGTCTATTCATTCGTGAGTCGGCGAAAGGATATGCTCCGATCGCCGATTACTGCGGCGACGCGAAAAGTATCGGGCCCTTGGCCAGTTTTGATGCGAGCGACAACTGGGTCGAACACCCTTATCGCGATGGCGTGGTGCTGGTCGGCGATGCTGCGGCCACCAGCGACCCCACCTACGGCCAGGGGCTTTCGTTTGCTCTGCATGCTGCGCGGGTGCTTCGCGACGAACTTACGAGCAATTCCGATTGGGAAGCTGCAGGACACCGCTACGCCGAACAGCATCAGCGTAGTTTTCATGCATGCCATGTGGTGGAGGGATGGTTACGCACCCTCTTTCAAGATCCCTCACTGGAAGCAGCGGCATTGCGGACGAGAGCCATGCCCCTGCTTGCCGAAGATCCCACGCGCGTTCCTGATCACATTTTTAGCGGTCCCGACTTGCCTTTAAACGAACAAGTGCGTGCGCGGTTCTTTGGCGAATGCTGACTCCGTTACGCGTTGGCGTTAGTCGAGCCGCTGCTTGAAAACGAGGCTCGCGAAGGTGGTTCGAATTCTTTGCAGTGGTGGAGGCGGGGGGAGTCGAACCCCCGTCCGAGAAGCCTTGCCACCCGAAGACTACATGCTTATCCCGTTCCTTGGGTTTCGCCGGAGGAGCTCAGAACGAGCAAGATGCGCCACCGACTAGTCCGATGATCTCGCCGTCCTATTCCGGACCGAAACAGGACGGCCAGCCTACTGTGTGACGCCTCATCTCAAGCGCGCAGGCGACGATTGAGGAGACGCGCTACCTACTTTTGGTTAGGCAGCGAGAGCCAACTGGGAAGTGCCAGTTGTGTTTTTCCACCCTGTTGCGGGCGGGCGGGCCCCGGCATGCCTTCGAGCCGCGACAGCTTCCGTCGAAACCGTGTCGCCCCCGTCGGATCACATCCATTCTATCACTCGACTGGGCGCAGACAGGGCGTTTCCGCAGGAATCGCGATCAGGGCCAGGCGCTTTACGTCGCGGGGAGAATTGGGCGCACCGAGTGGTCAGGGATGGGGACACTCTCGGGCACGCGCAGGCGGGGCCTGCGATTCCCGGTGAAATCCAGATAAAGCTTGTGCTTCAGGATCCATTCCGGAAAATGGCCCATGCGCAGCAGCGGATATTTCATCGCTTTGCCAAAAAGACGGCGGCCGAGAAAGTAGTAGTACAGGGGAATGCCCAAATTATAGACGAGATGCGCCTTTTTCGAACGGTGGAAGAAGTCCAGATTGTAGCGCCAACAGGTGAAGAAAAACTCCCACTGCAGGTCGGTTAGCTGATAGAGCTTGGCGCTCTCGCGCTTCTGCAGGCGCGTATCTTCCAGTGGCACGAAAAGTGTCGGCACCACGCACCACTTGGCATCCTTCAACGCATGCAGCAGGTCCAGCGACTGTCGCGTGTCGTCGGCTGTCTCACCGGGCAGACCCAAAATCCACGTGCAGAACGGGAACCAATTGTTGCGGTTGAGGATCTCCATTCCTTTCAGGACGACATCGGGCCACTGTTCGGGGCGAAAGGGGTAGCCCTTGCCCTTCATGATTTCTCTGAACAGGCGCGGGGAGCCAGTCTCGATGCCGACGAAGAGATTCTGATAGCGCTGTTCCGGATGCTTCGAGGCCGGATGGGTGTGCACGCTGCGATCCACGGCGAGCTGCAATTCGCCAAGCATGTTTGGCTCGGCAACGATAGGAGCCATGGTGCCGTGCGTAAGGCCGATGTAGTCAATTCCATCGACAGCCGCGACAGATTCGAACAGACGCTTGAGAGCTGGAACGTTCGGCCGAAATCGCGGCCCGTGCTCGTACAGAAATAGGTCTTCGGTGACGAGCAGCGCAAAGTCCGCTCCCTCGGCAGCCTGGGTTCGCACGTTGGCGAGGATTTGCTCGAGCGGGAGGCTCTTGCCCGCCCGCAGAGCGACTGAGCAGAACTGGCAACCGCGCCCGCAGCCGCGTGTGATCTCGACCGCACCGAACGTCGAGCGGTGCCGCAGCCTCGGAATGCTTTCCAAACGAGGGCTGTGTCCTTCCACCTTGCGCGGGAGGGGTTCGCCGCGAAGAGCCGCCTCAAAGACGGGTACTACGGTTTCCTCTGCCTCACCGTCGACAATGCAATCCACCAGCCATTCATCTTGCAGGCCTTTCTTCTCGATCTGCCAGGCACCTGGGCCTCCGACAACGATCTTCAGGTGTGGCTTATGTTTGCGCAACAGAGGATGAAGGATGAGGCGGCGGAACTGCTCGGCGTTGATGGGCTCGACGTCCGCGCCATAAAAGTAGGCGTAGACATCGGTGGCAAAGGTAATGCCGAGCGGATTGTGCGCGTGAATTCCAACGACGCGCGTATCTTCGCCAAGGAACTGGTCGAGCTGGTCGGCGTAGCAAACGGCGATGTCTTCTTCCGAAAATCTCTGGGCCAGCAGCGCTTCCACAACACGCAGGCCTTGGGGTACGTACTTGGCCTGCCCGTCAGGCCAAGTTTCTCCTTCCGAGGCCCAGGTCACATTGAACACGGAGGCATATCGCGCGGGCAGAGTGGCGAGCAGCATCTGTTTCCAGGTGCTGTGCATGTGCTCGCACGATTCAGAAGTGCTGGCGGCAAGCACGATTTTTCTTCCGCGAGATGCCATCGGTTCAACTCGAAGTTTAGACTTCGGCCGTACCACGCTCCAAAACGTCGCATTTTAGCACAGCCAATTTCCCCCTTTAACGCATCGTCGAGCCACTCACCCTTGCTTCTCCGCGTCGCCGCGCCAGAAGCGGGCGGAGTACACGATGGCCGCCGCGACGAGCCAGCCCAGGGCATACATCGGCTGGGCCCTCCAGCCGAGAACGGCGGAGTGCATCAATCCCAACCAAGAAAATAGCGACGCGCCCAGACACCACATTGCGGCGCGAGCGAAATGGCGGTCCATCGCCTCGGTGACAACCGAGGCGATGACCAGCACGAGAAAGAGAAATCCGTTTCCCAGGCCGCGCAGCGAGGCCCAGTAAATGGATCGATTGAGCGCGGCCTGAACGTCCGCACGGGCCGTCGAGAGCTGGAGTGCGGGGAGGGCCGAATTCATCACCGCGGACACGACGGCTCCCACCGGCAGCACAAAACCCAGGAGCACGACGCTCACGTATTTTCGATCGACGCGTGCGAGCGTGGTTCGGCCAACCCCGACTGCCGCGTAGGCGATCAGCGCTGCGAGAATCGGCCAGGGGAAAAGCGCCGCGAAAAACGAAGTCAACCCGGTCATGACCACGAGCAGCAAGATCACCGGCGTCCAGAACGCAAATCCGATTCGCGCACCGAGCGCCTTATAGGGCGGATGCAGCGCGTAGATCACCGGCGTCACGATGCTGCCCGCCATTCCGCACAGCAACGTGCCGATGGCATCCCAAGCGACCACCGAGCGCGCATCGTAGTTGTCGCCCGCGGCCGTGGCGCCTTCGACCGTGGTAATCGCCTGTAGCACATGGTAGATCGCCATCGGCGCGATTACAGACAAATACGGAATCGCCAAGGCCATCGCCCGCAGCGGTCCGGCAGAGGGCACAAACGGAAGCACCAGCGCAGCGCCCGGCCAAAGGGGATGGACGTAGCCAACAGCGATCCCGAGAATCAGTGGGATCAACCACGCGAAGAGAAACGGAGGCAGACGATACGATGTGATCGGTACGTTTGCGAAAACGGTGATGGCCACAATCACGAGCGCGGCGATTCCGACCAGCGGTTGATCGAAAACGCGCTGCAAAACCACCAAGGCGAGATAGCTGTACATGGCTGCGCCAAAAACGGTCATGGCGGCGGGCAGCGGAATGTGACGGCGAAACGCGCTGGCCAACGGTGCGGCGCACAGCTTGATGATTCCGGTCCAAACGACAGCCGCGGCGCCGACTCCCCAGGCTCGATTCAGGTCGTGAGTTTCCAGATAGATGGGCAGGAAAATCGAGAGCGTGTACGTGATGATCGCAGGGACATTGTTTCCATAGGCATGCGCGGTGACGTCGGCACGCCGTTCCCTTTTTGCGAGCGTCGCACCGAGATAAACCAGTCCGAGCGAGCCGACG
>Ga0187783_10002344_pt1 | contig 14080 bp, 12 predicted proteins | sample 1015_SJ02_MP02_2_FD_132471 | JGI IMG/M metagenome (GOLD analysis project Ga0187783, IMG submission 132471) | Tropical peat soil microbial communities from peatlands in Department of Meta, Colombia - 1015_SJ02_MP02_20_MG | ecosystem: Environmental > Terrestrial > Soil > Wetlands > Peat | place...
CATCGAGAGCGGGCCGCACTGGGCGCACGAGACGCTTGCCCGCCATGCAAGGGATCAACGCCCGGTGCGCTATACCGAAGGTCAGCTCGAAGAGGCAGCGACTCATGATCCCCTCTGGAATGCCGCGCAGTTGCAAATGAGGCTCACCGGCTGGATGCACAACTACATGAGAATGTATTGGGCTAAGAAGATTCTTGAGTGGAGCGCCTCACCGGCCCGCGCCTACCAGACCGCCATATATTTGAACGACAAGTATGAGCTTGATGGGCGTGATCCCAACGGATACGAGGGCATTGCCTGGGCCATAGTAGGGAAAAGCGATAGAGCCTGGTCGGAGCGGCCGATATTCGGAAAAATCCGGTACATGTCGTTTAACAGCACATCCGACAAGTTTGACAGTAAGAGCTACATTGAGCAGATTGCCGCGTTGCAACAGACATGTTCAGTTTCGAACGTATAGTCCTTTAGGGGAATTGAGAATCAGTAGACCCCCGCTTATGCTGATCGAATACTCATGCCCACTGTTGCTGAATCGCGATCGAGGTTGCCTTCCGCGACATAGTTCCAGCGTTCTTTTGCCGATACCTATTCTCGCTACTTTACGGGAGCATTAAGCGCTGCGACCAGCTCTACAAAACTGTTCGCGGCAAGGGCTCGGTCGACCATTTCTTTTTGGCTGAACAGTCGCCCTGCGTCGGCGAGCAGGTCGTGCTGGGACTGATTGTCGGGGGTCAGAATCAGAACGATAAGCTTGGCGGGGCGTCCATCACGCGAACCAAAATCGACTCCTTTATCAGCCTTCCCAATCGCGACTAAGGGATGAAGCAGCCCATTCACCCGCGCATAGGGGACGGCAATCCCGAAACGCCAGCCACTGCTGGTCACCCGTTCTCGCTCGCTGACGAGACGAAAGAAGCGCTCGGGAGCGTTGCCGGCCAGTACAGCCGCTTTTTCACACATTTCCAGTAAAACGCCGGTCTTGCTGCCGGTCACAAGATGCGTAAAAAACAATTCGCTGGTAACGATTTCTTTTAAGGTCAGGGACTTCTTCCCTCTAGTCAACACTCGAATGGCAGGCGCAGACATCAGTGAAGTGACCAGGGCCATAACGACGAGTGCCACGAACATGGGTTCGTGGATCAGTCCGGCCTGCAGCGCAAGAATTCCCAAAATCATCTCCATGGCGCCCCGGGCGTTCATCGCCAAACCGACTCCGATTGCGGTGCGGGTATCCATTCCGCCTAACCGTGCCCCCGCGCCGGCGCCCAGAACTTTCCCCAGACACGCGACAGCGATCACCACAGCCGTGACAGCGAACTGAAAATTGGTCACGAAGTTGGTATGCAACCCAATACTGGCAAAAAACAGCGGTGCAAACACGTTGGTGACAATCTGGTGAATGTGCTCAGAGGTGCGTTCGCGCAGGTGAGCGGATTCGCCGACTGCAGCGCCGGTGATGAAGGCGCCAAACACGGCATGAATGCCGGCGTATTCTGCAAAAGCGGCCGAGGCCAGAGTTAAGGAGAAGATGAAGGCCAGAACTCCTCCCGGCCACGTGGTATGCGCTTGGATAAAAGGCATGACAAGATGGATGAGCCATCGGCCGACAGTCAGCATCAGCACAGCAAAGCCTAATACCAAAATGATAGTGTGCCCCACAGGATGATCGGCGCTGCCGTTCGGATTGATCATTCCCAGAACCAGCCCAAATAAAATCCAACCTGCCAGGTCATCAAACATTGCCGACGACATCACGACAGTCCCCATTTCGGTTCTTAGCAATCCAAGATCCATGAGAATGCGTGCAACTACTGGGAGAGCAGAGATAGACAGGGCCGTACCCATAAAGAGCGCAAAAATGAGCCGGCTCGTTCCTTCGGTCGCGCCCAAGAAGCGCGGGAAGGCTCCCGCCAAAACAAATCCAAAGGCAAATGGGATTACGATTCCGGAAGCACTCACAAGCAAGGCGCTTTTGCCCTGACGAAAAATGCTGGAGAGGTCGATCTCGATGCCGGCTGTAAGAAGAAAAAAAACAACGCTGATGGTGGTAACACCATCGAGCACAAAAGGAACCGGGCCGGTGTGAGGAAACAACAGGTCATAGAGAACTGGTTGGTAGTGACCGAGAACGGTGGGTCCGAGCAAAATTCCTGCAGCGATTTCACCCAGTACAGCAGGTTGATTAAATTTCTTAACCACTTCACCTGCGACTTTTGCGCTCGCCAAGAGCGTGGCAAGAGTAAGACACACAACCATCACATCATGGGGTGCCAGGTGATTCATGCGTTTACGAGTTCATTAGAAATCACGCTTTCCGACGAGCCAAAGTCATCTGATAAGCGAAAGGAAGCCGAAACCGTAGTCACTACGGCGTCATCAGCCGGATTTGCAGGATGACGGACCAAGAACTTGGGTTTCAAAGTGTGCCGATCGGTTCCTCAAATTTACACGTTGGGTTCCGACATCCGAGTCTCGTTCAGGCAAGATTTTTGATTATGCGCTTGTATCTCTTGGCTTGCCAGGGGTCGTATGTGGACGCCGTTCCTTGCGAAGTATGTGCGACTCTGTCGCCCTTAACATCAAAATAAAGACATCTTGCTTGCAGGCGCGAATATTCTATTGTCCTTGTTATCTTGCAGCGTGATTCCTGTCGGCAAGCGCCGGAGTTCGTAGGCTGGTTTTCCTGACGACGCTGGCGCGATAAAAATCCGACGCTCACTTGCTAAACTCTTGATGAACCTCGTGCAAGGTGCAGAATCAAGCTGACTACGAACACTGCAAGAAAGATAAAAAACAAAATCTTTGCGATTCCTGCTGCAGCGAATGCTATGCCACCAAACCCCAAGAATCCTGCGATTAGCGCTATTGCCAAAAACACCAGCGCGTAGTAGAGCATTGCGTCCTCCTTGTGATCTTCTCCGCAGCAGAAAGGCTACAAGGATTGACCTTCAATCTCTATACTCGAAAGCATGCACATTCAGAGAAAAAAGGAGGTAATACCTTTGCAGGGAGTGCCCAGAAAGGTTCCTGCGCAGACCAATGATGTCAAGAAGCACCAAACAGAACAGCTCCGTCAACAGCAGACATGGCAATTGCAACCGAAACAACCCGTTCGGAAGTAAGTATTTTAGTGACCTTACGCATTACATCCGCAGCGAAGATTTCATTGCAACCTCGTGAATGAAGCGAGCGACGTTCCGTTGGGCGCCGCACTGGCCCGTTATGCCTCTGACAATATAGGGCATCCCGTAGTGAATCAGCCACTCTCAGCCAATCCACGGTCATTCCGGGTGGCGGATAGATTCTGACCAAAAGCCGCGGCCTCCTATTTCGTAGAAGTTGCCCTTTGGTGTTTGACCTCAAGTTCGTTTACCACTTGCTTCACGTTCGGCACCTGCTTAGCCACATTTTCTGCTGAAGAGCGTTCGGCTTGGGATGGAACATTTCCCTTTAGCGTGACCACTCCATTGGAAACGTCGTATTTGACGTCCTTATCGAGTTTGTGCTGCACCAGCATCGCTTCGAGGTTCTTGTCGATCCCAGAATCCAGTTCCGAATCCACTTTCTTCGCTGTGCCTTCGTCACCGCTGGGACGCACACCGATCTCGTCCGCTACGACAGCTGCGCCGGCAGCGGACTTGGCCACCGATTCGGCACGCGATTTATCGTCGTCGCTGTTAACATTGCCGCTCAGAGTAACGACATTCTTCTCCCGGTCCTGGCTAACACTGACGTTGTTGAAGCCGGCTTGATCCAGAGCATGTCTGACGTCTTCGGAGACGTCAGGCGCTTTGTTCTGGTTCGAGCAAGCAATCGTCAATGCCAAGATAACCGTCGGCACTGCAGCTGAAATGCTCTTGAATGATTTCATGGTCGTGTTTTTTCCTTTAACACCAGGCTTGAGGTTCCGCCGGTATTCCCTCAATCGATCATTGGCGCGGAACCGTCATTTCACCATCGACCGGATATCCTAGGCGACGCCAGGATTTGCTGTAGTCGCGCAGCGGCGGAGAGACATTCTGCACCTGCGTCGCGGCGTCTCGTTGCCAAAACAACTCGACCCTCTCTATGCGATCTTTTCTCGCGTTGTGGGCTCCTGCATCTTTTCCGAAGGTCTTAGCGCCGCTCGCATTGAGCTGGCCGGCAAACGAAGTCAGCGTCCGATCGGCGTCTTTCTCCCCACTCAGGGTTTGCTACAGGAGCCGACTTCCGCCCTCGTCTCCCAGCAGAGATGCATAGGTCCGCGCCGTTCCGTATCCCGCCATCCCGTAGGTCCACGCTTTGCAGCGGGCGCACGAGTCCGCGCAGCGGGATGAAAGCCTTGACGGATGGTGGGGTCACGCATATCTGCAATGCGGAAGTTCAAGCGCTTCACAGCGCACAAGGTTGCCAAGCTACGAGTGTCTGATTGACATAGCGCAGCAGGGATACAGGGCCAATGGAAGACATTGGCCGTAATACTGAATCCAACCTCGCAACAGAGGATTGAGTGGTCGAGCAAGGTCCTGCGATGCTGATCCAGCTCTCATCCACCGACTCTCGGCAGACAGGTTTGCGTGCGCGGCTATACCAACATGCTCCGTTGCCCTGATCGCTTTCCTTGCGATGCAGGCGAGTCAGTTTTTGCAACGGCTCGCTGTAGTGAACAAGGATCTCTTCATCCACTGGCGGAGTGCGGCTGATGGGAGCCGAATGAGCCTGAGAGTTTCACGGTCGCTTCTGCGAGAAGCTCGGGGCGACTCCCCGCGCCTACTCGACCGTTCGGGCGATGCTACTCATGGGGCCGTTCGCCACGACGCCGTCATCAGTGGCGGTCCGGCTGCCGGCGCAAAGGGGGGGTGGTCCCGGTAGTTGTTGTGATCGCCCAAGACTCACGAAGCTGGAGTATGTCAACTCGGCTGGAACTAAAGTGCTGGCGTGAGCGCAACCGGAATCGGTTCTACGTTCTCGAATGGCTAGCTTAGCTTAACTAAGCTAGCCGCTGCTTTTATCGTGGGAATCGCGCAAGCAGATGGAGGAGCGGCCCCCTCCATCTGGGTGGCGAGATCAAGAACCCCAAAGGCTTTCATGTCGTCTGGCGACGCTGCGTACGCGTGGCCGAAAACGAGGGTTTCGATCAGGATCCTGCATAAGCCACTATTCTCCTTCCTTCTTTTCCTCAGCCACTTCCGCGTACTTCCGAATGGTCGCTAGGAAGGTCCCGCTCCCCGATGGAGGCCCTACCTTGCCCGACAATATGGTCTGAAACGGCAGGATTTTTCCATACAAAACAGCCGTTTCATCACGGTCTTGTTTGATGGAAGCGCCGTTCAAATCGATACCAGCAAATAAGCCGCGCGCGCGCGAATACGTCAAGATTTCCGCCTTCATCTTCCAATCCGTATCGCCGGCAACCTCACGTCCAATTGGTCCGGCCGCACCACTTGCCTCCGCCCCAATCTTGAACTTGCTCGAAAGCAGGTGGTCCATCCCCTTCTGATTCATGACCAGCATCACCAGATCAATCGCCTGGCCGCCGAGCTGCAATCCCCAACTGCCGCCGGTGATGGAAACGGGAGCCGGTGCGCTCCATCCGTTGCCGATGCTGTTGGTTGTGCGGCAGGTGGCCACCCCCTTGCCATGTCGTCCACCAAAAACCACGGCAATGTTTACCATCGACGGAACCACGATGATGCACTTGGCATCTCCTAGAATCCTTCTTGGAATCCCTTTATCCGGAATTCCCATGATTTCGTTGAGCACGTTGGCCGAACTGTCGAGGCGCTTCACAATATCGGGCGCCGTTTGCGGGTTACTCGTGTCAAACTTCGCCGGCGGCGTGGGTTTGACTTCTTTTTTGGGAGTGTCAGTAGTAGTGTCCTGAGGCGTGCCCTCTGGTTGCGGTTGAGTCGTGGGTTCCTGTTGGGTTGTGGTGGGCTGCGAAGTGGTTTGCTGGGAATCGGTCTGTTGCGACCAGCCCGGTATTGCCAGCACCTGCAGCAGAATTGCTGTAGCGAATGTAGAAAGAATGGAGTTCATCCGTGGTCCCCTTTTATCGAAAAAAATAAGGGAGGCATAATGACAATCCAATGAGGCAGAAACACTAGACATCAAAGGATTTTTTCCTAAGGCAGAATACAGAGCGCGTCCCAAGCTCAGGCTTCAGCGGGGATACCGCGAATGCTGAATGGTCTCTAAAGTAGAGACAGAACTGGCAGCTGCGCGCCTCCAGCGGCCAATCTTCGCGCGTGCGTAACCACAGGGTATTAACAACATGTCCCCAAACAACGGCTCATCGGAGAATAATGGCACCAACGCCAGTCTCCGCTTCAAGACCAGCCTTGCGCCGTTGTCCGGCGGGGAGCTCCGATGCAGTGATCGAGACTCGGATCCTTGTAGTGTTTTGTCTGATAGAGCTGCGCGATTGGGCGGGTTAGCCGAGCGAGGAATAGCGCCACTAGTCGATGTAACGAACCTAACGCTCATGCAGCAGTGGCGAGTCGGCGGCAATGTGGGAATGGGCATGTATTGCGTCGTTTGTGGACGGGCGTTTTATCGGAGGGAACGATGCGATTGAATCCGCATCTTCAATTTCACGGTCAATGCGAGGTCGCTTTTAAGTTTTACGAGCGGTGTCTCGGCGGCAGGATCGCGGTGATGATGCGCTATGGCGACTCGCCGGAAGGCGAACAGATGCAGACTGACTGGCGCGAGAAAATCCTCCACACCACACTCGCTGTCGGCAACTACCTATTGCAAGGAGCGGATGTGCCTCCGCAGAGCTATCAAAAGCCGCAAGGGTTTTCCGTGATGCTCAACATCGAAGACGTTACGGAGGCAGAACGTGTCTTCAATAGCCTGTCTGACAACGGCAGCGTGCAAATGCCTTTGCAGGAGACGTTCTGGGCGAAGCGTTTCGGTCTGCTGATTGACCAATTTGGTACTCCATGGACGGTCAATTGCGGGAAATCAAGGTGAAGTGTTGCAGCAACTCTTGTTCAATCGGAGCACGTTCTCATCAGTCACTTCGAGTACCAACCCGAATGCGCGACCATCGGCTGCACAACAGGCACTGGGTTTCAGTCCGCTCGAGAAGGCACTCGGGGCAAACGCCTCCAGCTTCGAACGTGTTCCAGTCATTGCTGCACGTCGACGACCATTTCTCTTCTTTTCGGGGCAGAGTGGGCAGCGGATGCGTGGACTTGACGGATCGTGGGTCCCTTCTTCCTCAAGCTCGCGATCTGGGACCCGTGGGCAGCATCGGTTCTTTGGCAGCCGGATCGACGATCTTCAGGTCGGTCGGATGGCGTAGTGCAGCCTGACCACCCCATCGGTGAACCTCTTGGTCGCCAACCGTTTCAAGGGGAGGTCTCGTTTGCGCCAGCAGAGATATGTAATACTTCCACAACTCAGGCCATGACGGAATCGATGCAACAGATTCTCGCTTGAATGACAGCCTTCCAGAGAACTGGCAAGAAGACCGGGCAGAAATATGAGCCCCAATTATTAGGTGCGGGGTTTTTTATCGGACTTTGCCGGAATCCGATCGTTCCAGCGGCTCGGTAGACACTTGACAGCATCGTTGTTCGTCGCGCTGATGTGGTCAATCCCCATGAGGGCCGCCCTCAGTGTGAGTGCTGTAGAACCCCAACTTGTCGCAGCGCTACACACGGCTGGGAAAAGACACCTATCGCCACGAAGGCAACACCGGTTCTCGGACTCAGATCGTGGTGGATGACCTTGGCTTGGTGACCACCTATCCCGTTGGTTGGGAGCGCATCGGTTCGCTGTGGAGCGTAACTATCGCGGCTCACAAGGGTGTCTCCCTACGCGCAAATCCAGCTCCGACCTAGTCGAACGGGGGATGTGTTTCTGCTGTGCTTTCTCTGACAATCGCCTTCAGGCAGGCAAAACGCCTGCGGAGGTTTTCGTGAACACAAGTCTCATTGATCTTTCGAACGGTCTCGCGGAGTTGGTCGAGCGTGCCGGGCGGGCCGTTGTTTCAGTCAACGAGGGTGGCCGCGCAGGCGTCAGTGGCACGGTCTGGCGAGACGGCCTGGTGGTTACAGCCGAACACACGATCCGCGATCATCAAGATCTCACGACTGAACTACCCAATGGTGGATCGTCAACTGCAACTGTCATCGGGCGCGACCCCACTACCGACATTGCGCTACTTCGGCTCAAGGACACTGTGCCTGCCGCAGCCGATTTCTTCGGCGCCGAGCAGATTCGGGTTGGAAATTTCGTGCTGGCCGTCGGACGGCGAGCGAAGGATGGCCTCATAGCGAGTCATGGCATCGTCAGCGCCCTTGGCGGTCCGTGGCGCACCTGGCGAGGCGGTCGGATCGATCAGTGGTTTCGCTTGGATCTTGTGCCTTTTACTGGGTTCTCTGGCGGCCCGCTCGTCGACGCGGAGGGGAAGGTGATTGGTATCAATACTTCCGGTCCGCGCCGCTCGGTCATGACCGTTCCGGTGGCAACGGTGCACCGAGTCGTTGATCAACTTCTATCCAAGGGACGAATCGCGCGCGGTTTTCTTGGCTTGGCGTTACAACCGGTCAGGTTGCCGAACGCACCCGCTTCTTCTGGTGACGCCGCGGGCCGTGGACTGCTGGTGGTCATGGTTGAACCCGGTGGCCCAGCTGAAAAAGGAGGGATGATGATTGGTGACATCGTCCTCACGGTGGGAGACAAGCCTTTGGCAGACACAATGGGACTCCAGGCAGCGCTCGATCCCGAGGAAGTGGGAAAGACACTCAAAGTGCGAGTCTTGCGCGGCGGCCAAACTCAGGATCTCTCCGTGATCATTGCCCAGCGACCGGAGTAGCCAAACGGCAGCGCGTTGCGAATCGAGTTGCTGCTCCTCGCATCAATACTAGTGCGCTTAGGATGATCGCGCGCGGCTGCTCCGCAGGATGACGGTCGAGATCCTCGGGTACATGGGCCATCACGGGGGAGGGACAGGATGATTCGCGTACTGGTGCTGGCCAACTCAGCTGTGGTGAGAGCTGGGCTGCAGGCGATGTTGCGCGAAGACGGGCGCTTCGATCCGGTCGCCGGTGACTTTCCCATGATGCCATTCGAGCGAATGGATTTGCAGAAGCCCGGTCTCGCGCCGGATGTCGTGTTGGCAGAGATCGCTGGCAAGCGTCTGTCTTCGCTGTCTCCGCTGCCCGACGGCGCAAAACCAATACCGCTCGTGTTTCTGATTGATGACGTGACTCGCAGCGAACTGCTGCGTGCCATCCACATCGGCGCACGAGCACTCCTGTCGCGAACCGCGCAACCTGCCGAGATTTTCGCTGCTGTTGAGGCCGCCGCAGCCGGCCTCACGGCCTTCGGCCCAGATGAACTAGACCTCTTGCTTCCCAGTGCCAACCGCGGAGAACCAGAACAGGAGGTTGCGCTCGAAGCGCTGACCGGGAGGGAGATCGAGGTCCTGGCATTGATGGCGCAAGGGTTGCCCAACAAAAGCATAGCCGATCGCCTCAATATCTCGGAACATACCGTTAAGTTCCACGTAAGCTCTATTCTCTCGAAACTAGCCGCATCAAGCCGGACAGACGCGGTGACCAGAGGACTGAAGGCCGGGCTGCTGGTTATCTGACGGTCTGGAATATCATCAGTTCAGTAATCCTAATGATCGGCCTTTAAGTCGAAAGTGTGGATTCCAGCTTCGTAAGCGCGATTGGCCAGCCCGGTTTCATCCCCAGTGCCTTACGTTCCATTGGCGATTCTGGGTTAAAGCCTTTTTGCGTGAGCTTGAGCCGCGCCCCGTCAGCCTCGGGAATCAATTCCCAGGTAATCGTTGTGTCCGGTGTCTCGGTGGCAAAACGAAAGAGCAACAAATGCTCTGGCTCGGCGGCGACGACTTCGCAGGATTGCCGGCCCCATTTCCCCATGTCAAGATCGAAACGATGTCCGGCAGCCGCGCGAATGTCCCCGGCTGCCCACCAGCGGGATAGAAGTTCGGGGTCGGTCAGAGCTTTCCAGACCGCTGAAGGCCACTGTGCATAGAAGCCCAGCGTCGTCGCAGAGTCCTACATTCGGTCATCGCCCCAGCTCCTGGTGGTAAAGGAAGTACACATAGGCGTCCTGTGCGTCCGCAGGATTGTTGAAAACAAGATATACGAAATTTGCCGTAGTCTCGTAATTGACGGCACGAAGGAACCCCTTGGCGGTCTTGCGTTCAGGGGCAGTCCATGTTTCTCGAAACGGGCTGCCGGCCGAACCTAAGCGAACAGTCCATTCGCTGTCGCCCCTTCTGGTGGGGGCGTCTAGGTCAACGTTCCCGATATCTTCGTAGGGGACCGTTGTAAGACCGACCGCACCGCGCATGCCGCCATCACCGCCCGTCCAAGTTTGCTGAACCGTGACTCCGGATTCCTCTTCGCTGACTGTCACTTCTATGATTCCGTCGCTACCAGCCCATTCTTTATGGAACTTCCAGGCATGGTTCACAGGCAGCTTTACAGTCGGCAAAGTGGCAGTAATCTGGCGGACCCCATTCTCGGCCTGCGCAACCCTACTGTGCGTTCGCGTAATTCCGTCGTCGATGAAGTGAAGTCGAGGGTTAGCATGGTTCAGTTGGCTGTAAAGTCCTGCGACTTGCTCAAGGCAGTTCTCGACCTGCTCAAAATAGTCCTTCACAGAAGAACTCAAGTCCTTGTTTTTGTTGTTTTCTAGCGAAGGCTGAAGGGTGGTGATCAACCTATTCATCCTGCTATTCAGATCGCTTAGATTGACTGCCTCGGGGGGCTCGTTCTTGACCGCCTCACCCGTAATGGCAATCGGACCAAGCGGATTGAGGAACGTATCGCTTCCCCGCTCGCCCGGCCCGAAGAAGTTCAAATATGCTCTCTCAAAGCCCTGAAAAGTTTCGAGCTGCTGTATGACATTTTCAGCAGATCGTCCTTCAAGCAATCCCCAGCGCGAATACGGCAATCCTGTCGTGCGACGGGGGATCTGAACATGCTCCGGATAGAGCCAGATCTGCCATCGGGCGTAGCTTGCTTGAACGGGACGTTCGTCCATGACATGTAGGTTTCTCCCGTCGAATACATAGTAGGCGGGTGCTTGCTGCGCCACCGCAGGTGGAACGACTGAAAGCAAACAGAGCAAAAAGAAGATCCAGTGAATAAGGTTAGGTTTCATCTCCCACTTCCAAACTGATAGCCCTCAGCCGCGGGCAGGCAGCCCGCAACTTGTTTTCCGAGGCGGCGCGACAAACGGGGAAGCCGGCCGAACCTTACGTTCTGGGTCGGATTTACTTCTCTCCCCGGCAAGCGAGAGACGACAACCGCAAGCAGTCCGCCGGCGACTTCTCACTGCCGTAGGCCCATGCAGTCTTTACTATTCCTCTGCAGTTGCCACCTCTGGCACAGCCGAATAAAAGCGTGAAGCAGCGCCCCGGCGCAAGCGATCCTGTTGTAGCACTCAAACCAGGTTTCGTTATCGATGTCGTCCACTGTGCGGAGGCCTTTGGCTCGCCGGACAGTCTTCGAAGGATTACTTTTTCTCACAAGAACTACTAGCGCACAACTGTCAAAACTGATGGGAGCCTAAAGCGGTACGAAAAGTACTGGTTAAAAAAAAGGGCCTCGGACGCTCACCTGGTTTTGCCCGAGGCAGTGTGGCTAGAAGCTCTGTGCAAGAGGTGAGAGTCAGTCTACATCCGGAGTCAATCACATGGAGTGTCTAAGCACCGGTTTTAGAACGATCTACAACGTTCGTTATTGCAAGATCCCAGCAGTTTGCTCAAACCTTCTGCAACTCCTTCTTCACGGCTCGCAAAGTCGAAGTAGCTATTCTGCAGTGCGCGAGCGAGGTGGGATGCGTGCCATCGGGTATCTATGAAGGGAATACTTGGTACGAGCTGCCTACAGTGAGCGGCTATTGGGCTGCCGCTTTTGCCACGCCGAAACCTGTGAAGGCCCGCCACCTGTCAGACAGAGTTTGATCCCCTAGCCCTGAAGCGGAGAGAATTGGTGCTTCAACCTTACAAACGAGACGTCATTCCTGGTCCTCGCGCATTTTTTTTTGAGTGCTCCGGAGTGGCTGTTTCCAGCGTATAGCGGCTAGGATTCGGTGTGTACAATCGTACAACCCAGTGAATGTTGAAACCTCGGGAGAGCACGGTTTGAACTCTAGCAAATGCATGGCCCACTTCTCAGCAGCCCTTCTTCTTTTTGCGTTTCTCGTATCGGCGCAGGGGCAAATCGATGATGCTACCAAGAAGCTCTCTGACGATATTTTCAAACAACTGATCGAAATCAATACCACGGATTCCGTGGGAAATGTGACCACCGCATCGGAAGCGATGGCGCAACGCTTTCGCGATGCCAGCTTTGCCGAGTCCGACGTGCAGATCCTTGGTCCCAACGACCGAAAGAAAAATCTCGTTGTTCGGCTACACGGAAGCGGTAAGCATAAGCCGCTCCTGCTCATCGGACATCTTGATGTGGTAGAAGCCCACCACGAGGACTGGACCACGGATCCCTTCAGCTTCGTTGAGAAGGACGGCTTCTATTACGGCCGTGGCACGCAGGACATGAAGAGCGGCGACGCCATCATGGTCACCACTTTGATCCGCTTCAAGAAAGAAGGCTTCACACCGGACCGCGACATCATTTTTGCACTGACCGCCGACGAAGAGGGCGGCAAGTCGAACGGGGTTGACTGGCTGCTAAAGAACCATCGCGAACTCATTGACGCCGAAATGGTGTCCAATCACGACGGTGGGGGCATTCTGAGCGATCATGGCAAGCCGGTGATGATGACCGTAGATGCCACGGAAAAGCTCTATGCAGACTTTCAGCTTTCGGTGACGAATCCCGGCGGCCATAGCTCATTGCCCAGGCCGGACAACGCGATTTATTCGCTCACAAACGCGCTTAGCCGGCTGGAAAGCTACCAGTTTCCCTTCGAGCTCAACGAAGTCACACGCGTTTATTACGAGCGGATGGCCAGGGTGGACACGCCGGAACGCGCCGCTGACATGAGAGCGATATTGAAGACTCCTCCGGATTCCGCCGCAGTAGCACGGCTTTCGCATGATCCGATCGATAACTCCACCATTCATACGACGTGCGTTGCGACGCGTCTCAATGCCGGACATGCGAACAACGCGCTGCCGCAGCGCGCCGAAGCGAACGTTAACTGCCGCATTCTACCCGGACATTCTGCGGAAGAAGTCCGGCAGGAGTTGATCAAAGTGTTTGCGGACCCTGCGATTGCCGTTCGTTATGTCGACAGTTTCGGCAACGTTTTCGACACCGCCGCTTCCAGTCGCAAAAGTTTCCCGCCACCGCCGTTGCGTCGCGATGTGTTTGGCCCACTGGAGAAAATTACGGAAGAAATGTGGCCGGGAACACCGGTCATTCCGGATATGGCGACGGGCGCATCCGATGGGGTGTACACCATGGCCGCTGGAATGCCGACGTATCAGATTTCAGGAATTGCGATTGATCGTGATGACATCCGCGCCCATGGACGCGACGAGAGGCTGGGCGTTGAGTCCTATTACAAAGGGGTCGATTTTTACTACCGATTCCTGAAAGCGGTGACGTCGGAATAAATCGCGCGGGTGGCATCCACACCCGTGTCGAATAGGAAAATTGAAGTGCATGCCAGCGTCACGATAAGGTGCCGGATAGCGAACTTTCCGCCCAGGCCGTAGCCTTTCGTAGTTTTGAAATTCCGGCTCCCACCAGCTAGTCGAGGAACTCACCCTCCTCCAACCGGGCCGGCACGTATTCTTCCGTAACATAGCTGATGTCTCTGCTGATCAGGGCTTCGACTTCGAGCTTGAAGTCGTTCTTCAACATCAGCTCGATTTCCTTTTGCCAGGGCTTTTTGTTCACGAACCAGGGATACTGCGCGATCTGCCGGGCCCGTTTGATGTCTTGCTCGTTCAATTTGATTTGCACGCTGGGGCTAAGCTGGCAGCGGCCATAATCCAGACTGCGCAATCCCAGGAAACGCGCATCGGGGATCGCCATGCGGCGCGATTCGTAGGCAAGATTGATCGATCCCTGTTTGATCACGCTGTAGATGTAATACCCCCAGGGGTCGTTATCCAGCAGGCAATACACCGGCA
>Ga0187783_10002345_pt1 | contig 14069 bp, 11 predicted proteins | sample 1015_SJ02_MP02_2_FD_132471 | JGI IMG/M metagenome (GOLD analysis project Ga0187783, IMG submission 132471) | Tropical peat soil microbial communities from peatlands in Department of Meta, Colombia - 1015_SJ02_MP02_20_MG | ecosystem: Environmental > Terrestrial > Soil > Wetlands > Peat | place...
CTCGAGAACCAGCCCATTGGGATGCCACCTGCATGCGGCGACCGCGGCCACAGTGGCTCCAAGCGAGCGTCCCAGAAAGACCGTTTGGGATCGCGGACATCGCCCTTCGATGACTCGGAGGATCCGATCGATGTCAGGGAACAGGGTTTTCCGCGTTGACACGCCGCTGGCACCGTCCTGACCAGCATAAGAAACCGCCCACACGGTAAGGCCCGTGGCGTTCAAGGATGGGAATAGGTCGCGTGCGTAGCGCGCGAAACCTCCGTGCCGCCCAGGGAAGAACACCACGCAGTACGCTGTCTCTGGGCCGACCCTGCGAGCGATGGCCCCGCTCCCGCCGGTGTCCCGCGCCGACACCGTTGCAGCCGGCAATGGATCTGTTGCCGTAGGGCTCGGGGGCCAGAGAAGATTATCCAGCCGAAAATGCAGGAGCGCCGCACCCGCTGCGAAATACAGAAATGCGAGGACCGCCGCCGGAAGCAGCACGTACCAAAGAGTCCGGCGCATGATGGATCTCTTCACTCGGGCGTCGGTTCAACGTGCACACACAGGAAACTGGGTGCAGAAACGTCGCGGGCGCGGGTAGTTCCATGGAGAGCGGGTCCGCTTGCAAATGCGGCGCCGCAAGGTGCTATCGTTTGCGCATGTCCGCGAAAGAGCTCAAAAGCCTGTACGGAGCCTACCTGGAGCACTGCTACCGATACTACGTCCCGGATGCCCCGGTCATTCCTGACGGGGAGTTTGACCACCTGTGTCGGGTACTCCACGAAGGCTGGGACGGCTTCACCCACCACTATAAGCATCTGACGAATCGCGAGGCACACTCGCCGCGGGAACCGGTTTTCAGATTGCTGCGAATGAATGTCCCCTGACACTCACTGACCTGTGCCGAGCATACCCCGACAGACCTCTCGCCACCGTTTTCAGCCGAGAATGGGAGTTGATGTGAAGCGACTGCGGGGCGTCCTGTTTGATTTCGATCTGACCCTGGTGGATTCGACGCGTGCCGTCATCGAATGCTCCAATCATGCGCTCTCGATGATGGGACTCCAGGCGGTCGATGCGCGAGCCGTGCAGCGGACCATCGGGCTGCCATTGCCGGAGGCCTTCCGCGCTTTGACGGGGCGCGCGGAACCGAGGCTTGAGACGCGGTACGCCCACGAGTTCGTGGCGCGGGCGGATGAGGTCATGGTCGCCTGGACAGAGTTCTACGACGGCGTCGCGACTGCGCTCCAACTGATGCGACATCAGGGCTTGCGTCTCGCAATCGTGTCGACCAAGTTCCGCTACCGAATCGAGGCGATCCTGGCGAAAGCCGGGCTCACCCATGTCGTTGACTTGATCGTCGGCAGTGAGGATGTCAAAGCGCACAAGCCGAACCCCGAGGGCTTGCTGTATGCCCTGACACGATTGGAGCTCGCTCCCTGGGAAGCGCTCTACGTCGGGGATCACCCGCTCGATGCAGAAGCGGCGACTCGCGCCGGAACGGCGTTTGTCGCGGTACGAACTGGTTTCTCGGATCCGGCAACCTGGAGCACTAGGAGCCGGCTGGTAATCATCAATGACGTCAGCAGGCTGCCCGAGCTGCTCACGGCCGGAAGCACACTGGAATCGACGTCGACCTGACCCGATACGGGCATGAGCGGCCGTCCGCTCGTCGGCGCAGAAGACCGCAACGCGGACGCCCATTGACCGGCCCCTTGTCCCCGGCGGCGCCGGCGGAAGCGGTGCTGGTCAACGGTGGTTGAACCCCATCACTAGCGGTGCTCGAATGCCGGGGCCGGCGGCACGAGATCCTCTGCCGCGACAACCTGCCACTTCCCGTCCCGTTGAACCCAAGTATCGGTCCAGACGTACTTCCCGGAGCTTCCGTCTCTCTTCGTCCAGGTCTCACCGCCCTGTGCGACGGCGGTGTGCCCATAAAAGCGGATCTCGACCTGATCGAGGTGGTTCGAAGTGTAGGTCGACGGCTTGTTACGATATTCCTGGATTGCATCTGCTTTGGAATAGTGCGAGCCGTCGACACCCACGCCAACGAAATCGTCGGAGAGAATCCGTTCCAGGAAGCTCGCATCGCGCGTCGTCATGGACTGGGCCCACTCCGCCTCGGCTTGTTGTATGTAAGCCCTGTCCGCGTTGGCCTGCGCGTCGATAGACATCGCTGGAGCAGGTGACCTCGCTGGCGCAGCCGATACAGCCGGCGTATCAGCAGCCGCAGCCTTCGGTGCTGATGGAGTCGTGGATTGCACCTTCACGGGCGCTTTCACCGCGTAGCCAGCGGTAACCAGAATTCCTTCTTGCTCTGCCTCCGCGCAGCTCGCGGGAGAGACCGCCGGCGTCTTGAGCCCGGTCGTCCCGTCGCGGCGCAGGAACGGCTCGCCGGCCACCCCGTTCGGCAACCGCTTTCCCGTCTTCGGGTCGAGGAGGCAGTAGAAACGGTGGCTGTTCGGCGGCGAGCCTACGTCGAAGTGTCCCCACACCACCGCGCGGTCGACGTCCTGACTTAAAGCCTGCTTCAACGAAGAGAAGAAGCCGCCCTGGGTTGCGGGGGCAACTGCCGCGGCCCCGCCGCCTGGACTGGTCGTCTGCGGGTCGGCCGCGGCAATGCCGCCGCCGCTCAAGAGCAACAGACTCACTGCAACCCCCCCCAAATCGTTTCTGTTTCGCATTGAGCCCCCTCTGGCGCTACGTCACTTCTGTTTGTGACCACGGTAACGCCAGCGGGTGAACTACAGCTCGAAGCTCGGCGAAAATCAATGCGTCCTGACCAAACGGTTACCGAGGGCGCTACGTCGGGCTCAACAAAGTGATTGTCGGTCCAGGTAAGCAGGCAATATTGAAGACGGGGCCAAAAGAGGCCGCTTACCGGAAGCCGTCACTGCGGCAGGTGCATCTTGCGCAGAAACGCCTTGTATCGCGGATCGCTCTCGAGGGTCCTTAGCGGCGGATCACCTTTGATGTAATAGAGCCCGACGTCCTTCTGCGCGTAGCCACGCTCGAGCCATTCGATCGCACGGTCTTTATCTCCCCGCACCGCATAGCATTCTGCAACGCCCATCGCGTCCCCGTCGGCGTTGTCATGAATGAGGGTGTGCAGCGCCGCGTCGCCCTCCACCTTGCGACCGAGCGCGTAGTAAACCAGCGGCAAACCCGAGTACTTCCCTCCTATCGGTGACTCCTTCTCCATCTCGGCCAGGGCTTCGTCGTACTTGCCTTCGGTCCACAACGCAACGCCGAGGTAATAGTGCGCGGACACGTATGCAGGGTCGATCTGGAGGATTTGACGACACGCTGACTCCGCCTCGGCCAAACGTCCCAAGCGCATATATGTCCAGCACGCGAGCATCTGGTTCAAGTTCAACAACGGGTCCTCCGCGAGGGATGCATTGAATAACTGAATAGCCTCGTCCCACTGGCCCAGAACGAAGCGTATGCGACCGAGCGAGAACAGCACCATTGCGTCGTTCGGCGCCAGCTTCGCGGCGGCGACCATCTCGCGTTCTGCACTCGCCCAGTCCCAGTCGTAGATCATGTGGGTGGCGCCGAGCACCGAGTGTGCCATCGCCGAGTTCGGATTGAGCTTTAATGCCGCGATCGCCGCCGACCGCGCTTTCTCGAATGCAGGGATCGGCGGCTCGAAGCCCCACTCCGCCTTGAACTCCAGCGCAGTTGCGAGCGCATCCGCAGCCGGGCCGAACGACGGATCGATAGTCAACGCGCGTCGAAAATACGCCACACCCTGCTCGAGCCCCGCCTGGTCCAACCGATCTGCGGCTTGGCGCCCGCGCAGATAAAGATCGTAGACCTGGTCGGTATTCGATCCCTGCCGCCGCTCGCGGGGCGACAACGCGACCTGAATCTGCAGAGCGCGCACCAAATTGGTGGCGATTTGGTCCTGCAGAACGAGCACATCCTTTGCCTTCTCGTCGTAAGTCTGCGCCCAGCGAGGATTCCCGTTACTCGTGTCAATCAGCTCCGCCGTCACGCGAATCCGGTCCCCAGATGCACGCACGGTTCCTTCGACCAGATAGTTCACATTGAGCGCCGCACCTATCCGTCGCAGATCCTCGGTCTTCCCTTTGAACTGAAACGAAGATGAGCGACCGACGACCCTGATACCCGGAATCTTTGCAAGAAGATTCAAGACTGATTCAGCCAGTCCGTCTGCGAAGTACTCCTGATCGTGCTTCTCGCTCAAGTCTATGAATGGAAGTACGGCGATCGCTTTCTCGGATGTGGCGGGTGATGCGGTAGCGGTCGCACTGACTGTTGCTGACATTGTGCGCCTGGACAACCAGATCTTATCCACGACGAGATACGCCAGCCCCACGGCCAGCACTGCGCCCACCACCAGCACCGCGCGCTTCGAGCGCCAGAAGGCACGAGCCGACTCCCGTGAGGTCGGCACTCCGCCAGACGCTGGGGCCGCTGACGGGTGCGCCGTGGTCTGTACACCAGACGGCTCGCGGGACAGCAAACGCAGGACGCGCTCCACGAATGCCGGCGATGCGCGTCCATCCGGCACGCGCACCCACTGCAGCTCGCGGAATCGGTCGGGTATGCGCTCGTCAGCCTGCGGCGTGTCATCGATGACAACCGGCAGCAGGAAAGTCTGGTCGGGTGCCATCAGATGCGAGCGATCGACTGCGAGCTTCCACTCAAGGCGGAAGTACCCCTCGACGCGCGCGTGCGCACTGGCGGAGATGACCGGGATAAAGAGAGCGCAGTCGTGGATCTGCTTACGGATCTGCCGGTCCCAGGCTTCGCCTCCGCGAAGCTCGCTCCGGTCGAACCAGACCTCAATCCCAGCGGCTCGCAGGCCTGTGCAGATCCGCTCGGCCGCGGCGGCATCTTCCGAGGCGTAGCTCAGAAATACCGCCCCGGCAGGTGTACTCCCGCGACTCGGCGACTCTCCCCCCATTAGCGCCTCTGGGTGTTACGCCGTCCAAGCATGCACTGGCCGACCCGTCTCGAGCAACGCAGCCGCGCGGGGGTCCGCTTCTCATCGCGTGGGTTTTGCACGGCGGAGGCGCAAGCGCTGACCCCTCTTTGCCGTGTCAATGAAAACGCCCCCGCGGGCGTTTTCGTTTTGAGAAACGCGTCCGAACGTAGTCCGACCGTGCACGTCTTCCGATCGTCGGGATCTGCTCGCTGTCAGGGCCCCGTCCGGCTTAGCGCAGCGTCGTGGGCGCAAGCGCGGCGGTCGAGGCCGTCGCCGGTGCTGCCCCGTGCGACGGTGGCCGCGCGGTGGCCGTGCCCGTCGGGGGCGCGGCCACGGGCGGAGCTGGACATGGCTGAACGGCGACACGCGCGCTCACGCCTTCGGCGAGAAGATTCTGAAGCGGCACGGACGCCGTCCCCTGCGCCGTCGAGACGTCCACCCAGTAGCTCGTGCCCGGGAGTCGGCGCTCCGCCACTTCGGCGTTGAGCCCGGTCTGCTCCCGTACCGTCTGCGCCCGTTTCTCGGCCCGCGCCCGCTCGCTGTACATGCCGAGCGACAGCCGCCGGCCGGTGTCGGGGATCTCGGGCATCAGCACCCCATCCATGATGCCGATATGCTCGAGTGTCACCAGCGCCTTATCGGCCTCGCCCTCGCTCTTGAGGCCGCCGACGTATACCCAATAGCCCTGTGCGGACTCGCCCTCCTCGGCGCGCTGCTTCGGATCGAATCCCTTGTCCCGCAGCAGCGCCGCCGCACGGGCACTGTTGTCGGCATCCGCAAAGGGCCCGATGGAAAGGCAGCCAGCCGGATCGTTGAGCGTGGTCTTGCCCGATGTGTTCGGTTGAGTCCGTTGCTGCGGCGGCACCTCCTCGGCGAGCTTGAGGCGCGGGAGCTTCGAAATCTCGCTCGGCGGCGGAGGCGAGGGGGTATCGACCCAGCGCGCCCACGCGAAGTACGCGAGATTGACAAAGAGCAACGCGAGGAAGGCGATGCGTACCACGGGAGAATTGTAATTCAAGCGCGCCGCGGCGCACGGCTGCTGTCAGCGAGAACGCTCAAGCCGCGCAGGATCAGGTCCCGCACGCCCACGCAGGCGCTTCGCACCAGGGGACGCACGCTTCCCGCCTCGCCCCCATGGATGACCACGAGGGGCTTGCGACCAACGAGCGGGCGCGCCTCTTCTGCCGCCCGATCGACGAGCGCCGCGGCGGCGTAGCGTGCTCCCTGCACCACGGCGGCGCGGGTCGAGCGGCCGAAGAGGCCGGCCCCGCCTGCCGCCCCGCCGCGTACGCGGCGGCGGATTCCGTGCGTGCGCTCGAGGAGCGTCGCGATCATGAGCGCCGGCGCTGGAATGATCACCCCGCCGCGATGACGGCCGTCGGCACCGACGAGGTCGACGGTCATCGCGGTGCCGATGCCGACGATGCACAGCGGCAGGTGGGGAAACAGCGCGTGCGCCCCGACGACTGCCACGAACCGGTCGACGCCTAAGCGCCAGGGCTCGAGGTATCCCACCGCCACCGCCGCCGCGCCCGCGCGGCGCGGCACTTTCACGAATTCCGCGGCGACCCCTGCGCGGCGGGCGGCGTCGGCCAGCGCGCGGTTCAAGACGGTGCCAGCGACGCTGGCGATGAGCGCACGCGCCGGAGCTTCACTCGAGCCAAAGAGGCGGCGCCGGAAATCGGCAGCGTCCCACCCCGAGTGAGCTGCCGCCTGCGAGCGGCCGACCCGCCCTCCCTCGCAGTGCGCCCATTTGACGCGGCTGTTGCCGACATCGACGAGCAGCACCGCCATCAGTCGGCCCTGACCGTCACATCGCCCGATATGAAGCGCTTGACTCCGTCCGGCGTCTCGACGAGCAGCGCACCGTGCAGGTCGATGCCGCGTGCGACGCCCCGGCTCGTCCCGTCCACCGCGCTCACCACCACCGCCCGGCCGCGCAGCGCATCCGCGGCATGCCATTCCTCGATGAAGGGCTTGAGGCCCTCGCGTTCGTACTGGCGAAGTCCCCGTACGCAGGCCGAAGTCAGCGCTGCCGCCAGCGCATTGCGACTGGGTTGCGCGAGGCCCGCGCCGACGAGGTCGGTGGCAGTGGTACCGGTCTGTGCGATCTGCTCGAGCACCTGCGGACCCAACGCGACGTTGATCCCGATGCCGACGATGACGCAGGCGGGACCCGTCGCCTCGGCGCGCAGCTCGATCAGCACCCCTCCGAGCTTGCCCTCACCGACCAGCAGATCGTTCGGCCACTTGAGGGCGACGCCCTCGACCTCGAGCGACTTCAGCACCCGCAGTGCACACACACCCAGACACAGGCTCAGCGCCCCAAAATCCGGTGGCACCTCGCGAAACGTCCAGCTCAGCGAGAAGGTCAGCGCCGCGCCGGGAGGAGCGAGCCAGGTGCGCCCACGTCGGCCCCGGCCGGCCGACTGGTACTCGGCCAGACAGAGCTCGGTAGTGCCCGGGACGGGATTGCGGCGATCGAGAAGCCAGCTGTTGGTCGAGGGGATCGACCAGGCGACCTCGATGTGCATCACGTGCTCACGTACGTCCCGCCCGAGGTGCGCGCGGATCACTGCGCGGTCCAGCACCTCGCTCACCAGCGCAAGGCGGTAGCCGCGGTTGCGCACGGCATGGAGCGTGGCCCCGAGCTCGCGCAGCGCGGTCGCCGCCTTCCATACAGCGCTGCGGCTCACACCGAGGTCGCGGGCGAGTTCCTCACCCGAGTGGAAGCGGCCGTCGGCGAGTGCGGCGAAGAGTTGCGCAACCAGGGGCTGCGCGCCGCCATCTCCCGCGAGCTCATTGGACGGAGCGGACGTTGCCGGCATCGGGCTGCGCCTGCGCATTACCTCAGGCCCGTCGTGTCCCGAAGAGCCACAGCCGCCGCGCACGGGACTCCGTGCCGGCACGCATCCGCATGATGTTGGAGCGATGCGTGAAGATGATGAGAAGCAGCGCGAATACCCCGAAGGTGACGAGCGGCGCTCCTGCGCGGATCGTGGCGAGCGCGGCGGCGAGCGCAGCGCTCGCGAGAATCGAACCCAGGCTCACGAAGCCCGTGAGTGTCACGGTGGCGAGCCATACCAGCACCATTGGCACGGCGAGCCATGCGTTGATGCCGAGCACGACACCCAAGAGCGTCGCCATGCCCTTGCCACCGCGAAAGCCGTAGCAGAGGGGGTAGACGTGTCCGAGCATCACCGCGAGCGCGCACACCGTCACCGACCAGGCTGAAAGCTCGGAGGGTGCGGTCATCCAGTCCGGCAGCACCCAGGGCGCGATCAATGCCGTTGCGACCCATCCCTTGAGGAGATCGATCACGAACACCAGGAGCGCCATCTTCCGGCCGAGTGTGCGCATGGCATTGGTCGCCCCCGCGTTGCCGCTGCCCAGCGTGCGGATGTCGACGCCGCGCAGCCGCCCGAGAGCCAGGCTCGCGACGACCGAGCCCGCGAGATAGGACAGCGCGCCCTTGACCAGGAGCTCGATCATGTGTGGCGGAACACCTCTGCCAGCATGCAGCGCACGCTCCCGCCGCCGAGCTGCTCGATCGTCGGCACGGGAACCGCGAGCACCGCATCGCTGCAGCCCGAGAGCTGCGTGTAGATTTCCGGCCTGAGCGATTTGCGGGCGTTCTCCGACATCACCAGCACGCCCGCATCGCCGAGCGCCTCGTCCCAGGTGGCGAGCTCGAGCACATTGCCGGCGAAGTGCGCCATCTCGGCGTGACTGATCTCGATGATCTCGCGGCCGCTCCCCTGCAGCCGCGCGAGCACCCGCTCGCGATCCGCCGCGGCGATCGCCTCGCTGGCGATCACGGCGAAGCGCGCGCCGATGCTCATCATCACGTTGGTGTGATAGAGCGGCACGCCACGGCGGTCTGTGCCCGTGAAGGTGATGGCCTCGTACCCGAGCTCGCGGCTCCAGTGCGCCACCACTTCACCGTGGGTGCGCGGTGACAGGCACGCATACGCCACCCGCTCGATGTGATCGAGCACCAGGCTGCCGGTGCCCTCGAGAAAGACGCCGTCACGCTCATAGTGCGTGAGGTCGAGCTCGCGCGCGATGCGGAAATCGAGCTCCCGGACGACCTGCTCGACGATCTCGCGGCGGCGCTCGGGGCGGCGGCTGGCACTCTGCATCGGGTAGACGACCAGCGTGCCGTCGGCATGGAAGCTCACCCAGTTGTTGGGAAATACGGCGTCAGGCTTTGCCGGCGGGCTTAAGTCCTCGACCGCGCAGACGCTCACCCCCTCGCTCTCGAGCGCGCGCCGCAGATGCTCGCACTCTGCGCGCGCGGCCGCGGCGGCGCCCGCGACCTCCGGCCCCTCGCGCAGCTGGAAGGCGTTGGTCGCCGCAGTCTCGAGGTTATAGCCGAAGGCGGACGGGCGCACCATGAGCACGGCATCCGCACACTGTTGCCGGGCAGGCGGTTTTTCGCGGTGCGCGGCCTGCGCAGCGGGCGCTCCGGCCTCGGGTGTCATGCTCGCATTCTCGCACGTCCCCCGCGTGCGAGGCGCCCCGCGGTCCGCATCACGCGGCCGATCAGGCGCGCAGCGCCATGTTTTCTATACTTACCGTGGAATCGGGCTCGAGTACCGGGAGGCGCTGGGTGAGATCGAGCGGCTGCTGCAGCAGATAGCGCAGGCAGTCCTGCGCCGGCGCCGGCCGCGCGAAGAGATAGCCCTGCGCGTAAGAGCAGCCGAGCTGACGCAGCTTCTCGAGCTGCGGCCAGCCCTCGATGCCCTCGGCGACCACCTCGATATGCAGGTGACGTGCCATCGCGATGATGGCGCTCACGATCGCGAGGTCGCTCATGTCGGTCACCAGATCGCGCACGAAGCTGCGGTCGATCTTGAGGGTGTCGACGCGCCAGCGCTTGAGATACGAGAGGCTCGAGTAACCGGTACCGAAGTCATCGATGGCGATGTGCACCCCGAGCTCGCGCAGCTTCGCCACAGTGTCCTCGCTCGCCTCGCGCGCGCCGGCCTCACGCCGTTCGAACACCGCGCTCTCGGTGATCTCGACCTGCAGCATCGAGGGCTCGATGCCGTGCTCGTGGGTGAGGCGGGCGATCGAGTCGGCGAGGTTGGAGCGCTGCAGCTGTACGGCGGAGACGTTGAACGCCACCGGCACGAGCTTGCCCTCCTGCTGGCGCCAGCGGGTCATGTCCTCCATCACCCGCTGCAGCACGAAGTCGCCGATCGGCACTATGAGGCCAGCCTCCTCGGCAACCGGCACGAAGATCGCAGGGCGTATGTAACCATGGCTCGAATGCTTCCAGCGCAGCAGCGCCTCGAGGGCGATCACGCGGTGCGACTCGATGTCGACGATCGGTTGGTAATGGACGTCCAGCTGACGGCTCTGCAGCGCGGTGCGCAGGCTCGACTCGATGGTGATGCGCTCCTTGAGGCGCTGATCCATGCCGGGACTGAAGAGCTGGAAGTTGTTGCGGCCACGGTCCTTCGCCTGGTACATGGCGGTGTCGGAGTGGCGCAGCAGCTCGCCCATGTCGGCGCCGTCGTGCGGGAAGAGCGCGACGCCGATGCTGACCGTGGTCACGAGTGTGCGGCCGTCGATGACCATCGGGGCGCTCAAGGCATTGGTGATGCGTGCCGCGGCCTCCGGCACCTCCTCGGCGTCCACCACGCCGCGCATCACCACCACGAACTCATCGCCGCCCATGCGCACCACCAGGTCCTGAGTGCGTATCGTGGCGCGTACCCGCTGCGCCACGGTCTTGAGCAGCTTGTCGCCGGTCTCGTGGCCGCGCGAGTCGTTGACGTGCTTGAAGCGATCCAGATCGAGGAACAGCACCGCGAGTATCGTGCCGTCCTTGCGCGCCGCCTCGATCGCAGTGGGGAGATTGGCGGCGAGGTAGAGCCGGTTCGGCAGCCCGGTGAGGGAATCGTGGTGCGCGAGGTGATCGAGCTGCTGCTGCCGCTCGAGGAGCTCGGTCTCGGCGTCGCGGCGTCCGCCGATATCGTGCACCGCCACTGCGAGCATGCGCCGCTCGCGCAGCATCAGCGGATAACAGGTGGCCTCGACATCGCGCAGCGTGCCATCCCTCGAGCGCTGGCGCATCCTGATGGGCGCACTGGAGGTCGCCTGCTGCAGGCGCCGCAGCAGCGCCTTGGGCTCGATCCCCTCGGCGCTGAAGCTGTCGCTCAAGGCGATGCTGCCGGTCCGCATCTCATCGAGCGAGCAGCCGAGGTTGCGCACGGCCGCCGGGTTCGCGGTGACGATGCGCCCGGTCAAGGGGTCGAGGACCAGTGCGCTGGTCGGCCACTGGTCGAAAACGGCCTGGCGGGTAGCGTCGGAGCCGGTTAAGAGGCCGGCTCTCGCTCGCCAGCGCAATGGCACGAGGAACGCCACGCCTGCGCCAAGAAGACCGACCAGTGCACCGAACGCAAATGCGAACTGATTCACACTTTATTCCGCGGGACCCGGACGCAGTGTGGCGGATCGAGGCGGGCGGTGCCGTGCGCCGCGCACGGTTTGATGGCAAGAGGCGCAGTGAGCTTGCGGGCAGCGTGCGAATGGTTGGCAGCGCGACGGTGGCGCGCTGCTTGTGTCACGGTGTAAGCGTGACCTGGCACGGCGAGCCGCGCCTAACCTCGTGCCCTTGACCTTTGACGATGATGGCGTTCTCGCCGAATGTGACACCGCGCAGCGTCTTGTCGAAGCGGAACTCGCGCAGGACCGGCGCCGGATCCAACGCGCGCATCCCTGTGCGCTGATCGACGGAGGGGATCGTGCAGCGCGTGCAGGGCTTCACGAGCCGCAACGTCATCTCGCCGAGATTAAGCGAGTCGATGCGGTCCTCGGCCCAGGCCGCAAGTCCGGAGAGCACTAAGTTCGGCCGAAAACGATCCATCGGGATCGGCTCCGGCAGCCGGGTGTTGAGATCGGCAAGCGAGGCTTCGTTGCACACGAGGAGCGGAAAGCCGTCCGCGAAGCCCATGGGCGCGGCTGTCGGGCCGGCATACTCGGGATCGGCGGTGCGCGCCGGATCCGGCGGAACGCGTACCAGGCGCAACGGCTCCCCGAGCGCTTCGCTCACCCACTGCGCGGCGGCGTGCCCCTGATCGATGCCGACGCAGGGGTCGCGGTGCACGCGCACCGCGAGCCGCTCGCCGCCGGGCCGACCGTCAGCTCTGAGCGGCACCTCGAGCGGCAGCCGCCCGGGCGCGCGAATAATCAGCGCCTCGGCCGTGATCTCGGGCACGAAGTGCGCGAGCTGGGGATGGGTGCGCTGGGAGAGGAATGTGCCCTGGGTGTTGACCAGCATCCACTGCCGATCCCACTCGAGACCGGTCGCCACCGTGCGTGCCCGCTCAAGCGCGATACCCCGCGCGGACTTCAACGGATACACATAGAGGCCGATGAGGCTCGCTGTGGTTGTCATCGGGCGTGCAGTTTGACTGATGAGCCTTGTGCCACCCTTGGGCATTCTTCACAACTGCGGAGAGAAAAGCACCCCTGATGTCGCCGGCGAGTTGCGCGGGGACTATGATCCATGGCGGTGCAAGCTGCACCGCGCGAAGTTTCCGCAAGTCACGCGCTGCACTGATAGCGCGAGCGGGTAAGGATTGCGCATGCCAGCGGAGAAGAATAGCGAAGGACCCCACACCGGCGTGACGGGATTCACCCGCACGGCGGTGACCGCCGTGATGAGCGCGAGCGTCATCTTCGGGGGACCTTTCGTGCAGGCGCGGACTCAGAAGCCGCCGCTCTACGGCCGGCACTGGATGGCCGTCACCGGCAAGCCGATCGCCGCCAGCGCGGGCGCGAGAATCTTCGGCGCAGGTGGCAATGCCGTCGATGCCGCCTGTGCCATGATCGCAGCGACCTCGACCGCCTGGACCACGCTCTCCTGGGGCGGTGAGACGCAGGCTCTCATCTATAACCCCAACACCGGCAAGGTGATCGCCATCAACGGGCTCGGAGTGGCGCCGACCGGCGCGACGCCCGAGTACTTCCACAAGCTCGGCATGCGCTACCCGCCGGAATACGGTCCGCTCGCGGCGGTGACTCCCGGCACTCCCGGCGGCCTCATGACGATGCTCGCCGAGTTCGGGACGATGAGCCTCTCGCAGGTCCTCGAGCCGGCGATCGAGATGGCGGACGGCTTCCCGATGGATGAGTCGCTCTCGCAAACCATCGAGTACTTCAAGGACCAGCTCAAGGAGTGGCCGGACTCGAAACGTGTGATGCTGCCGCACCTCGGTGCCGCGCACGAGGGCCCTGAGCCCGGTGAGGTCTTCCGCCAGCCCGAGCTCGCCGCGACTTTACGCAAGCTGGTCGAGACCGAGCGCACGGCACTCAAATCCGGCCAGGACCGTAAGGGCGCGATTTACGCTGCCTACGACCGCTTCTACCGGGGCGACATCGCGCACGATCTCGTCAACGCGGTGCGTGCGCTCGGCGGGCTCCTTACTCAGGAGGACCTCGCCAACTGGAAGGTGAAGATCGAGGAGCCGGTGCACACCACTTACAAGGGCATCGAGGTCTACAAGCTGCAGCCGTGGGTGCAGGGCCCGGTGATGCTGCAGGCGCTCAACATTCTCGAGAACCTCGATTTGAGGTCGATGGGCTACGACAGCGCGCGCTACATCCACACACTCTACCAGGCGATGAACCTCGCCTTCGCGGATCGCGACTTCTACTACGGCGACCCGAGCTTTTCGCCGGCGCCGCCTATTCGGGGGCTGCTCTCGAAGGAGTACGCGCGCGCGCGTGCCAAGCTCATCCGTCCCGATCGCAACGATCCGGACGTCCGCCCGGGAGACCCCTATCCGTTCGAGGGCGGCAAGAACCCCTACCTCGAATACCTCGAGGCCTGGCGCAGCCGGATGCCGCAGCAGCCGCCGATCAGCCTGAGTGACTTCGACCGCACCTTCCGCCTCGGCACGACCAGCGTGGAGGCGGCGGATGCGAAGGGCTGGGCGGTATCGGTGACTCCGAGCGGCGGCTGGGTGCCGGCGGTGATCGCCGGACACACGGGCATCGGGCTCAGCCAGCGCATGCAGAGCTTCGTGCTCGACCCGCGCGAGAATCCCTACAACGTGCTCGCGCCCGGCAAGCGCCCGCGGGCGACGCTGACGCCGTCGCTGGCGCTCAGGGA
>Ga0187783_10002346_pt1 | contig 14067 bp, 9 predicted proteins | sample 1015_SJ02_MP02_2_FD_132471 | JGI IMG/M metagenome (GOLD analysis project Ga0187783, IMG submission 132471) | Tropical peat soil microbial communities from peatlands in Department of Meta, Colombia - 1015_SJ02_MP02_20_MG | ecosystem: Environmental > Terrestrial > Soil > Wetlands > Peat | place...
AAGAAGTTTGCCATTAATGTCGACGGGGTGGAATGGAAGCGCTCGAAGTGGAGTCAACTCGGACGAAAATACTTCTATCTCAACGCTCGTCTCGCGGGAAAGATCTGTCCTTACGGCATCATCACAGACGCTTTGGCCATGCAAAAGATCTACCTCGAGGAATTTGGGGCACGATCGGTTTCGATCGCCTACGGTGCTAACTTGGAGAGTTCAACGAATCCACGCGTTCTGCAGCACTACGGCTTGACACCGTTTCAGTATTATCTGGTCGCGAGTCGTTTGGTTCCGGAAAACAACGCCGAATTGATTGTAAAGGGCTTCGAACGGCTCAAGAGCGACAAAGTTCTGGTAATCGCAGGCGGCGTCAACTACCGGAGCAAATTTGTCGATTCTTTGAGGCGTACAAGCGATCCTCGCGTGCGCTTTTTGGGGCATGTCGATAACAGTGAGCATGTCAAGGAGCTCCACTGCAACTGCTTTGCATACATACACGGTCACAGCGTCGGGGGAACGAATCCTGCCCTGTTGAAGGCCCTCGGATACGGCAATTGCATACTGGCTCTGGACAATCCCTTCAATCGTGAAGTGGTTGCGGATTGCGGCATCTTGTTCGGTAACGATCCCGCGAATTTGGCCGAGCATTTGCGCCGAATTGAAGATTTTCCTGCGGAGGCCGATTACTATCGTCGGAAAGCCCCGAGTCGCATTCTCAAGCAATACACTTGGGAGCACATCACCGATCAATACGAAGACTATTTTAAGCGCCTGATACGCGGGGAGAACCCTGCTCTAGACCGCAGATCGGGGTTTTATGAACCACTCGAAGCACCCAAGAACGTCGTGGGAGCGCTCGAAAGCGCCTGACAGGTTGGGCTCGGTTTTGTCGCTGGCAACTTTCTTGAGAACTGGGAGCGCGGACGCAGGCGATTCAAATATCACGAATTCACGATGAAAATCGGTATCGATGCCCACGCATTGGGAAGTCAGTCTGCGGGGAACGAAAGCTACTACTTGCAGCTGCTCCGGGCGCTGGCTTGCCATCCATCAAACGGCAATCGCTATGTCATTTATTTCACTCACCCAGACGGCAAGAGATACATCCCGGCGTGTGAACAGTTTCATGCCAAACGAATTTGGCTCGCCAATCCCTACTTTCGCATCCCGGTTGCCTTTCCCATTGAGTGTCGCAGGGAAAAGCTGGACGTGTTCCACGCGCAATACGTCACGCCTCCATTTTGTAGCGCTCGCATCGTAACCACCATCGCCGACATTCTATTCGAAAATTATCCGGAGCTCTACAGTCCGTCGGAAAGAATAATATTTGGCACATTGTTTGCGTGGTCGGCCCGTCATTCTGATCACATCATTACCGTATCGCAGTCTTCCAAGAAAGATATCGTCGAACGGTATCATATTGATCCCAAGCGCATAACTGTGGTCTACGAGGCGCCTCGCCAGGAATTTCGGCCGATGAACGCGGAGAGCTGCCGGGAGATACTTGCCAGAGATTACGATATCCGCTCCCCTTTCCTCTTATACGTCGGACGGATTAACGCCCGCAAGAATCTGGAAAGGCTCGTCGAGGCTTTCTCTGTACTATCCGGCAGGGGTTTTTCTCAACAGTTAGTGATCGTTGGCAAGCAAGATTGGTTAGCATCTAGAGTCTTAGAGAAGGTTCACAGCCTCTCGCTGGATTCGCAGATAAGATTTGTCGGGTATGTCCCCAATGATCACCTGCCGGTCTTCTATAATGCTGCCGAAGTTTTTGTGTATCCGTCAATTTGCGAGGGCTTCGGAATTCCACTCGTGGAAGCTATGGCGTGCGGGGTTCCGGTGGTGACCTCCTACGGGTCCTCCTTGGAAGAAGTCGTTTCGGATGCAGCCGTACTCGCCGACCCTTACTCAGTCTCCTCGATTGCGAGTGCCCTAGAGAAGGTACTTTCCGATCCGGCCTTGGCCGCTGGGCTAAGAGAGCGAGGACTTCGCCGTGCGGGTGAGTTCAGCGAGGCACGTAAGGCAGGAGATACGATCCGGGTCTATCATCAGGCCAGCGCATGAAGGATTATGGAAGGCATCCTTATCTTAATCTTAGCGGTTTTTGCGTGGCTCGCGACCCGTACTCCCTCCGTGCATCCAAAGCTTTCCCCTTACTGAGGTGCTTCTGGCCACCCCATCGCACCCCGCCGTCAAAAACACCTAGACACTATCTGTCAACTCAAGGCACGTTTCCAAGTTCCGAACCGGCCTCTGCCGGCAACAGGGCCCGTGACGATATCCAACCGCTGCCCACGGCGCTATCCCTCGGCCTGCGGTGGTAGTGGTGGCAGAGGTGCCATCGGTGTCGGAGGAAACCTCTGGGAGCTATGCTGCAACCATTACTAACCCCTCCTCGTCGAACCCAGGGCCGATCGAATACGGCCTAGCCTTTTGGCGGTACTCGTCCAAAGCTCTCAGTTGTTGAGTAAGCCTTGATACCATAGAAACGCCGCTGCGGGAATCAGTGTGCCTGACTGCCGCTATCCTGTTGCCAGCGTTTTCCCACCTACGATGAACCATCGCGAATAAAGGGTTTGTCCCTTCACCTGCATCGCATGAGCCGTGATCTGCGACCAGCCGCTCCTGCGCGTGGAAAAATGGAGGAGGCCCAGAAATACCTTAGTATTTCGTTAAAACGACATTAGAAGTTTAAAACTCGAGCCTACCGATAGTGATTACTTTTGTGCTTAATAGGATCAACTGACAGCGAACTGCGGACGGGTTGAATGTACACTGCTTATAGAGGATGAGACTCTCGATCAGCATGTCGGTTGTCGTTCTGTTATCCGCAACCGTTGCGGCACAAAGTCCATGCGTGGACACCCATGATAACTGCTCGTCTGTGCCAAGGTTTATACGATTCACAGGGTCGCTGGTCGATAGCGCGGGGCAGCCACGCACTGGAGTGATCGGTGTCACATTCTCCATCTATGGTCAGCCCTTGGATGGAACTCCACTATGGCAAGAGGTCCAAAATGTCTCCCTTGGCCCCCAAGGACGATACTCGGTAATACTCGGATTGACCACAACCGACGGTTTACCCTTAGAAATATTCAACTCACCCGGGCCGCTGTGGCTGGGGGTGTGGCCGCAATTGGAGGGAGAGAAGGAGCAATCCCGGGTTATCTTAGTCAGCGTCCCTTATGCACTGAAGGCTGCTGACGCGGACACTCTACAAGGACTTCCGGCTTCCGCTTTCGCGCGAGCGTCGAGTGCAACATCAACCCAGAGCAGCGCCACGAGCGTGATTTCTGGAGTCAATGCAGTGCCTAGCGTTATGACGAACTCCAACCCATCCGCTAGCCCAACCCAGGCTTCACCTGTCACGACAACAGGAAGCGTCTTAAATTCTGTTCCAAAGTTCAGCTCGGCCACGTCCGTCGTCAGTTCTCAAATTTCAGAAGTTAACGGCGCGGTAGGAATGCAGAACCTGGCAAACATTTTGTTTGCCGACCGCTTCCCAGGTGGAGTTCCTGATGCCATCCAAGCATGTCCGGCCGCCGGGTGCGTCATTTACGCATATTCCCCGAACACGAACCTGAACTTGGGAAGCATTGATCCTGGAACGAAAGCGATCACCATATATCTTGGACCCTACAACTACAACGTCACGCAGATTACCCTCGAAAGTGATTTACAGATCATCGGCATGGGTTCGGGCGTTACGTCGCTCTATTCGACCAATGGCAGTATGCCGGTGGTGGTCGTTCCACAGCATACTAACGGAGTCGCACAACATGTGCTGCTTTCGGGCTTCCGCATCTTCGGTGCCTCCGGCAACACGTCTCAGGATGGCATTTTTCTTGATTCAAGCAATTTCTACAATTCAGGAGTGTGGTATTCAGAATTGCACGACATTATGCTATTTGCGTTTGGGGGTAACGCCATACACCTGAAGGGAACCAATTCCGGTTTTTATGGCATGAGCCAGTTCACCGAGTTCAATAGAGTTCTTGCATTCAGGCCCCCAGGTGCGGGCAACGCGCTAAGGATCGAAGGCGCAGCCTACGAACTCTATTTTAACGACTGTGAGTTCGACGGGGCGGGAATGGGGGATGGCACCAACATTTTTATTGGGGGGCGACCAGGCAATACGTTTGCCTTTCCGATCGATATAAATTTCCGGGGCTTAACCTCGCAAGCCGCAGCCACTGCGGTTGAAATCGACGGTGGCTGGGCCATTTCCTTCTACAGTCCCCATCACGAATACGTCCAAGGGGTCTACTTGATCCAAACCGACCTGGGTGGCGTTGCGGGTGTCACCATTTCCGGTGCCGGCTTCCAAACTAGCGGGAGCAACAATGGGGCGGGCTACTTACTTAATGTTGCAACACCCTTCGCCTCCGGCATCCGCTTTATTCATAATCACATTATGAATCCGGCAGATACAGTGGTGCGTGCCGTCAATGGCGCCAACGTTGTCTATGAGGACAATGTCTTTTTTGGCGGCACCAACGTGCCAGTGACGAGCGGGATCACCAAGGAAATAACCGCAGCTCCGACAATTAACATCGGCGGCGCTCACACCGTGGGTCTGCTGCCATCGGTCGGACCGATTAGCACCATCCAAGCCAATCTCGGAGCTGGGGAGTCGGCAACGTTTTACACTGTTCAAGGGCCGGTTACGTTCGTTTCGGGAGGCAATATTAACCTGATGGGGATGAACTCGGTCGTGGTAAACGGCTCGATCACTTTCGTCGTAAGCGACCTCAGCTATGCTCCGACTTGGGTTCCCGTCTCGCAATGGAGTGCGCCGCCTCCCCAGGCAGCTCCAGAGCCACATTTTCCAGTTAGACCAGTCGAGCCTTCGCACTTTCCGATTCCCCCAAGGCTGTCTTTCGAGTGATCACTTTGGAAACGAGAAGGAGGAGCTCTTTTGTCAAACTTGATCTTTGCGCGCGGCCTCGGATGGCCGACAGGCCACGCGGCCAGCGCTCTGCCCATGAGATGAGGCACACTCGAATCCCTGATACCGTCCCATATGCCGCGGACAATGCTAGCCAGCTTCTGTTTGCGATCATGTTCGTCGATGATCATCTTGGCTACCTCCCCGACCCAATCGCATCACCTCACCCGCTATCCAATAGGCGTCGCGGTGACGCGAATATTTTGTTCGAATCCCGGTTTAGGGTTGTGGGTCAACACGACCGCGCGGACTTTCACCTTGGGGCGGGCCTTGAAGCATAGAAGACACGGTATTCATTTACTACGCACTCGCGGAAGATGGTGACAACACACTAGAATCACTATTTTATCGCCGACCAATCACCCGATCTCGACGCGAGTGTCCTCTCGCTTGCCGTGAGCTTCGTGAGATACGATGTGAAGGATTCTCTCGGAGCCGAGCAACAGATTCAACCAAATACATGTCTACGTCTCGTCATTTAGAAGTCCCACTTCCGGGGCAATCTCGTGATCGACCGATCGGCACTAAAATCGTGCACAATGTGGCATCCGGTATCATCAGGTTGATCGTAATTGGGCCTATTCCACTCCTTCTTACTCCATTCCTATTGCGGCACTTAGGTACTCAAGGGTTTGGGGCCTGGGCAGTGTTCCTGTCCATCAATAGCATGACATCTTTGGCTGATGTTGGAGTTATGGGAACGCTGACCAAGCACGTTTCGCAGCATTATACTCTTGAAGATTACACGAACCTAAATCGAGTCGTGAATGCAGGAATCCTGATATTTCTCCTAGTGGCTGTACTTGGGGTCATGGCTGTCAATTTCGCGCACAACTTCCTAATTTCCGCATTTTTTTACAATGTACATGTTCCCCATGACCAACTTCGGTTTGTTATTCAGCTTTTGACGTTCGCTATGGCGCTAAATTTGCTCACCTATCCGTTTTCCTCCGTGATTTCCGGGCTGCAGCGGCTTGATGTCGTAAATCTCCTTTGGGCTGTGAACGCGATCACCACAGCGGTTGGCGCTGCCCTGTTTGTTGATCTGGGGTTCGGAATTAAGGGACTCGTTTACGCTCTTGTGTTAACTTCAATTATTGTATTTCTGCTAACCGTGGGAACAGCTCGACATCTACTGCCGCAGCTTCGCTTTCAGCCAGCTTCTGTGCGATGGAGTGACATCAGAGAATTGTCTGCCTTCAGCAGCCAGATATATGTTGTACAAATGGCTACAGCCGTGTACATCCATACGGAAAAGCTTCTCCTGGCTCACTTCGCCGGGCTTACGCCGGCTGGGTGGTATGACATCGCCAATGATTTGGCGATGAAAATCAGGAATTTGCCCGCGCTGTTGATCACTCCGCTCATGCCGGCTAGTTCCGAACTGGATGCACGGCGCGACCGGGTCCGGGCACAAGCGCTTTACTATCGTGCACATAAGTATCTGGCATTCGCGGGAGCCGGCATTGTCTTGGTCGTGACATTGTTTGCCCACCGTTTTGTTGAGCTTTGGCTCGGTCCCGGTTTTAATGGAACAGCTCGTGCTTTGATTGTCCTCACCGGAGTGCAAATCGGTAACCTGGTCGCGGCCCCGGCTTTACTAATGCTGATTGGCAAAGGAGTTCTCAGGCCCGCCGTGCGTTTCGCGCTGGTTGGCATGACGGGAACCCTGGTTGTGAGCACCATCCTGATCGCTTCGTTCGGTTTCACTGGCGCTTTATACGGCACCAGCATTTCCGTCTTGGGAGCTGCAGCCTATCTGGTTTTTCTCTTCCATCGGGAGACAGGTTATGCAATGCGGACTCTGCTAAAGATTTATGTGAAACCTGTTCTTCTCGGGTTGTGCTTGGGCGGACTGTCGATCCATCTTATTCCAATTCATAAGCTCTCTGGGTCCGAAATGATCACGACGTGCGCAGCAATGGCGGTCGTTTATGCCCTCGTCCTCGTGTTACTTGGCTACTTCAATCAATCAGACCTGCAGGTAATCGAACGGTTTATGCCAGTGCCAGCATTCTTGCGCAAGAGTGCGCTTTTTTCGTGACCTGAAAGAAGGACGAGAGTTCGGGCGCTAGGTTGTTGAGAACTTCTTAGCAGCAAACTGAGGCTTTAAAGATAGATGAATCTCTTCAAAAGGCTTTACGGGAGGATGGGTTTCTTGCGGTCGGCCGGAACCCGCTACCACTTGTGGTACTATCGCAAGCGCATATGGAATACGACAACCTGGGTCGGGGTCAAGACATTAAAATCGCCGATGGATATGTGGAACTATCAGGAGATTCTTTTTTTCCTGAAACCTTCTTTGGTTATCGAATTTGGCACTCGGTATGGCGGTTCCGCGCTCTTTCTTGCTGGGGTCATGCGCCAAATTGGCAATCGCTTTAAGGTTGTTTCCGTGGATATTGACAGGGAGACCGTATCAGAGAAGACGCGGCTTGATCCTGATATAGAACTGCTCTTTATGTCTTCTTTAGACCCGCGGGTGGGTGAGCGAATTGCAACCCTACGGAAGGAATGCCCCGGCCCCGCATTCACCATTTTGGACAGTCACCATGCCAAAGCCCACGTATTGGCCGAGATGAAGACGCTCAGACCCTTACTTGTAGCCGGTGATTACCTGGTTGTCGAAGATTCCAACCTTAACGGTCACCCGGTGTACCCGTCCTACGGTCCCGGCCCTTTCGAGGCCATGACCGAATATTTTAAGGAATATCCCGAGGACTACAGATACGACGCCGGACGCGAGGGAAAATTCGGGTTTTCCTTTGCCACCAGAGGATTTCTAATTCGCTGCTAAGGCCGGACCAGTCAGTCGCCGTCCTCTGCTCCACGTCTGATCGCCGCTCAAAATCAACCGAGGACTAGCATTGCGATTGGTACAGTAAACGGGGGCACATCAGTACAGCAAACGGGGCACATCACTGCGACAAACGCACACCAATTAACGAATCGCATTCAGCAACCGCAATCAGCTCATATCCTACTTATGCCATTTGTCCTACGTACTTAGGAAGTTTGGCTGCTTTTAACTTGGTCGGAGCAGATTCTTTCCCGTTCAAGGGTTCAACCATGTCCCAGTTTTCGGAGAGAAACGCTAATAAGACCTAGATGACGAAAGGCGAACAAGAACTGGACAACAAAAGTAATGGCGGGCAGGAGTAGAGCGAGTGCCGGGTGAGGACGAGAAGATCCCCCAAAATAGCGGGCGGTGCGCCGTTGCCGGCCCGGCGGCCGTATCGTGGGAATTTGAGAGCGGTTTGGCCGGAGGGTTTAATCTCTAAATTGCCGCCGGCTGATTCACCGTTGGCTTACACCGGATGAATTGTCGTGTTCATCCCTCAATAAGCACGCCGGAGAATGGATATGTCCTGATAGCTCAGAAACTTCTGGCGGCCGCACCACGATCCGTAGTGGGCCGGCGACTCAGGGCGAAGTCCAACTGCCTGTACCCATTTGAGAAAACTGCCTTCTGGAAAACCGATAGTTGTCTCGGGAAACTCTGGGTCAACGACTGAGTATTCTCCACAGTTGTGGCTTAAGGGAAGCGAACTTTGCCCGGACTCAATCAGGTGTTTAGATTCTTCATTGAGTAGAAAGACAGTGACAAGGCAATGGCCGTCTGGCTTTAATACGCGCATCACTTCCCGCAGATAGTGTTGGACTGAATCCGGACGCATGTGAGTAAACACGGATTTCAAAAATACAAAATCGAAACTGCCGGACTCGTAGGGAAAAGGAAAGGACCCAGGATCTAGCTTTCCCCTCGGGTTATAGTGTTTGTTAAACACGTCAGTGTGCTTGAAATGGAAGTTCGGATGGAGTCTGGTAATGTTGTCGGAGGCCCAATCGATTCCTACCCGAACGATATCGAACCCGTCGTAAGAACCTCGCGTTGTGAGAAACTTCGTTAGCCTAGCGGCAACTACCCCGATTCCGCAACCGACATCGAGAACACGCTGATTCGGTTGCAGTTTCCCTAAATTTACAAAATAGCCAAGGAACTCTTCATTGATAGCCGCGTAGTCCTTCTCGCCCCCGACAAACCAAAGCCCTCGCGGAGGAATCAGTGGGTCTCGGCGACGAGTAAGCAGATCGAAGGTATCCCTGGGTAGGTTGATAGCACGGCGAAGCAAGAGCCGGGCCTCAAAGTCAGGCAGGAAGCGCTTCAGGGCAATGCCGAGTCGCATGTGTAAATCAGTTGTACCAGAATTCTTGGCAGCGTTTCATTATACCCTGCCCAGCGCAGCTTCCGGAGAGTGTGACCGGAGATCCACCCGCCCCACAAGAGCAGAGAAGCAGTATCGAAACTAACACCTGGACTGGGTGCCGGGCAGGAGGAGTTGGTTGCCTGCCTGAGCGCACATCGATTCCACAAACCTTAGACTCCGCCTGAAGAGCCCGCGCGAAAGTGGTGGCGGGGGAGAAAGTGCCGCGTCTTTTTCGGGGCGAATCAGCGGTTGACGCCAGATGCTGTGAGGAAGCTGAAGTGCTTGCCTGCAAGCAGGTAGGTGGAGCCGACGATCGGACTTGAAGCGATGACCTGCCGATTACGAATCGGCCGCTCTACCAACTGAGCTATGTCTGCATCACTCTGGAATCAGTCAAGTGTGGAGACATAGTTAAGATGCGTGGCCTTACCGAATTTGGCCTAAGGCAATAACCGCCGCTCCGACAATTAACATCAGCGGCGCTCACACCGTGGGTCTGCTGGCATCGGTCGAACCGTAACCGGCCCTTGGATGGTGTAAAACGTTGCCGACTCCCCAGCGCCGAGATTGGCTTGGATGGTTGCTAATCGTTTGTTTCGGGAGGCAATATTAACCTGATGGGGGTGAACTCGGTCGTGGTAAACGGCTCGATCACTTTCGTCGTAAGCGACCTCAGCAATGCTTCGACTTGGGTTCCCATCTCGCAATGGAGTGCGCCGCCTCCCCAGGCAGCGGCTCCGGAGCCATATCTTCCGTTTAGACCCGTCGAGCCTTGGCACTTTCCGATTCGCCAAAGGCCGCTTTATGAGTGATCACTTTGGAAACGAGAAGGAGGAGCTCTTCTTTCAAACTTGATCTTTGCGCGCAGCCTCGGATGGCCGACAGGCCACGAGGCCAGCGTTCTGCCCATGAAGCGCGCTCGGATCCCTGATACCGTCCCCAATGCCGCGGACAATGCTAGCCAGCTTCTGTTTGCGATCATGTTCGACGATGATCATCTTGGCTACCTCCCGGACCCATCTCACCACATCACCCGCTATCCAATAGGCGTCGCTGTGGAAGTACCTACGATAAAAGATCAGGCGATTGCGGGCCTGATGATAACGTCGGTCGGGGCTATAGTTCGGCGTTACGAACTGCCTTCCCAACATCCGGTGCAAAGTTGGTGACCCCAGTTGATGCTGCAAGACAGCATGGTTGGCTTGAATCACGCGGAGCCCGTAGCGACGAACTCGGAAACAAAACTCGTGGTCGACATAGTCCATAAAGAAGGATTCATCGAAACTTCCGCAATGTGCAAACACATTCTTCTTCACCAGAGTGCCGGAAGTCATCAACGTCTTTACTTCTTGGAAGATTCCCGAATCTTTGCCTACGTTAGGTGCCCGCAAGGGCCGATACGCCAGCTGGTAGTTGGCTCCAACGAGCGCAACTTCTTCTTTAAAAGGACACGCCTCGTAAGCCTTGAACATATTCACCACGAAACCGGGTGGAACTGCGCTATCCTGATCGAGAGTCAGAATCCACTGACATGTGCTATCGGCCAAAGCCAGCTTGACCCCGCGATTTAAAGCGGAAGCAATTCCCAGGTTCTGCTGACTCCAGATAGTTTCGCAATTATGAGCGGAAGCGATCCTTGCGATCACCTCTTGCACAGTCGTTGACGATTGGTTGTCAACGATGATTACCTGCTTTACTTGTGGCGCTAGGGCACGAATATTTTGCTCGAAGTCCGGTTTGGGGTTGTGGGTCACCACGACCGCTTGGACTTTTAACCTGCAAATGTCGCCGGCGGGTGCGCGTTGAACTATAGGAGACACAATGCTCGGGGCAGTTCCTCGTCGAATGTTCCAGTTCACCTAATCACCGGCAATGCATTTGTCGCCCGTAGTATTGCGCAGATCAGCTCGTTGCGCCCCGCGCTCGCTAACATTTCCCCACAGACAATTGGAGCCCTGTAAGGAGTTCTTGAACGAGGAATTCACGACGTTTTCCTGAAATACGTTATTCAGGTTCTGGCTATTCTTTTCGATAAAACCTGTCACGTTCGCGGTTGACCCGTTGGCAGTAATCTTGTTCCGTAGGACGTGTGCGCCTTGCACGTTTCCCTGAAACACCAACCCGTACACAGTCTTAGGACCGGCGACGATGGTATTGTCATGAATGGAAAAGTCAGTGAAATGTCCACTTCCACCGACGACAATGCCGTATAGTTGGGGACGTTGAATTAAATTGAAAGCAATTTCGATTTTGCTATTCTCTAAGCTGTCGATATTGAAACCGTAACCGGTTTCTCGAGCCGTGTTGTCGTGAAACTTCACGTCTAGCATACTCCATCCGCCATAGCCGATCTGATAGCCGGTAACAGTGTTGTGCCGAATTTCGCCGGAGCCGCCGGCGATTACGATCGCAGTACAAAGACCGCCGAACCAATGATCCATGGTTACATATTCGATGACATTATCGGAATTTTCAGGCGTGGGGTTCTGCGACGTGATTCCCACCGGGAAATCCTCAGGACCTTCTCCTGAGGTATTCATCACGTGAATGTTATGGATCCACTGATGTCCGTGGCCGGAGCGGAGCATAACGCCAAGTAGTTCTAGATCGGATTTATAGCGTGCTTTCAGTGCAGGGTAATTGTCATCCAAAGTCATGTGCGAGACCTCAACTCCAGAGGCGTCGAAGTTGTAGGTGCCAATGATGATTCCCTCAAGCACTTTACCGTTTGGATACTTAGAAAGGTCGGCCAGGCGAAGCGTAGTTTGCTCTTCTCCGGCGCCATGAACTTTCCAACCCCGGTTCACCGTGAACCCGGCGGGATGATCCTTATTCACGTGTCCCGACCCAATAAGGAAGTCGCCGGTTCCTTCGGTCTGAAACGTCCCGGGACCGATACAAACAATCAGATTCGCAACATTGCTTTCCGATCGGCCTCGCAGTAGCGTGTCAAGCTTCTCAGCCGAACTACCGTCATAAGGATCGGATAAACTGCCAGTTCCGGCCTTTCCATCCGTCCGGTCCGCGATGAAAATACGGGTAGATCCCGTCGGCACGGAGGCCCCAGAGCAGTCCTCAGTGCGAAAATCGGACGGGGAAAGCGCCCAGCCGGTGATCGCATATCCCAAAAACCAGACGCCCATCACAAACCTCCACCAACACATCTTCTTCACGCTCACAGTCGCCTCCAAGTGTCGCATCTATCGGACCACTCAACGGGAGTCTTGTTCCAGACTCAAGATCGCCTGACTCAGTGGTTCCATGGAATCGCGCCCACTCCCCAACAGGCCCCGTGGCAAGTCGAGGAGAGATTACATTAGGCTGCTGCCGCAAACAAACGGGTACAGTGGGTGAATTAACTGCCCGTTCTAACTCCGCCCGGCGGGCCGAGCTTCACGCTGAGTGTGAACGGCACAGAATTCGTGCCGGCGTCAATAATCAACTGCGAACGACACTGCTCTGAGTATAACTGGTTCTCTCAAGAGGCAGACATGCGGGCTTCGTAAACCAAGATTTTATCTCGCTGGATGTGAACACGCCAATGGAAAAAACTTTACTCAATGCCGTGCAGAACTCTATGCTGGAGAAAGTTCAGAGTCGCTGGTGTATGGAAAGAGCGATCGGCCGTTTAGCTATTGGGATGACCTGAGAAATCAGACCGATCATTCCCAGCATACTGCCAGCCCACCCAAGCTCCACGTACGGTGGGGCAAAGTGATATCGCACGTGGCTCCGCCCCTTCGACAGGGAAGTCGCCTGAAAAACGCCCTCCTGCTGGACTGCCACTGCGGGCCTGCCGTTGACCATCACCCCCCAGCCTGACATGTAAAGTTCTCTGCGCAGCAACCTGGCGGGTGCCGAACAGTCTGCCGTTAGGTCGTCGCGCCGCGCAGTCGAAAGAGTGCAAGGGCCACCCGAAACAACCTCAAAATAGGGCGCCGGGGTCGGAAGTTCCCAGACGTCCATCACCGAGCCTGAGTACACAATTCGTATCCCCGGTAGTGCCAATCCATATTCGAAGATGAGTAGTACGGAACGGCCCGGAAGAATAGCGTTTGCCTCTTGAATCCCGCGTCCAGCGACCATCCGAAGCCTGACGGGCTTCGAGCCGTCCTCGTACCTGAGCGTCACCTGCAACGGTGCGTGAGCGGGGGCGGAAAGCGGTTGAGCTAAAGGAACTAGGAACGATGAATCTTCGAAGCCCTCGGCCACTGGGCGCTGCCCGGTTCGGCACACCCCTCCTGAGCAAATTTCGATGGTTAAAAGGCCATCCCCCTGGTTGGAGGTGCTCATCGCAACTCCGAGTGAGGTAATTGGTGAGCCAGAGATCGGCGTCGGCGCGAGCATGTTCAACCTTACCGACTGGCTGCGCTCGAGAGTGATGTACTCTCGATCTGGAAGCTCTGCGCTTTCGCCGTTTTGGAGCATGGCAGGCGGGCTAAGGTTCCCAACTATCGGTTGTATTACCGTTAGTATGATTTTGGCGAGGAAGCGCCTTACCGCCGATTGTGTGGGATCCTCGATGGTTGCTCGATAGCGTCCCGCGAGGGCAATCAGCTTTCCCAATCTGGGAGTGATGGATTGTGTTGCCGGTGGTCCGAATTGATTCTCAGGTGGGGTGCTAGGAACCCATATCATAGGGGTTGGGCTTTGGCGGGGTTTAGTAACTAAGTACCGCACACCGACGTCGAGATAGTTCTTCAGATTTTGGCTCAAGGCCTTTTCGGCTTCACTATCATCCATCGTACCGGGCCAGAACGTCATCATTGAATAAAACTCTGGGTTGTGGGTATCAACGCCAGGCACAAGTTTGGCTTCCACATAGCTCGCCCAAAGCTTAGGAACCGGCACGACGTTGTGATCAATGCTGGCCACTCCGAAGTAGGCACTGTAATTGGGCTCCATGGGTCCGAGAGC
>Ga0187783_10002347_pt1 | contig 14059 bp, 15 predicted proteins | sample 1015_SJ02_MP02_2_FD_132471 | JGI IMG/M metagenome (GOLD analysis project Ga0187783, IMG submission 132471) | Tropical peat soil microbial communities from peatlands in Department of Meta, Colombia - 1015_SJ02_MP02_20_MG | ecosystem: Environmental > Terrestrial > Soil > Wetlands > Peat | place...
AGCTGCAACCGAACTTGACACGCTCCTAGCGTCGTCGGTCTGACGGCGGTATTCGGGGCGGGCGGCGGCACGAGCTCGTACGAAGAGATCGAGCGCGCCGACCTGATTGTCTTGTGGGGATCGAATGCGCGCGAGACGCATCCGATCTTCTTTCACCACGTCCTTCGCGGCGTTCGTAACGGCGCGAAGTTGTACGTCGTGGATCCGCGCCGAACGTCCAGCGCGCAGTGGGCCAATGGCTGGCTCGGGCTGGACGTGGGATCCGATATCGCGCTGGCCAATGCGCTCGGTCGCGAGATCCTCGCGGCTGGCTTGGAAAACTCGCGCTTTATCGCAAACGCGACCTGCGACTTCGACGCGTACCGTAGCGCGGTCGAGCCCTACACGCTCGAATACGCGCAACGGACCACCGGCGTACCGGCGGCGCTCATCGCCGAGCTCGCTCGTGCCTACGCAACCGCACGGCAGGCACAAATCTGCTGGACGCTGGGCATCACCGAGCATCACAACGCGGTGGACAACGTTCGCGCGATCATCAATCTCGCGCTGCTGACCGGTCACGTCGGCCGCTACGGTTCGGGGCTCAACCCCCTGCGCGGTCAGAACAACGTTCAGGGCGGCGGCGACATGGGCGCGATTCCGAATAGGTTTCCCGGAGGTCAGGACGTTGAAGATCCTGCCTGCATCGCGAAGTTCGAGCGCGCCTGGGGCGTGCGATTGCCGTCCAAACGCGGATGGCACCTCACCGATATGTTCCACGCAATGGAGCGCGGCGAGCTGGAAACGCTCTACGTCGTGGGCGAAAATCCGGCCCAGTCCGAAGCCGATCAGGAACACGCGGTGGCGGTATTGCGCGGCTTGCCGCATTTGATCGTGCAAGACATCTTTCTGACCAAAACCGGCGAGCTCGCCGAGGTCGTGTTTCCTGCGTCGGCGAGCTGGTGCGAATCGGAGGGAACGGTGACCAGCAGCGAGCGGCGCGTGCAGCGCTGCCGGCAAGCGCTTCGTCCGCCGGGTCAGGCGCGCGACGATATCGCGATCATCTGCGCGCTCGCGCGCCGGCTGGGAAACGACTGGCCGGAATATACCGCCCGCGACGCCTGGGACGAGTGCCGTTCCCTCTCATCGTGGCACGCGGGGATGAGTTACCAGCGCCTTGAGGCGCTCGACGGAATTCACTGGCCGTGCTACGACGAGCAGCATCCCGGCGAGCAATTCTTGCATTCGCGCTTGTGGAAAGATCCGCGGGAAGGCGCGCCCGCGCCGTTTGCCGCGGTGCAGCACGATCCTCCGGTCGAAGCGCTGGACGAAGAGTATCCGGTTCGCCTCACTACCGGACGCCGCTTGGATTCGTTCAACACCGGCGTGCAGAGCGGCGGCTACCGTTCGCCCTTGCGGAACGGCGAAACGCTCGACATGTCGCTCGAGGACGCTGCGCGTTACGGAGTCGCGGAAGGCGAGCCGGTGCGGGTGACGTCGCGCCGTGGCTCGATCGTCGTGCCGGTGCGGATCGATCCGGGGTTGCGCGCAGGCTTGGTTTTTACGACGTTTCATCACAACGACGACGTTGCGACGAACTTGCTGACGATCGACGCCACCGATCCCAAATCGGGAACGGCGGAATTCAAAGCCTGCGCCGTGCGCATCGAAGCGGTGTAGTGGACCTGCATTTTACCTCCGACGCTGCGACGCAGGACGAGCGCGCGGCCGTGGACGCGGTGTTGCCGCGCGACGGCGCAAAGGGCACGCGGCCTTTGGTTCTCCCCGCACTTCATGCCGTGCAGGACCGGCTGGGCTGGATAAGTCCGGGAGCGCTCAACTATGTCGGCGAACGGTGCAACGTGGCGCCGGCCGAGGTGTACGGCGTCGCTACGTTTTATTCGCGGTTCTCGACCACGCCGCGCCCGGCGCGCGTGGTTCACGTCTGCGAGGACATCGCCTGTCTGCTCGCCGGCTCGCAAGCGCTGGAGCACGGCATCGAAGCGTCGGGTGAAACGGTGCTTCGCAGCCCGTGCTTGGGCCTGTGCGACCGCGCACCGGCGGTGCTGATTGAAGAAGCCGGCGATCCGCCCTCGTGTTTTGCCCTTGCGCCGGCAGCCGCGCAGCTGGAGCGCCAATCGCCGGCAACGACGCACGTCGGCGGATCCGAGTTGCGTTTACTACGCCGCGCCGGCACGATAGATCCGCAGAGTTTGGACGCGTACCGGGCTCATGGCGGTTACGCAGCCCTGCGCAAAGCCTTGGAGCTCGGCCCGGCGCAGACCGTTGCGGAAATCGTCGCTTCAAAGCTCCTGGGCCGCGGCGGCGCGGCTTTCCCGGCCGGGCGAAAGATGGAAGCGGTTGCATCTGCGCCGGCTCGTCCGCACTACCTCATCTGCAACGCCGACGAATCCGAACCGGGCACGTTCAAGGACCGCGTGCTGATGGAACAGGATCCGTTCGCCGTGGTCGAGGCAATGACCATCGCGGCATACGCCATCGGGTGCGATCGCGCGTACATCTACATTCGCACCGAGTATCCGCTGGCGGCCAAACGCATCGCCGGTGCGATCGAGCAGGCGCGCGCGGCCGGATTGCTGGGTGACGGCGTGTTGGGCACGGGCATGCGGCTGGAAATCGAGATCCGGCGCGGCGCCGGTGCGTATATTTGTGGAGAGGAGACCGCGCTCTTCAATTCGATCGAAGGCAAGCGAGGCGAGCCACGGAGCAAGCCGCCCTTTCCGGTCGAGTCCGGACTCTTCGGCAAACCGACGCTGATCAACAACGTCGAAACGCTCGCGAACATTCCATTGGTCGTGCTCGAAGGCGGTGAAGCCTATGCCCGCATCGGGACACCCGACTCGACCGGGACGCGGCTCTTCTCGCTCTCCGGCGCCGTGGCGCAACCCGGACTTTACGAAGTGCCGCATGGAACGACGTTGCGCGCGCTGATCGAAATGGCCGGCGGGCCTGTCGCCGGGCGGCGGCTGCAGGCAATATTGCTGGGCGGCGCGGCCGGCACGTTCGTCGCGCCGAGCGCACTGGACATGCGCTTGTCGTTTGAGGGGGCGCGCGCTGCGGGCGCGACGCTGGGTTCGGGCGTGGTCATGCTCTTCGACGAAGCCACCGATATGGCGGCGATCCTGCGTCGCATCGCACGATTCTTTCGCCACGAATCGTGCGGACAGTGCGTCCCGTGCCGGGTCGGAACGGTCCGGCAAGAGGAGGCGCTCGAACGCCGGGACTTCGTGTTACTTGACGAAATCGGCAGGGTCATGCGCGACGCGTCCATCTGTGGGCTGGGACAAACCGCCGCGAGCGCGATCGCATCGGCTCGCGCCAACCTGGACATATGGTAGAGCTGACGATCGATGGTTCGGCGGTCGGCATCCCCGACGGCGCGACGATTCTAGACGCCTGTAACCGAGCCGGAATAGCTACCCCCACGCTCTGCTTTCTTCAATCGCTCACACCGGTCAACGCTTGCCGCGTCTGTGTCGTCGAACTCGAGGGCTCACGCGCGCTCGTTCCCGCTTGCGCGCGCCGCGCCGAGACCGGGATGGTCGTGCGCACCGACACCGAACGCGTGCGTCACAGCCGCAAGATGGTTCTAGAGTTCTTAGCTTCGTCGGTCGAGCTTACTACGGCGCCCGACGCGCAAGCCTATTGCCGGCAATACGGTGCCGATTCATCGCGCTACGGCACGGATTGCGCCACGCTACGCCAGCCGCTCAAGATCGACAACGCACTCTACGTCCGCGATTACGCCAAATGCATTCTCTGTTACAAGTGCGTCGAAGCGTGCGGCGCCGATGCCCAGAATACGTTTGCAATCGCGGTTGCCGGGCGCGGCTTTGACGCGCACATCTCGACCGAATACGACGTTCCGCTGCCCGACTCGGCCTGCGTCTATTGCGGGAACTGCATCGGCGTCTGCCCGACCGGCGCGCTCATGTTTTCGTCGGAGCACGAACTTCGCGTTCGCGGGCAATGGGATGAAGCGGCCCAAACCGCGACCGATACGATCTGCTCCTATTGCGGCGTGGGCTGCACGCTCACACTGCACGTCCAGAACAACGAGATCGTAAAGGTTACGTCGCCGATCGAAAACGACGTCACCAGCGGTCATCTCTGCATTAAAGGCCGCTTCGGCTACCAGTACGTGCAGAACCGCCCCGAGGACGATCCCGATGCTTCACCGTGAGAGTGTCACCGAACCACGGGTGGGCCGAACGGCCGACGTCGAAGTCGTCGAGCTCGACGGTGCAAAACGCAAGCGCATCCACGACGAGATCGTCGGCGAGGAACCGCTCGAGCTACGCTTGACGGCCGGCGGCGCGACCCGAACGCTTGCGGTGACGATGCGCACGCCGGGCAACGATTTCGAGCTTGCCGCCGGTTTCGTTTACAGCGAAGCCATCGTTCGCGCACGCGACGAGATCGCCGGCCTGTCGTACTGTATCGACCCCAGCGTCGACTCCGACCAGCGTTACAACATCGTCAACGTCGAACTGCGTCCATCGGCGCGCGTGCCCGATCTCGCGCGCTTCGAGCGTCACTTCACGATGAGCAGCTCCTGCGGCGTCTGCGGACGCGCACAGCTGGACTCACTGCGCTCGCTCGGAGCCCTCCCCATCGAGGACGACGTGCGATTTTCGGCCCGCGTGCTTTACGCGCTGCCGGACCGGATGCACGACGCCCAGCGAGTCTTCGCGGCAACCGGCGGTCTGCACGCGGCCGCGCTGTTCGACGAACGCGGCGACGCAATCGCGGTGCGCGAAGACGTCGGCCGTCACAACGCGCTCGACAAGTTGATCGGCTGGGCGCTGCTCGAGGCTCGCCTTCCGCTGCGGCGCTCGATGTTGATGGTCAGCGGACGCGCCGGCTACGAGATTTTGCAGAAGGCCGTGATGGCCGGCGCGCCGATCGTCGCCTCGGTCTCCGCGCCGAGCAGCCTCGCAGTTGAGCTTGCGCGCGAGTTCAACGTGACGCTGGCAGGCTTCGTGCGCGGCGATCGGGCAAACCTGTACGCCGCGCCGGAGCGGATCGTCGCGCCGTGAACGACCGCGCCTTTCGTCTCGACTTCTTCATCGCGATCTTCGCGCTGCTGGTAAGCGCGCTGACCGCGGGAACGTTAATCTACCAGACGCGGGTCATCGGCGATCAATTCTCCGCTACGATCTGGCCCTACCTCAACGTGGGAACGACCTACGATTCGTTTGCAGGGATGATCGACGGTGAGACGATTGAGGTGACGAACGATGGACTCGGGCCCGCGCTCATCCAATCGGCTCAGCTGCGAGTCGATGGTACCGCGGTCGGGGCCTGGAACGACTACATCCGAGTATTGGTAAGCGACCCGGCGTTACGAAGAATCCTGCTGCGCGTACGCCGCACTAAGCTGTCCATGAGCTCCCTCGGGCCGTCCGATACGCTGCGGCCCGGCGAGTCGTACCCCCTGTTGAAGATCTCTTCGGCGCAGAGCATCCCGGCGCGCGAGCTGATGCGGCACTCCGTCAGCATCGAGCTGTGCTACTGCTCGCTCAACGGCAGATGCTGGACGCTGCGCGCGACGCCGGGGCAAATCGCCCCGAATCCGCAGCCGGTCCCTCGCTGCACCACCAACTTTGCGATCGAATCGAGGACGGTGACAAACCCCGTGCCGCCGGCGAGATAGCTAATCGCAGCGCCTCACTGATCCAAGGCAAAGACGATTCCGAGGTCCAACTCGCCGCCGCTCAGCGTGGTGCCGTAAAGCGCACTTTTCACTGCGACGACGCCGGCATAGGGATCGTAACCGTCGCCACTCTTGCCGAAATTGTGCAAGATCTTCTCCTGGCCGCTTAACGTGAGGCTGAAAACGATGCCGCCTGCCGCACCGTACGTGCCGCCCTCGCTGGCGGTGCCGTAGAGCGTGTCGCTCACCGCGAAGAGCGGAGCCACGGAGAAGTAACCATCGGATTCGTGACCAAACGTGTGCAGGGTCTTCTCTTTGCCGCTGGTGGTGACGCTGAAGACGATCCCGGCGCTATTTGCACCGCCCTCATACGTCGTGCCATAAAGCGTATTCTTCACCGCCACCAAGGGCGCCATCGGTTCGACGCCGTCGACGCCGTTGTCGCTAAAATCGTGCAGCACCTTTTCTTCACCGCTGGTGGTTATAGTGAAAACCGTTCCTGCGTCGGTTTTGCCGCCGCCCGACGTCGTTCCGTAGAGCGTGCCGTCAACGTCGATCAAGCCGGCCTCTGGTAAGTTGCCGTCGGTACCGCTGCCGAAGGTGTGAAGCACTTTCTCCTTGCCGCTTAGAGTCAAGCTGAAAACCGTTCCAAGATCGTATTTACCGCCCGTAACCGTCGTTCCGTAAAGCACTCCATTCACATCGAGCACCGCCGCTACGGGGCCTGCCCCGTCGGAACCGCCGGCGAAGCTGTATAGCACCTTTTCAACGCCGTCGGTCGTAATGCTGAAGACAGTACCCTCGCCGTGGGCTCCGCCGGAATTCGTCGTACCGTAGAGCGTGCCGTTCACGTCAATCAAGCCCGCGAGCGGATCGTAGCCGTCGTTTGCGGTACTTCCGAAGCTGTAGATCGTTCTCTCGTTGCCTCCCGTGGTAATGCTGAAGACCGTTCCCTCGCTGCCCTTGCCGCCGATGCTCGTCGTACCGTAAAGAGTGCCGTTCACATCGAGCAGCCCTGCTTGAGGATACGCGCCGTCGTCAGCGTTCTGGAAGCTGTGCAAAATGCGGTAGCTCGCAGCGTCGGCGCCGAGCCTTGAGAAATCTCCGGCGATAGGGACGTACCCCGATGGTACCGCGGCGCTTTGCGAACATGCCGCCAGAACCAGCACCGCACAGATTAATGCAAAGAATCGCTGCATCGCAAACCTCCAAGACCGGGACTCACACATCATGGGGCGGCCGGCGGGTGCTCGCCGCACCCATAGACCGGTGCATGCACGGCCAGCCAAAGGGCGACGTTCGTCGCGGTATTGACGCGCGTATCGGGCCCCATCGCGCGCGCGTCGTTCGGGTTCGTATTCTCGTAATCGTCCACCGACCATTCGCTGGGAATCGCATCGTGGGCCACCAGGACGTTTACGAACTCTCGCGTGCTTTGCGAGAAGTTGCGCCGATTGGGATACGGTGAGACCAACACCGTGGTGCGAATGCCGTGCGCATTCCCCCAACGGATTGCTTGTTCGATGAAGCGCTGGTAGCCCGGGCCGCTTCCACCGGTAAGGAAGAAGTTGGGCGGCGAGTCAAACGCGATTGCGCCGCCGTACAACGCTTCGAATCGCGACAACGCGTAGAACGAGCTGTCGATATCGTAGTACTCGTGGCGCGTCGGAGGAAAAATCCGGCTGTGCGGCTTCCAGGCTGCATTTGGAGCGACGATCGGGGCCATTGACGCGATACCGACGGAACGGCCGGCCTGGACCCAGAGTTTCCATTTACGCACGTTCTTTGGACTGAATCCGATCGCGCCGGGCGGGCGATATGGAACGTCCACGTTGGCGGCGTCGGGATTGAGCCCGCTGGCGACGTACTGATACTGATAGTAGCCCGGATAGCTTTTCGCCGGCAGCGTAAAATAATCTGGGCCGACGTAACCCAGCTCGGCCTCGCCCGGTCCGCTTTCGCTAAAGACGTTCTCGATTGCGTTGAGTATCGCGTACGGATTCGAGGCCGGGCTGTCGGCGATCGCCGCTGCGATCGCGTTAGCGTGCTCGTAGAGCCGGGCGCGCCCGGTCGCGCGCAGCGCGGTGGTGAAATCGCGATGAACGAGCGTGTTGAACCCCCCGGTCCCGCCTACCGAGATGTACTGCGTTGAGTCGGCGCATCGTGCGGCGGTGCGATCCGCCGAGACGACGACCGGCTGGGCGCCGCTGCATCCCCAAAAACCGAGTGCGACGATTGCCGGTACGACCAGAGCCGGCGGTTTAATCTCGAACGGCTCCATGACTATTTCCAACCTGCATTTGCGAGGAAGGCCGGTTCGAACTCGGTGCCCGTGCGGCGCTCCGCAACGCGCTCGGCTAGCCACTGCGCCCACTCGAACATCCGCGGATTCTTCGTCTTCTCACGCTCGCGCTCCGCAAGCGGTTTGATCCGTGTCCACCAAAGCGTAATCATTCCACCCATGAGTTCTTCGACGGATCGGAGCGATACAACGTGCCGGTAGACCAAGTACCCGAGAGCCTCCAATCGGAACCCAATTTCTTGAAGCATCCGAACGACGTCGGGTGAATAGGCTTCGACATCCTCGGCTCTCGACGACAGTTCGGCGAAGGACGAGGGAGGCTGCGCGAGCACGGTGCTAAGCGCAGCGTCGATGAGCTTGACCGCGTTCTGCTCTTCGCGGGAACGGTTTGCGGAACGCACCTGCAAACCGGCAAAGATCAGCGCTCCGACCAGTGCAAGCGTCGAGAGGACGTTTAAAAGCGTCGCGACTTCCATCGGAGCTCTTAGCCGGAGCTCTCCCGACGACCCGATGCCGGAGCGCGCACGCTTGCGTCGAGAAAATCCCTCAGGAGGGCGTTGAAAGCTCGGGGATCATCGGCGTTGGCAACGTGACCGGCCGCCGGAATCATCGCTAGCCGTGCACCGGGAATTGCCGATGCGATTTCTTCGGCTAGCGGCCGCGGCGCGACCGCGTCGTTCTCGCCGTACGCAACCAGCGCCGGTACGTCGATCGAGCTCAACAGGTCGCGGTAATCGCCCGTCCACGTCGCCTGCGTTGCGGCAAGGAAGCAATCGAGTGACTTGCAGGCGAATTGCTCGACCGTTTCCTCCAGGCGAGCAGGCGGCAATCCAAGCTTTGCCGCGCGACGCGCGCCGAACTCGCGCATGTTTCCGGCGTCCCGCGCTTGTGCGGCGATGCTCCGGGCAACCGCATCGCCGTCGGGATATCGCGCGAACGTGCCGAGCAGCACCAGCGCCGCGATTCGCTGCGGGACGCGGCGCCACAGCTCGAAGGCGACAACGCCGCCGAGGCTGCAGCCGATCAGAACGAAGCGTTTTCCGGCCAACGCATCGGCAACGGCGAGAACGTCGTCGGCGTAGCCCTCGCGCGAAATCGTCGCAGGGTCCGGATCGGGCTTCTGCGTTCCGTTTCCTCGCAGTTCGATCGCCGCGCAGAGTTGCTGGTCGGCAAAGGCGGCGAGCTGGGAATCCCAGATCGCGGCCGTAGAGCCGACGCCATGCACGAAAATCAGCGGTTGCGCGCCGAGCGCGTCCGCACGTCCCGCAAGGCGCGCGCCCGCGGTCACGCTGCGTTACGTTTTCGAGCGACGAACGCGCGCACGTCGTCATACGACCGCGCGTTCAACACGTCGGATTTGGTGAGACCGGCACGCCGGGCTTGGCCGACCGCAAATTCTACGGCCGCCAGATCCCCGGTGCGGTGTGCGTCGCTATCGAGAGTAAACGTGACGCCAAAACTCTTCGCCTTTCGCGCCAGCGGCGCTGGCAAGTCGAGTCGCGCGGCTTGACCGTCGATCTCCATCGCAGTTCCCGTACGCGCGGCTGCCGCGAAGACGGCGTCGTAATCGAACTCGTATCCGGGCGATTGGTCAAACCGGCGTCCGGTCGGGTGTCCGATCACCGTGACGTAGCGGTTCTCGCAGGCGCGGATCAGGCGCGCGGTCATCTCCTCACGCGACTGCTTGGTGGCGCTGTGGACCGATCCGATCACCAAGTCGAGCCGCGCCAGCGCTCCGTCGTCGAGATCGAGCGAGCCGTCGGGAAGGATGTCCACTTCGCTCGCGCAGAGGGTTCGCACCCCGTAGCGGTCGCCCAACGCGTCGATCGCGGCGCGCTGCTCGAGCAGTCGCTCCGAATCGAGGCCGAAGCGCCGCAGACGCCCTTGCGAATGATCGCTGATCGCGTGGTACTCGTAGCCGCGAGCCGCCGCGGCCGCAATCATCGCTTCGAGGCTGTCGTCGCCGTCGCTCCAGGTGGTGTGCATGTGAAAATCGCCGCGCAGATCGGTCAGCTCGACCAAATCGGGAATCGCGCGCGCCTTCGCTAGGTCGATTTCATCCAGCCCGCTGCGCAGCTCGGGCGGAACGTACTGCATGCCAAGCGCTTCGTACACGCCCGCTTCGTCGGTACACGTTACCACGTCGCCGTTCTCGAGGTTCAAGATACCGTTCTCGCTCACCCGCAGTCCGGCGCGCACGGCGTGCTCGCGCAGCTTGATGTTATGTTCGCGCGAGCCAGTGAAGTGTTGCAAAAGGTTGCCGTAGAGATGATCGGGGAGCACGCGCAGATCGATCTGGAGGCCTCCGGCAAGCCAAATGCTCGCCTTAGTCGGCCCTTCGGCCAGCACCGCGTGCGCGCGAGGCCAGGCGGTGAAGTGCGCGATTACCGCCGCCGCATCGTGCGACGTGCAAACGAGGTCAATGTCGCCGACGGTGACCTCACAGCGGCGCAAACTCCCGGCATAGCATAGACGCGCGAGCGGCGGCCCCTCGCGCACGTAATCCACCGCCTCGCCGGCGATCTTCAGCGCGAGCGGCAACGGCGTGCGCCGCTGGCGACCGCGATAGGCGAGAATACCGCGCCGCCAATTCTCGATCGTTTTGCTTCCCAAACGCGGGACGCCGGCGAGCGTCCCCGCCGCGATTGCCCCCTCCAGATCGGCAAGCGACGCGATCCCGTACTCCGCGAAGAGCATCGCCGCGGTTTTGGTACCGATGCCGCTCACGCCGAGCACTTCGAGAATCGAAGGCGGAAAGCGCTGGTGAAGCTGGCCCAGCTGTTCGGCCGTTCCCGTGCGCACCAGCTGTTCGATCGCCGTACCGATCGACTTGCCGACGCCCGGCAGCTTCAGGTGTTCTCCCGCCGCGACGAGATCGGCCAGCGGCGGCGCGTTTTCCACCGAAGCCGCGGCTTTTTCGTACGCCATGTATTTATAGAACGATTCACCCGCCAGCTCCATCAGCGTGCGAATCTCGAGCAACTTTCGTGCGACTTCGTCGTTCGATAGCATGCGGCCAATTCGTGTCCCGCTAGTGGAGTTGGCCGGGGGCGCCGAATGATACTGCCGCGATGTCTGTGCTGCGGTTGCGAGACGCGACCTTTGTCGGACGCACGCTCTGCGCCGGCCCGATCACGGTCGACCTGTGCGGCGGCAAGCGCGCCGCGCTGAACTGCGCGTCGGAAAAAGAGGCCACGACCGTCGCCCTGCTGGCAGCCGGCATCGTGAAAGCCTCGAGCGGCACCGTGTTGATCGGCGATTACGATCCTCACGTGCAATCGGTGCATTGCAAGCGGATCGCGGCTTTGGTTCCGCACCAGCCGTTCCCGCTCGACCGCAATGAGTTCGCCCGCTACGTCGCCTATCGCGCCGCGCTGTGGAACGTCGAGCCGCGCCGCGCCGCCGCGCACGCGGCATTGCTGCAAAAGCGCCTCGCGGGCATGCACGAAGCACTGGCATATCCGTTGATCGGGGCGCTGATCGGAAGGCCACAGCTGATCGTGCTCGACCGGCCCGCGCCGGTCTACGCGGCGCAAATTCTCGAGGTGGCCGCCGGCCTAGCAGTTTTCTCTACGCACATCAACGCGGCGACGGCCGCAGCTTTTGGGGGCAGTGACGTCGGCAACGTTTCGGGTAGACGCGCGTGACCGCGCGCGTGCCGCTGGCGGTACTAGGCGCACGGCTTTTTGCGCTCCGCCGCACTGTCCTATATTCGTGCGTAGCGGCTTTCGTGGCCGGGCTCGCCAGTCCGCCGGGCTATGCGGCGCCGCTCTTCTTGTGCTCGTTGCTGGGAATCGCCATCGCCTTGGCCCAAAGCCCAGGCCTGCATCCGCATCTCGACCATTGCGAACAGGGTGCGCCGCTCTTCGGCCGTCAGCTTGCGCGCGCAAAAGCGCTCGTTCCGTGCGTGGCCGCAACTGCGGCCGCACTTGCCTACGCGGTAGCGCAGGCCGTGCGCGGCGCGCCTGACCTGCCCGTCATGCTGATCGTCACACTCGCCGGAGCGATTCCCGCAACGCTTACGGCGCTCTCGGCGACGATCCGGCACGGAGCCGCGCGCGTGCTGTACGTCGCGCTCGCCGCGCTCAGCAGCGCCGCGGCGTACGCGTTGGCCGCCGAAGCGCACTCCGTCAGCCTCGAGTTGGCGTTCTCTGCGGCCGTCTCGTTTCTCGCCCTGCGCCAATACGGCGAAGCGCTGGCGCGCTACGACCCGATTTGAGCGGGCGTCGAGGTCGCGAGCTTTTCGAGCATCGCGCGATTGAACTGCATGAGGTCGTCGCTATCGCGCGTTGATACCCAGTTCGAATCGGTTACCGTGGGTTGATCCCGATACAGGCCGCCCGCATTGCGAATGTCGTCGGCAATGGAATGAACGCCGGTAATCTGCCGCCCGCGTACGATCTGCGACGATATGAGCACTTGCGCACCGTGTCCAATTGAGAACATCGGCTTCTTGAGCGCGTCGAACTCGCGGACCAGGCGATGGACGTCCTGATTGGTTCGAATCCGGTCGGGCGAAGTGCCACCGGGGATGAGCAAGGCGTCGAAATCCTCGGCGGTGCAATCGCCGACCAGCTCCTCAGCGCGCAGGCTTTGGCCGTCGTCGAGACCGCGCTTTCCGCGAATACGTTGACGCGACCGCTCGTCGGTGCCGACGATGGTGACGACGGCGCCGGCCTCCTCGAGCGCCCGGCGCGGCTCGGCCAGCTCAATTTCTTCAAATCCGTCGCCAATTAAAGCGGCGACGCGCTTTCCTTCCACTCCCTGCATATCGGCCCGGTGATTCGCGCCGACCCCTAGCGCACCTTTGCTCGCGGTTGCCTGCCTACGCCGCTAACCAAAGAGGCCGCGAATCAAACCGCCGTCAACCGCGATGGTTTGACCGGTTACGTAGCCGGCCGGTTCGCTGCACAAGAATGCGACCATCGGCGCAAACTCGGCCGGAGAAGCGATGTGTCCGATCGGCACTTCGTCCCCCGCTTGGCGCAGTTGGCGCTCGTCGTTGCCGTAGAGCGAGCGCAGGCGCGCGGTCTCGACTCTGCCGGTGGCAATGGCGTTGACGGTAACGCCGTCGCGACCTACTTCGACTGCTAGGGTACGCAGTGCCGCGACCAGCGCGGTGCGAAAGGCGTTGGAGAGCACGAGGTTGTCGATCGGCTGTTTCACCGCGCTGGACGTCAAGGCCACGACGCGACCCCATTTCTTGGCGCGCATCGCCGGAACGAGCGCGTCGAGCAACACGAGCATGCTGCGCAGGAGCAGCTGATACGCGGCGTCCCAATCGGCCAGCGTCACGTCGCTGAAACGTCCGGGCTTCGGCCCGCCGCCGTTGAGCACGACGATGTCAACATCGCCGAAGGTAGCGCGAACGCCGTCGAGCATGGCCGCGATCGAGTCGGAATCTTGCAGATCGAGGTGAAAGCCGCGCGCATCCTGCGCACCGCGTTGCTTCGCCTGCTCCGCGACGGCGTCGAGACGCTCGGCGTTGCGCGACGCCAGTGCAAGCTTCACGCCTTCGCCCGCCAGCGCCAGCGCGACCGCCTCGCCCAACCCGGCGCTTGCGCCCGAGACCAATGCCGTCTTTCCACGTATTCCCAAATCCACGCGTGCGACATTTGGCGGAGGCTTGTCCGCACCTTGCGCCGCGGTCGCGGCTTTGCTATCCTAGGCCGGTCGCCGGGACGGGCGGAGCAGCCTGTACCCGAGCGAGACTATCCTGCCCAAAGGAGTTTCATTTCGTGCCGCTCACCAAAGATCAAAAGGCTGAAATCGCCGGCAAGTACGGTCGCGGATTAAGCGATACCGGCTCGGCCGAAGTACAAATCGCGATGCTGACCGCCTCGATCAATCAGCTCAGCGACCATCTCAAGGTTCACAAGAAAGACCATCACAGCCGCCGCGGCCTGTTGCTGCAAGTCGGTCAGCGCCGCCGTTTGTTGAACTATCTGCACTCGAAAGATCTCGAGCGCTATCGCAAACTCATCGGCGAGCTCGGCCTGCGCCGCTAGCGCCGCATAGCAGGGTTCGGATTTAGCCGGGTTTCGTTCGAACGAGGACCGTCTGACCGAGCGCCGGAGCTAGGATGGCGGGAGGCGCGAGGC
>Ga0187783_10002348_pt1 | contig 14058 bp, 11 predicted proteins | sample 1015_SJ02_MP02_2_FD_132471 | JGI IMG/M metagenome (GOLD analysis project Ga0187783, IMG submission 132471) | Tropical peat soil microbial communities from peatlands in Department of Meta, Colombia - 1015_SJ02_MP02_20_MG | ecosystem: Environmental > Terrestrial > Soil > Wetlands > Peat | place...
CCAGGGTGAGGGGGGGCCGGAGCGGATAGACTTGACCGGTCGCCGCCGGCGCCCGCAAGAGCTCATAACCCGCGCCCGGCGTAACCGGCGCGAGGGCGTCGTGGATCCGTATCTCGGCTACGATATCGCCCTGCTGGTCGTCGCGGTCTACGGCGGGACCGTCTACGCGCTCTACCGACGGGGCCTGGTCGGCCCGGACCGCGCGCTCAGCCTGCTCGGACCCGCGCTGATGATCAAGACGCGCCGGGGGCGCTCGGCGCTCGAGCGCTGGGCGCGCTTCCGTCGCTTCTGGACGGCGGCAGCCGATCTCGGGATCGCCCTCGCGGCGATCGCGATGGCCGGGATCACGATCCTCCTCGTGATCGACGCGATCGTCGCGCTGCGGATCCCCGCCTCGGCGGCGCCGCCCGTCACGGAGGCCTTGGGCCTGCCCGGCATCAACCCGGTGATCCCGATCGGCTACGGGATCGTCGCGCTCGTCGTCGGGATCGTACTGCACGAGCTGGCGCACGGGGTCGTGGCCCGCTCGCAGGGGATCGGCGTGAAGACGATCGGCGTGCTCTGGTGCGTGGTCCCGGTCGGCGCGCTCGTCGAGCAGGACGACGCGGACATGCAGGCCGCGACGCGCCGCCGCCGGGACCGGGTCGCCGCGGCGGGCGTGCTGGCCAACTTCGGGCTCGCGCTCCTGTTCTTCGTCGCCCTGTCGCTGCTCGTGGCCTCGTCGGTCGCGCCGAACGCGAACGGGGTCGGGGTCGCGCTCGTCGAGCCGAACACCCCGGCGGCGAACGCGACGATCGCGCCGGGCGACATCATCACCTCGATCAACGGAACGAGCACGACCACGAACACGCTGTTCGAGGCGTCGCTCGCGGACACGCACCCCGGCGAGGTGGTGCCGGTCGTCTTCTTCTCGGCGGCGCTCGGGCGTCCGGTGAGCGTGAACGTGACGCTCGCACCCAGCCCGACGATCGCGGGGCGCGGCTTCCTCGGGGTCGCGGTCACGTTCCTCACGCCCCCGCAGCTCCAGTCGACGCTCGTCTGGCCCCTCGGCAGCTCGAGCGGGCCGCTGACCGGCGGGATCGACTGGCTGGTCCTGCCGCTCGCCACGATCGAGCCGATCGGTGGCTCGACCGCGCAGTTCTTCCACCTCACGGGCCCGCTCGCTGGCACGGACCCGGGCTCGTTCTGGATCGGCGCGAACGTCCTCTACTGGCTCGCCTGGATGAACCTGCTCCTGGGCCTCTCCAACGCGCTCCCGCTGGTCCCGCTCGACGGCGGCCTCCTGTTCCGGGACTTCGCGAGCTCGATCGCGGCCCGGCTGCGCGCCGGCTGGTCCACCGCGCGGCTGGAGGAGTTCGGGAGCCGCGCGGTGGCCGCCTCCTCGGTGATCGTCCTCGTGCTCCTGCTATGGCAGTTCATCGTGCCCCGACTGCTCTAGACGCGCGCTCGGTCTTCGCGCAGTACCCGTTCCTACCGGGGGCGGAAGCGCTGCTCGGCGGCGAGCCGGTATCGATCCGCGCCCTCCTGGAGGAGTCGGCGTACTCCCGGGCCCGCGCGCTCGGGCGCGCCCGCGTGCTCGCGGGCGCCGACGATCCGAGGGCGAGCCGGAACGTCGAGGAGCTCGCGGCGGCCGCGCCCGACGTGCGCTACCTGTCGTTCCTGTTCGCGCGCATCGTGCTCGCGGCCGCGCCGTCGCCCGCCGCGCTCCGGCGCTGGGCGGTCGCCGAAGCGAAGCGTGCCTTCGCGCGCCTGCGCGAGACGCCCGCCGAAGAGCTCGTGGACGTCGCCGGACGCCTCGACTTCACCTTCGATGAGCGCGGTGGGCGGCTGGCGATACCGCTCGTCGACTACCTGCGCCTCGCCGTGCCGATCCGGGAGGCCGACTTCCGGCTCAGCCGGCAGCAGCTCGACCGCGGCCAGGTGGTCGTCGGCGCCCCGCGCGCCGCCCGCCTCCTCGAGGAGGCGATCCGGCTCGAGCTCGCGCGGCCGGTCCCCCTCGCCGACGACGTGCGCCGGACGGTCGCGGCCTCGGAGGACGAGCTCCTAGCCTCGGTCGCCGAGATGATCCCGGCCCCCATCGCGCGGGGCGCGGGGCCGGCCGGACGCCTCCACCCCGAGTGGTTCCCCCCGTGCATCCGCAAGATGCAGCGCGTGCTCGAGGCCGGCGAGAACCTGTCGCACTCCGGCCGCTTCGCCCTCGCCGCCTTCCTCCACCGGGTGGGCGCGGACTTCGAGACGATCGTCGACGCCTACCGCGGGGCGCCCGACTTCGACGAGTCGATCACGCGCTACCAGGTCGAGCACATCACGCACCATGACGACGGGCAGGGCTACACCCCGCCCGAGTGCGACACCCTGCGCAGCCACGGGCTCTGCTTCCGCGACGGCGATCCGAGCGCCGCGCGGCCGATCGACCGCGAGCGCGACGCCCGCTGCTTCGAGCCCAGTCTCCGCCACCCGCTCCAGTACTACCGGCGACGTGGCGGGACCGTCGCGATCGACCCGCCCGAGGGCCGCGCGACTACCGGCCCGGGGGCAGCGCCCGATAGACCCGAACGGCGCGCGCGATCGCCGTCCACTGCCCGGCGATGACGAAGTACAGGAACGCGACGTCGATCACCGTGAACGCGAGCCCGTCGACCGCGAAGCGGGCCCACGGCATCGTCGGCGCCCACGGCCAGGGGAGCGACCAGTCGAACTCGAGGAACGCCGCCACCGCGAGGACGACGAGCCGATCGACCCGGGAGAGCAGACCGGAGTAGAGCCGGCCCTGACCGAGGGCTTGGGCCTGCGTGCCCATGTAGCTCGTCAGGAGGACGCTCGCGAGCGCGAGCAGCGCGAGGATCGGGTTCGCGTAGCCCGACGCGGCGAACCCGACGACGAGCAGGAGGTCCGCGTAGCGATCGAGGACGTGGTCGAGGAGGTCGCCGCGGGCGGAGGCGCGACCGGTCGCCCGGGCGACCTCGCCATCGAGGACATCGAAGAGTCCGGTGAGGAAGATCAAGACCGCGACCGGCAGGAACAGCAGCGGCGTCGTCCATCGGACCAGCGCGGCGAGCGCCGCCGCGGCCCCGGCGCAGCCGAGCGCGGTCCACGAAAGGCCCGCCGGCGACCAGCCGAGGAACGGACCGCGAATCCGGGCGAGGTACGGGGCGACCCGGGCCCGGTATCCCTCGAGGACCATCGGCTCCGGCTAGCTGGCCCCGCCCAGAAGATGCTTTTGCACCCACGGGTCCGCGAGCCAGTCGACCCGGCCGTAGGCGCTGGGCCCCCGGCCGCGGACCCGCCGCAGGACGGCCCGCGCGACCGCGGCGGCGGGGCGCCCGGTCGTATCGATCTCGTAGACGCGCCGGGCGCGGGCCAGGGCCTCGACGAGGACGAGGTCGAGGGCCTCGGCGGTGACGTTCTCGGCCCGGTCCGAAGGCGTGCCGCGGCCCGCGCGCTCTAGCCGCGCGCGCAGCTCGCGCGGGTGGCAGCGCAGGACGACCGCGTCGCGCAGCGGCAGCCGGTGCGCGAGGTGGCCCACCACGAGGTCGACCCCCCGCAGCGCGGGGCCCGAGCGCACCCGCCGCGCGAGCCGCGGGAGGTCGACGCGGACCGCCCCTCGCGCGCGTCGACCGGTCCCGGTGGCGAGCGCGAGGTCGCCGACCTCGACGCAGGCAAGGCGGCCGGCCAGGAGCCGGGCGACCGCGCTCTTCCCCGTGCCCGGCGTTCCCGTGAGCGCGAGCGCGCCGAACCAGTGCCCTAGGCGAAGCGGAGCGCCCGGAACTCCCGGCGCCAGGCCCGCACCTCCGCGCCGACGCGCTCGCCGCGCAGCCCGCCGCGCACGATGAGCTCGGCGAGCCGCGGCATGTCCGCGGCCGTGAGCCCGAGTCGCGCCACCTCCGCCGTCCCGATCCGCCCGACCAGGTCGATGAGCAGCCGCTGGCGCTCGAGGCGTCGGGCGAACGCCCCCGCTCCGATGCCGAAGCGCGCGCGGAGCGCGCCGCGATCGAGGAGGAGCTGATGGCAGGCCGTGAAGCCCCTCGCCGCCGCGACCAGCGGGACCCCGCGCTCGGCGAGGGCGCCCGCCAGCCCCCGCGCGTCTTCGACGACCGTGCGGGCGTACTCCTCGCCGCAGCGCTCGAGCTCGAGGAGCGTCTGGGCGAGGGCCGCGATGCGGTGCCAGTGGGCATTGTCGAAGATCCGCCAGACGAGCGCCGGCGCGATCTGCGCGAAGAGGTCCTCGCGGTCGGTGACGAGCAGGCCCCCCTGAGGGCCGGGGAACGACTTGTGGGTGCTCCCGAAGACGACGTCCGCCCCTTCCTTGAGCGGATCCTGGAACTGCCGACCGGCGATCAGGCCGAGGACGTGGGAGGCGTCGTAGAGGACCAGCGCGTCGGCGGCGTGGGCCGCCTCGGCGATCTCGCGCAGCGGGTACGGGAACAGCAGGAAGCTCTGTCCGAGGAGAACGGCGTTCGGCCGCTCCTGGCGGATCGCGGCGACCGCCTCCTCGGCGCCCACGCCGAAGCCGGGGCCGCTCGCGGGCATCGGCCGGACGGTGTGGCCGAGCAGGGCGGGAACGAACCCGGGCGCATAGCCGTCGTAGCCACCGGACTCCGGCGGGATCGACAGCAGCCGGGACCCGCGCGGCAGGAGCGGCGCGAGCGCGGAGAGCGCGGCGAGGTGCCCGGAGAGCGGGCGGGTGGTCGCGCAGCGGGCCCGGAAGACCCGCGCGGCCGCTGCATCGGCCAGGCGCTCGATCGCATCGGTGTAGCGCGTGCCGGTGTAGCTGTTGTCGATCGCCTCGCCGTCGAGCGTCGTCGGGAGCGGGAGCGTGTAGCGACCGGCGAGATCGCTCGCCAGGTAGCGGCGCGCCGTCGGGGAGACCGCGTTCTCGCTCGCGAGGAGGTAGAACACCTCCCGACCGCGCCAGCGATCGTGGGCGCGGACGAGCGAAGCGAGGCGGCGCTCGTCCTCAGGCCGAGGGAGGGCCATCCGCACCCGGCATCTTCGGGAGGTCGCCCTTCGCCATCTTGCGGGACTCCTCGTGACCGCAGCGCGGGCAGACCAATCCCCCGCGCGGCGTGCGCGCGAGCAGCGCGTGGCAGACCTGGCAGCGTGCCGAGACGACCCCCAGGTTCGCGGCGCCGGTGGTCAGCTTGATCGACGGCCGGGGCTGGATCACGCGGGCGAGGACGATGTCGCCGACGGCGAAGACGTCGGCGAGCGACTCCGTGTAGCCCTCCTTCGCCTTCGAGATGTGGATCGTCCCCTCGGGCGCGCCGGGCACGCCGCGGGGGCTCTTCGTCGTCGCGACGACGGTGCAGATCGCCATCGCCGACTTGAGCTCATCGATCCGGGCGAAGACGAGGTCGCCCTCCTGCACGTCGGGGACCCCGTTGAACGGATCGACGCTCACCGTGCGGTCGCGCGGGTCGACGGAGGGCGTGCCGAGCAGGGAGGCGTAGATGCGCCCCCGGTTCTCGTAGGCACCGCGCCCGGGGAGGAACTCCTCCGCAGGCCCGAGGTAGTCGCCGGGGAGCGCGATCTTGGGGAGGTCCGTCGTCGTCATCGGTGAGGCGGCCCGGGCGGACGACCGGCCGGACCGCCCCGGTCCGACGCCCCCGGGGGCGTGCGCCGGCGCCTGTCCGCCGGGCTCGATCCCCGCGGCCGGGGCGCCGAGCCGGCGGGCCGACTTAACTCTTGGCGTCCGCGGACGCGATCGCCGGCGCGTCGGGGCGGTGCGGGGCCGGCGCGACCGCCGGACCCGGATCGGGCGCCGGCGCAGGACCGCCCTGCAGGGCGCGCACCACGTCCTTGACACTGAGCAGCGCGCTCAGCTCCGGGAGGATCTCCACCGCGTCCCGGGCGCGGCGCGCGGTGCCCGAGAAAACTTCCGAACGAACGTGGCCGCCCCAGACGGTCACCGCCCCGGTTCCCGGCGGCGCGGCCGCCGGCGGCGGCTTGAGGCTGCCGGCCATCACGACCACGACATCGCTCTCGTAGGCCCGACCGAACGCCCACCAGAGGAGGACCGCGAACACCGCGGCGAGTCCGGCCCAGGGCAGGCCGTAGAGCGGGTCGGAGAACAATAGCGCGTCGAGCACGCCGAGCGCGAGACCGCAGCCGAAGATCCCGACGATCGCGACCCGCTTGCGCCGCGACGCGGGGCCCCGGCGAAAGTTCCGCTCGCCGGCGACCGGCGCCCCGAGCGTCGGCGGGAATCCCCCGTCCGGGGCGACGAGGGCGAGGTTCTCGAAGCCATCGGCGGCGAAGACGGAGCGGACCCGTGCCTCGACCGACGCCCCCGGCGCGAGCGCGAGACGGATCGTCTGGCGGTACGGGAAGCTCGCCGGATCGGCGACGTAGAGCGGCCGACGGAAGAACCGGCTGGGCCGCGGCGTCGGACGTCGCGCGGTCCCCGGCCTTCCCCCCGCCATGGGTCCTCCCACCGTCCTACGCGGGCACTCCTCAAGGAGTCGTCGGGAGCGCCGCAGCGCGCGACGCTCGAGGCGTCCGCACGGCCCACAGGTCGACCCCGAGATCCGCCCGGGCGCGGGTGTGGTGGGCGAACACGCGCGGCAACGACCAGGGGATCGAGCGGGTCCAGGCCACTAAGGCACCGGCGTCGGCGAGCCGCGCGAGCACGAAGGCGCGCGCCGACGTCAGGGCGAACCCGTAGATCGATCGGCCCGGCCCGGCGAGGGCGGCGTCCCAGAACGGCCGGTCCGCGTGACGTCGCTGGGCTCCGAACGGCGGGTTCATGATCACGACCTCCGCGGGGCCGTGCCAGCTCGCGACGTCGCCCGCGGCGAACTCGACGCGCACGCGCGCGCGCCGGGCCGTCGCCCGGGCGACCTCCACCAGCGTCGGATCGATCTCGATCCCTTCGACCGGTGCGGCCCCCAGCAAAGCGGCTCCGATCGCGAGCCGACCCGTGCCGGATCCGAGGTCGGCGACGCGCCGGCCCGCGAGGTTCCCCTCCGCGAGCGCTGCCAGCAAGAGCTCCGCCGCTGCCTCGGGCGGCGTGACGACCTGCTCCCGATCCGCCCGGGGTCGTGCCGGAGCCGGCACTGCTCCAAGACGTCGGACCAATTCCGAGCGCCGCATCGACGTCGGACGGTCCGACCGGTAGATACGCTCGGCGCGGTCACCGGGAGAGCGGAAGCGGGGAGCCGGATTTGAACCGGCGAACGCCTTCGCGACGGGATCTCTTCGCCGGACGGCCGGCGTTTAAGTCCCGCGCCGTTTCCGGGCTTGGCTATCCCCGCGCGGTCAGCGGGCGGCCGCGGCCTCGGGCGCTGGCGCGGCCCGGGCCGCGCCCTTCTTCACCGAGACGCGGCGAGGGAAGTACTTCAGCAGCACGACATCGTTCACCGCGGACACCCAGCGGTAGGGGACGTTGACGGGTCGCGAGTCGTCGACTAACATCGGGCTCGTCTCCTCGACGTACAACCCGTCCGCCTTGGCCGCCTCGACGTCGACGACGACGTTGTCGACCTCGCCCAGCAATCGTCCGTCCGGCGTGTAGATCTGGCGCCCCAGGAGCTCGGTCATCTCGACCAGCATCGGAATGTCTCCCGAAGTAGCGAAGACCGGCGACCCCTTTTTATCACTTTGGGCGCAGGGGACGCGTTCGGACGGCGCTGTCGATCCCGGCGCGAGTGATCGCCCGAGCCGTGCGGGTCCGCCCCCTCCGCCGCCGATCGGTGGAGGTCCCGCTCGTCCGTCGAGCGAGGCCGCCGGTGTGAACGGTTATCGCACTCCCCAAAAACCTAGCGCGACCTTTATGTAGCGCGGTTCCTCACGGGACGACATGCGCCGAGGGATGCGCTGGCTGACGTGGATACTGGGACTGGGGCTGCTCTCGTTCGTGGCCGTGGGGCTCATCGCGGCCCCGGTCGGAGCGGCGGCGGTCGAACACTTTGCGCCTGCGAACTCGAGCGCGACGGAGAAGGCCACGTCGATCGCCGCGACGGGCCCCCCCTCGATCGAGCTCACCTACACCACCCTCCCGCCACCGTTCACGGTGGTGCCGTTCAACCTGACGATCTCGGTCAGCGTGATCAACGCCACGATCAGCCCGACGAACATGTCGCTCTGGGCGACCATCTATGACGTGACGAACGAGTTTCCGTGCTCGGTGGTGAGCCTCAACTCCTCGGTCGCGACGGGCGTGTCGACCTACACGCTGGACGTCAACGCCACCAACCTCGCTCCGGCGATCGCGAACCCGGGCTGCAACCCGTACGCCGACAAGATGGGATTCATCGCGGGCGCGACGATCACGAACTCGGTGACCACCAACGGCTCGTCGACCGAGGTCTCGACGTACCTCAACGGACTTCAGCCGACCGTTGTGGGCCTGCTCTCCCCGCTGACGGCGGAGACGGGTCTCGGGAACGTGACGTTCCTCGCGTTCGCGAGCGGGCAGTTCATCTCGGGGTTGTCGATCGCGGTGTCGCTGAACTCGACGGTCGTCTTCCACGCGGTCCTGCTGCAATCGTCCAACTATTCCGGGCAGTACACCCCGGTGGTATGGGACGCGGCGTCCGCCGGTGCCTACAAGTTCTCGCTGGCGCTCACGACCACGTACGGGAACGACACCTACTACAACGGGACGCTGACGATCACCTCACCCGGTTCCACGACCATCACGGTCACGACCCAGACCAGCACCTGGCACAACCAGACGCTGATCCCGGGCGTCTCGCCGGCGGTCGGGGGCACGATCCTGATGGTGATCGGACTGCTCGTCGGCATCATCGCGGCCCTCCTGATCGGCCGGTCGATGGCGAACACGTCGGCCAAGCCCGCGCCGGCCCAGCAGTGGAGCGGCGAGGCCAAGGCGAACACCTGTAGCGTCTGCGGCCAGAGCTTCGGCTCGGCCGAGGAGCTCGCGGCGCACCAGAAGTCCGAGCACGGGATGAGCTGAGAAGCTCCCCCGGCCCGTGGCCAACCCCTTCTCCCGGTTCCTTCGGTTCCAGCGAGAAGGCGCGGACGTCCGGCGCCCGAGGGCTCGGACCCCGTCCGTCAGCTCGCGGGTTCGGCGCCCGACTCCGGCGGGAGGCGACGCACCTGGGTGCGGTACATCTCGAGCAGCTCGTCGGAGGTCGTCGCGTCGGTGGAGCCCTTGTCGTCCCGGACCCGGCCCGTGAAGCGGGGGAACCGCAGCGCGAGCCCTCCGCCCGCCCGCACGCGGTTCATCGCCGCCCGGTGGACCGGGCTCACGGTCAGCTCGGCTCCGCGAACCTCCAGGACGACCTCGGGCCGGAACCAGGCATCGGGGACGAGGCCGGTCTCGACCTCGGGCGGGGGGTGGGGGACGGCGAGGGCCCGCATGCGCTTGGACAGCGCCTCGAGGCTCGCGTCGTCGAAGCCGGTCCCGACCTTCGTGAACGACTCGAACCGCTCGCGGTGGGGGTCGTAGACCGCCAGCAGGAACGCTCCGAAACGCCCCGCCCGACGGCCACGGCCGTGGAACCCCCCGACGATGACCCCATCGATCGAGTCGCCCAGGGCCGCCGTGTACTCTCGCTTGTACTTGATCCACCAAAAGCCGCGCGCGCCGGCGCGGTAGCGGCTCTCGGGGCTCAAGGACTTCGCCATCACGCCTTCCGCCCCGGCGGCGACGGCCTCCTCGAAGAACGCCGTGGCAGCCTCGACGGACTCCACCGTCCGCTGCTCCGCGAGCGCGATCGTGTCGTTGGGCCGCACGAGCTCGCTCAGCGTCCGACGTCGCTCGGGGAACGGCCGCTCGTAGACCCCCTCGGAACCGTCCAGGAGGACGTCGAACAGGAACAGCGCGACGGGGATCTCCGCCTGGACCTTGTCGAGATCGTGCTTGCGGCCCCGGCGACGCGAGACCTCCTGGAAGGGCCGGATCTCCCCCGTCGACGGGTCGATCGGAACGCACTCGCCTTCGACGATCGCGGGGTGCCGCCGCAGGGCGGACGGCAGGGCCCGCGCGACGTCGGGGAACTGCGCGCCGATCTCCTCGAGGCGACGGGAGAACAGGCGTACCCGCCCATCGCGGGCGACGTGGGCCTGGACCCGGAGCCCGTCGTACTTGTACTCGAGGGCGGCCGTCCCGCCCATCCGCCGGAGGATCGAGGCGAGATCCGGCTCGCGCTCGGCCAGCATCGGCCGGATCGGCCGGCCGACCTCGAGGTGGATCTCCGCCAGCCCGGCCGGGCCGCGGGCCGCGAGCGCCTGCGCGACGAGCCCGAGGTCGCTCGACAGGTTGTAGGCCTCCTCGATGCGCGCCCTGGCGGCCTTGTCGGAGTCGGCGAAGGCGGAAGAGAGACCGTCCAGGATCGTCTGGTCCCGCACGCCGAGGCGGAGCTCGCCCAGCACGAACCGGACGATGTACTTCGCCTCGGACGGGCTCGCCCGCCCGAGCAGGCCCACGATCGAGGTGACCTTCTGCTCCTGCGAGCCCTCGCCCGAGGTGCGCGCGATCTCCCGGAGCGTCGCGTAGACCCCTTCCAGGTCGAGGGCCGAGTCGGCGACCGGCGTTCCGCGGGCCTCGAGGAGCTCGGCGACGACCGAACCGAGGTCGCCCCGCACGCGCAGGCGTTCGGCGACCCGGGAGTCCGGCGCGCCGGTCGCGAGGACGACCGCGCGTCGGGCGAGCGAGGCGCCGACCCCCAGCTCGACCCCCTCGAACTCCGGCCGCAGGATCCCCTGCGAGAGGTAGACGACCGGCACGATCAGCTTCGGAGCAAGCGGCGCGAACAGCTCGCCCAGCACCCGACGGCGGTCCGTCCGCTTGCTGGTTCCTTCGAGCTGGTCGTAGGCCCGGACGAGGTCAGCGAGCTTCATCCGGTCGGCCCGCGCCGATCGAACTCCGCAGCGCCTTTAGATTATCGACCACGCGGCCGCGCGCGAAGACGGAATCGCCGCAAACGAAGAAGGTCGCGCCGGCCCGGGCCGCCAGCGCGGCCGTCTCCGTCGTGATCCCACCGTCGACGGAAAGGTCCGCGGCCGACCCGAGTCGGTCGAGGCGGGCGCGAGCGTCGGACAGCTTCGGGCCCGATTCCGGCAGGAACTTCTGGCCGGAGAAGCCCGGGTGGACGCTCATCACGAGCAGCTGATCGACGCGGTCGAGCCACGGCGCTACGTCGTCGAGCGGGGTCGGCGGGCGGACCGCGATCCCGGCCTGCGCGCCGAGGTCGTGGATCCGTCGGATCGTCTCGCCCGGCTCGACGTCCGCCTCCCGATGGAAGACGATCGTCGTTCCGCCGGCCTCCACGAAGGTCGGTACGAACTGGTCCGGGTGCGAGACCATGAGGTGGATGTCGAGCGGCAGACGCGTCGAGCGGCGCGTCGCCCGCACGAGCGCGGGCCCGAAGGAGATGTTCGGCACGAAGTGGCCGTCCATCACGTCCAGGTGGAGCGCGTCCGCGCCGCCCTCTTCCGCGAGGCGGATCGCCTCGGCGAGGCGGGCGAAGTCGGCGCTCAGGAGCGAGGGCGCGAGCCGGCGGGGACGGGGAGGCACGGCGGGGCGCAACGACAAGGGTATTTATACCCCCGTTCGGCTTGGGGCCCCGAGTTCGGTGGACCCGAACCGATAGGTGACAGAATGGTTGGAATCTCGGATCGACGTGGCGTAACGACGGCGGTCGGAGCCTTGATCCTGGTGATCGTCGTGGTGCTCGCCGGTGGCCTGACGGCCGTCGGGCTGAACAGCATCGCCGGGAACAAGTCCGCCTCCACGAGCAGCACGACCAAGAGTTGCGTGCCGGTGTCGAGCCCGCAATGTCAGACCTTGGCGAATGTGCATGACGTAACCCTTCTCGTCCCGGTCCAGAATAGTTTCATCGGTCAAAGCGTACCCTTCACCGCGTCTCTCCCCGCGGGAGAGATCGCGTCGAGCTTCACCTTCAACTTCGGTGATGGCTCCGCTCCGCAGCAGGTCGTCGGGAGTTCGAACTCGGCCACCGCCGACTACGCCTACTCCTCGCCGGGGACCTACCTCGTCACGGTCACCGCGAGCGTGAACGGAGTCACGCACGACAACATCCACAACATCGGCTGGATCCAGGTCCAGTCGACGTACTCGGTCCCCGCGGCGGAGCTCGTGCCCGCCGTGACGGTCGCGATCACGTCGAACGGGACCTCGGGCGCGGCGTCCCCCACGGGCGTCGTCGCCACCGGCGCCACCGTGAGCTTCGCGGGCAGCTACACCGCGACCCCGGTGAACCCGATCTACTCGGGCACGACCCCCAGCATCAGCGTGCTGACGGGCCCGAGCGGGGGCGCGTCGGTCACGACCAACTCCTCGGGCCCGACGAGCGCCACCGCCTCGGTGCTGTTCAGCAGCGCCGGTACCTACACGGTCGGCTTCACCGCGAAGGCGACCAGCGTGTCCGGGCCGGCCTCGCAGAACAACATCTTCACCGTCATCGTCGGCAGTGGCGGCGCGGCGAAGGCCCCGCCGATCGCGGTCGCCCCGAAGGCCCTCAACGGCACCATCGTCTCCTACGACAACACCGGCGGCGCGGGCGCCGAGACGCTCGACCCGGCGATCGACTACGAGACGATCGGCTTCGAACCGATCGCGAACATCTACCAGACCCTGATCACCTACAACCAGTCTTCGATCACGAACTTCATCCCCGAGGCCGCTGCGTGCGTGCCGGGCAGCGCCCAGTGCACCCAGCTCTTCGGGCAGAGCCTCGTGAACGGCGCCAACCTCACGTTCGTGATCAGCGGCTCGTCGAACTTCTACGACCCGAACACCCACAAGACCTGGGGCGTCTACCCCACGGACGTGGTCTTCTCGTTCGCGCGAACGGCCTCGTTCGCGGTCATCCCGTCCTGGGGTGGCAACAACGGGTGGGTCACGGCCCAGTCGTATCTCCCGCTCGGCAACGCCTCGTGGGACACGGCGAGCTCGCCGACCGGCCTCGCCCTGCACGCGCCGGGCAACAACACGCCGGGCGTGATCCTGAGCCAGCTCCTGGTCAACGACTCCGCCTTCTGCCCTGCCAAGGCCTATGAGAACGGCTACCACGGCTGCGTGACCATCAACGCGGACGGTCTCGGCCAGGTCTGGAGCCCGAGCGCGGTGTACCAGCTGCTCTCGGACCCGCTCGGCGGTTCGATCACTCCCGCGGCCTGGATCAGCCAGGAGGGTTCGCCCCTCCCCGGCTGGACCGACACGGGGCTGACGGGCGCCGGCGACTATCCGATCGGCCTTCCGGGCGACGTCGACACGGCGAACGCGACGTCGCAGGACCCGGCGGTGCAGACCTGGATCACGAACGCGCTCGCGAACCCCACGATGTGGGACACTATGCAGATCGACGGTTCCGGGTTCTTCGGATTCCCGGCCGGTAGCGTGACCGAGGACAACGACATCGCGGGCAGCGGCCCGTACTACATGTCGTACTTCGACAACGCGGCCGAGTACATCCTGCAGGCGAACCCCGCCTACCACCCCAACCCGAACTGCCTCGGGTCGAGCTCGTGCCAGCCGGCGGTCGGCAAGTACGTCCCCAAGGTCATCCAGAACTGGGAGAGCACCTACTCGCCCGGTGAGGCGGCGCTCGAGTCCGGCACGGCCGACTTCGCGCCGATCCCGACGACCCAGACCAGCCTGCTGCTGCAGCTCCTGTCGCAGGGCAAGGTGAAGTTCACCCAGTTCCCGACCCTCGGGATCTACTTCTATCCGTTCGACTGGAACTACAACCTGGCCGCCGCGCAGGCGCTGACGCCGACGACGATCACCGCGCCGACGGACTTCTTCAGCTCCGAGGCGATGCGGATGCTGTTCTCGACCGCGTACCCGTACCAGTCGATCTACAACGCGATCGTGAACGTCGACGGCATCGACACGGGCATCAACTACGGCGGCGCGATCGCGCCGGGCATGTTGTACTACCCGACGAACGTGAGCTGGCCGGACACCAACCCGAGCTCCACACCGACACCGAACGTGCCGGGGAGCGCGTGGTGGTGGTGGGCGCAGGTCTCGACCCCCGGGAGCCCGTACTACGACGCGGAGATCGCCAGCGACTGCACGACCAGCCACCCGTGCACGATCCCGCTGTTCGGCGAGACCGGCTTCCC
>Ga0187783_10002349_pt1 | contig 14054 bp, 9 predicted proteins | sample 1015_SJ02_MP02_2_FD_132471 | JGI IMG/M metagenome (GOLD analysis project Ga0187783, IMG submission 132471) | Tropical peat soil microbial communities from peatlands in Department of Meta, Colombia - 1015_SJ02_MP02_20_MG | ecosystem: Environmental > Terrestrial > Soil > Wetlands > Peat | place...
GAATGATGCGCATGTTTGTAGAACAGGGAGAGATGACGCGCCCCAACCTTCACGTGGTTCGGGCCGAGAGCGAGGCCTGGGCGATCTTGGGCCTTCAGAATCCGCAGTTCGAACCGGTCGAGATCGATCCGTCCTCGACGTATCGAAGATAAAACGCTTTTCGGCGGCGATACATCTCAGGCTAAAGCGTTGGATCGTCGGGCCCCGTTTCGCTGAAGAATTTTCTCCTATCGGTCTTTGGCGGCTTGGGCGACCCAATCAGGCTCAGAACACTCGAGCCCTCCCCAAATTTATTCGCAGCCGCGGCAGGTTCCTGCTCAAGCGTGATGTTCTTATTACACACGGTACAAACGAGCGCTGCGTACGTCCCACCCCCCGCCTGTTTGAACATGTTGCAGCGCATGACACGCCCGCAACATACGGGAACCCACATCGTGGAAGCTTCGTGAGCAGCCATGAGCCTCCTTGGGGATACGATCGACGAGATTATACACTGGAAATCCGCTCGCTCAGGTTCGTGCCATGGCACGCTATCTGCTCTCATGGCACCACGCGCTTCCAAACCCGCGCAGTTGGAGGCAGAAGTCGCAACTATTCCGTGATGATACGGTCGGCCCATTCCACCAACGAGACAAATATGGCCGGGCAGCCGAATCTCGCGCCCCATTGGTTCAAGTCTGTTTCCATGACCCCACGGGCCCGGGAACAAGCCCCCCAAGAAAAGATTGGAATATGCTTGGCCACAACCTTCGGAAGCGTGTCACTGAGCGGTGGCCACCCGACAGGTGTAATTGAGTTCACGGTCGATTTGCGCATCGTATAGGTGGGTTCTGCGAAGAGAAAAATCTGTACGTCATGTCCGGCCTCGGCCAGGCGCCGAAAACTGCGAGACTGAAAATCCTGCGCGAACGAACCTCTGAAGATGGCTAACCCGACGACCTAAGCTCAGAATGAGCAATGGCCTCAAGCGCAAGGCCCCGCGTTCGCGGGCCGAAACTACCGATGACCAGAACAATCACAACCATAGAGGCAGCAATGAAGGTGAAAACTCCGCTCACGCCAAAGTACTGTAAGAAAAACCCAATGATTAGGCTTGTGAAGATCGCACTGAAGCGGCTCCACGAATAAACAAAGCCGACGGCTTGCGCGCGGACTGGCGTCGGGAACAATTCAGCCTGATATGTATGAAAAGCAACAGACATCCAGTTGTTGGAACAGGTCAAGAGCACGCCCAGCAGAATGAGCCATCCCGGCTGACTCTGAAATGCAAACAGCAGGCCAAATCCTCCGATACAGACGGCGCTCCAGACAATCTGCCACTTTCGTTCAAACTTGTCGGCGATCCCGTAGACCAACAGCGGACCCACCGGGGCGAAGATGGCGATGATGAATGAGTACTGTAGGCTAGCGGTCGTGTGAATACCTGCGGCAATCAGTAAGGTGGGGACCCAAGAAGCGAAGCCATAGTAACCGATGGTCTGAGCAAAATGGAAAACCATGAGCATGATGGTCCGCCCGAGATATGGCGGGCGAAAGATCTCTAAGAAACTGACCGGAGCATTGGACAGAGTCTCGGCAGGGGCGAGCAAGACGGGCGGGAGTGCCGCACCCAACTCCCTCGCCACTCGCTCTTCCATCTTTGCGACTATGTGTTCCGCTTCCGATACGTGGCCCCGAGCGACCAGCCAGCGAGGACTCTCCGGAACGCTCCGCCGAATGAACCAGACGAATATGGCGCTGACCGATCCGAGCAGCACCACCCAACGCCAGCCAGCGAGGCCGAGTGGGTTTCGCGTCGCTAGCAACCAGGACGTAAGAGCAACCAACGGTATGGCAGTGAATTGCACAACCTGACTCGCCGTGAAGGCACGGCCGCGAACGTCCTTGGGCATGAGCTCTGCGATGTAGGTGTCGATCGTTACCAACTCGACTCCGATGCCGATGCCCGCAATCATGCGCCATGCCAAGATTCCTAAGGCGCGAGTCTGAAAGGCCATCACGATCGAGCTAGCCGTGTACCACAACAAAGAGTACGTGAACACCGTCCGGCGCCCGAATTTGTCAGCCGCAAATCCGAATGCCAGTGTCCCAATGAAAAGCCCCACAAATGTTGCCGATATAAAACTAGCCAGTCCGCCGAATGTGGACAGCGAGCCGTAGCTGGAAAACACCCCGCTGCGAAGCAAGCTTGGTCCGATATAGGTCATTAAGAAGAGGTCGTAGAATTCGAAACAGCCGCCCAAGGAAAGTAGCCACAGCAGTTTCCAGATATATTTTGTGGTCGGGAGGCGGTCGAGCCGGGCACTGATAACAGCTTCTTGTCCGCGAATCGTCTTTTTCCCTAGCCGAGGCGATCGAGTCTTTGCGGATTCTAGCAACGGACTGTCAAAGGGGATAGAGCTGCCGCCGGAAATTAGTTCTTGACGAGCCGCTGGATGACTTTCGAAAGCGCGGCTTCACTGACGACCCCGCGAATGATCTTCACTTCTTTGCCGTCGCGATTGACCAGCACACCTGCGGGAAGGCCTCCCTCGAAACCGACTTTCTGTGCGATTTCTATGGTCCCTTTCAGCACGGGGTAGTTGATGGAAGTGGGGGTGCCATTCACCGAGAATTGCCTGTTCTTCACGAAAGAATCCAGCGTCTCCTCACCCTCGTCGTCGATCGCCATTGCTACCACCGTAAAGCCCTGATCGCTGAATTTCTGCTGGAGGTGGATCAGACTCGGCGTTTCATCGACGCACCCTGAGCACCAAGTAGCGAAAAACTCGAGGAGAACAACCTCGCCTTTATAGGTCGAAAGATCGATCCAGCGGTTGTCGACCGACACCAAGATCGTCTGCGGCAGCGGCTGGTCCATGTCAGCGATCGGACCGTTCGCGTCGCTTGACGCATCCGTAATCCAGGAAAAATCAGGGTGGAAGTAGAGAACGGCAAGGGTCGCGCAAAGTGCGGTGATCGCAACCAAGATCAGGGCTTTCCGCATGGCCAGCGGCTCCAACACCTCGCGATAGACAGACTAACCGGGCGCGAACCTTTTGACGCAGAAAACACCATGCAAAATAGCGAAAACGCCACCCTGGGCTTTTCCCGCAACTCGTCTTCCCTGCGTTCCTCGCAAAGCATTGGCAGTGTAGACTCATCCGGCTCGTCGCCAGCAAACAGGAGACTTCTGGCGTGAACGGCACGACGACCAACTGGATCATCTTCGGCGTGATAGTGGCGGCGGCGCTCGCCCTTGATTTGTTCGTCGTGCATCGAAAAAGCCTGGCCGTTACGTTGAAACGGGCTCTTGCCGAAACGTGCGGCTGGATTGGCCTCGCGTTGTCATTTGGTGCTTGGATTTACTTCTGGCGTTCTCGCCAGCTCGCCGTCGAATTCTTCACCGCCTACCTCCTTGAGAAATCGCTCAGCGCGGATAACATCCTTGTCTTTCTGCTCATTTTCCGCGCATTGGGCATCGACGCGCGCTATCAGCACCGGGTTCTTTACACAGGCATTCTCGGCGCGCTCGTGATGCGCCTCGCCTTTGTTTTGGTGGGGATCCAACTTCTGCGACATTTTCATTTTGCGCTTTACGTTTTCGGAGCGGCACTTATGGTCCTCGGCACGCACATGCTGTTTTCTCGCCGTGGCTTTCGTCCCGATAAGAGCTGGTTGCTGCGAGTCGTCCGCAAGATTCATCCAGTCGACTCATCATATCAGGGAGACAAATTCTGGATTCACGTCGACGGCCGCCGCATTTTCACTCCCCTTCTTTTGGCACTCGTCGCCATTGAAGTGACAGACCTACTCTTTGCGCTCGATTCCGTGCCCGCCGTGCTGGCCATTACCCGCGATCCCTTCATCGCCTATTCGTCCAATGTTTTTGCGATTCTCGGTCTTCGCGCCATCTACTTTGGTGTCGCCGAGATAATGAAACGCCTGCGCTTCCTTCATCAGGGCCTCGCCGCGATCCTCCTCTTCGTGGGCGCCAAAATGCTCTTCAGCGAAACGATCCCTATTTCAACACCCGTTTCTCTCGGCGTCATTCTCGGAGCTCTTCTGCTCGGCGCCCTGGCCTCATGGCTTCTACCGAGTGCGGATCGCACTTCTACGACCGATTGAACAGCGAGCCTTGGGGGTTACGGCGACTGTTTAGCTTTGACAGCAATTCCTAGGCTGCCTTACACTCCCTGGCGCTTTACCGAGTTTTGCCAACTTTGCTAGAACCCCGAGACTGTATTTGAGCGAGACACCGAACGTTCCGCACGTGCCCGGGGAACCGGACCTGCACGATCCTCCCTACCCTAGACGCGCGTATGCTTGTTACGTTTTGGTCGTTTTGACATTCGTATATGTGTTTTCCTTCATCGACCGCCAGGTCCTGAGCTTGTTGGTCGGTCCGGTCCGCCGCGATCTGCACATCACTGACACCGAGATGAGCCTGCTTATTGGGATGGCTTTTGCCGCGTTTTACGTGGGATTTGGTATTCCACTGGGACGAATTGCAGACTCGCGGAGTCGGCGCGGACTCATTACCGCTGGCTTCGCGCTGTGGAGCATGTTTGCAGCAGGGTGCGGCCTGGCCAAGACCTTTTCTCAATTGGCACTGATGCGCATGGGTGTCGGAGTCGGAGAGGCATCGCTCAGCCCAGCGGCCTATTCGCTGATCACAGATTATTTCCCTCCGCGGCTCCGAGGGCTGGCCCAGGGCATTTACAACGCAGGAATTCTCATCGGCAGCTGTGCGGCCTTGATGCTCGGCGGGGTCGTGACCGCCTGGAGCTCGCGTCAGTCGAAATGGGAACTCCCATTTATCGGTGAGGTTCGCTCTTGGCAACTGGTCTTTTTGATCATCGGGCTGGCCGGTCTTTTGTTTGTTCCATGCATGTTTTCCGTAAAAGAGCCCCTACGCAGAGGCGCTGCGGCGGGCCGCCGAAGCGTTCCGCTTGCCGAGGTTCTCGGCCACTTCCAAAAGAATTGGCGAGCCTATGGTCTTCACAATTTCGGAATCGCATTTCTTTCACTTTCTGGGTACGCCTCGATATCGTGGGTGCCGACCTTCTTCATCCGTCGCCATCATTGGACGATCGCGCGGACCGGATTGATTTACGGCATGCTCATTGCGGTATGCGGCACGTTGGGAATTTGTTGGGCGGGGTGGTTGGCGGACCGCATCGCTGCTCGCGGCCGTCGAGATGCGTATTTGCGCGTCGCATTCCTGGTCGCCGTCGCATCGTTTCCCACTGGAATGGGGTTTCTATTAGTTCCGAATGCAACTCTTGCGGTAATCCTGTTAGCACCTTCGATATTCCTTTCATCGGGCGCTTTCAGCGTCGGACCAGCCGCGCTGATGGAGATCACACCACAGCGACTGCGCGGTCAGGCAGGCGCAATCTATTTGTTTGTCATCAATTTGGTCGGCCTCGGACTGGGTCCAACGGCCGTGGCCCTCTGCACAGACTATGTCTTCCATGACGACAACATGCTGGGTTACTCCATTTTGATCGTTACGACGGCCGCCCAAATGGCTGCCGGGATCTTACTTTGGTGGGGTTGTAAGCACTTTGTGAGGAGGAATGAAGCGACCATCGACTTGCTGGATGCGAAACCTGCATGACGAGACCAAGCCCCGCATTGCTAGAGAAGCTCAGCGTTAACCGAGACCCTTAGTGCGGAGGGTCGGCGGCAGAGGAGGGTAGTTCGACGGGCTTACCGTGCGGCGTGCGGCGGTAGGTTTCCGCCCAGGCTAGCTTACGGGCCAGCAGGGATGTGGAATCGGACCAGCCTTTGGCTGTAACCAGGCGCTCCAGGGCTGCTAGCTAATACTGGTAAATATCCCTCTTCGGAGAGTTTGACGGCGAGCGCAAATGCCTGCGCCTGCCATGGCTCGGCAAACACGGGCCCGCCTTCATCGCGAGGCAGGCTCGGAAGTGCGGCCAACCGCTCGGTCCGTGGATCTGGACTAGGCTGCCTCAAGGTATTCGTCCCACATGTCGATATACACCGCGTCGCGGGGCGAGGCCTGATCACCCCATAGCTCGCGCGCAGCGAAGCGCACCGAATACACACGTTGGGGATGCTCGCCGAGAAGATGAGCATTGGTATCCGGAAAGACGAACACTCCGTGATCGAGATGAATCGTGCCGAGCTTTCCGCGCGCATAGCGCGGCAGGCGTGTGTGGCCGATCGGATTGATGTTGCGCGCGCGCACCCGCTGACCCGGCTGAAAGCGTGGGGTGGCGGGCAAATTCCGGCTGGCGGGAGCTCCCTTGGAGATCATTTCGGGCACTTTCTCCGCGGTGAGTGGAGGGTTCAACTTCGGTGAGCCGAGGGCCGGAACTCCGCTTTCCAGCTCGTTGCGCGAGGCCAGGCCGGCCGTGACCATAAGCTCGACGAGTGCCGCAACCCATTTTTCGTAGTAAAACATCCGAAGATAGTCTGCCGCGGGGATTCGCTCAATCTGGTGACGCAAGCCGTCCAGTGTCCACTTTCGCCAGAGGCCCATTGCCAACGAAAGCGCGAAGGCGCGCCCCTCCCAAGAAGCATGAAACACGGGTTCGTTCTTCTCCCATTCGATGGGGCCCATGCCGTGCATGCCGCCCATGTCATGCACGCTGTTCATGCGGCAGCTCCCTTTTCGGCGAGCATAACCTTGCCCACGCCTACCATAGCATCTCGACTGACCAACCCAGCCAGTTCCGCCTCGCTCAGCCTCTCCGTCCCGGCTGGCCGCTCCGGAAGCACCAGATAGCGCAAGTCTGCCGTGCTGTCCCAAACGCGTACCTCCACATCTTCCGCCAGCTCCAGTCCGAACTCACGTAGCACGCCACGCGGATCAATAACAGCCCGCGAGCGATAGGGTGCAGACTTGTACCACACCGGCGGCAAGCCGAGGACCGCCCACGGATAACATGAGCACAATGTACAAACCACGAGGTTGTGTACCTTGGGCGTGTTTTCGACTACCACCATATGCTCTCCCTGCATGCCACCGTAACCTAGCTCGGCGATGGCGGCGTCGGCGTGGGTCAACAACCGCTCGCGGTAGGCCGGATCCACCCAAGCACGCGCTACGACGCGCGCACCGTTGCCTGGGCCAACTTTGTGCTGATAGGTATCGATCAACGCATCGAGCGCGGCAGGGTCTACTAGGCCTTTTTCTACCAGCAGCGATTCAAGCGCCTTGACTCGCAGCGCAAGATCGGAAGGAACGGCCTGATGTTTGTGATCGTGGTCAGAATCTGGATGACCGGAAATCTCGTCCATGGGCGTAACCCCTGGGGCTAAGGGTTCAGGAAAACCCGGGCGCCGACACGCAGCGCGCATTCTGGTTCACGAGATGACTGCTGTCAAGCGGAGGTAGGGCGGAGGTAGGGCGCGGTAAAAAGGCGATGAAAAAAGCTGAGGGCGCAGCACGCTTTTGGCGTGTTGCGCCCTCTAAATCGAGCCGTAAAGTTTCAGGCTTCCGAGTCAATCCGGTGACTCAGCAGCCTTGCGGCTTGCCGTGTCTTCCAAACTGATGCGTACAGCCTAGGAGCCTGTTGACTCAGTTTAGCATCGCAAAAGCCGCTAAGCTCCCGCGACATCCAAACCAAACCGCCAAGCCTCGGAGATTTCAAATCCGGCCCCGTATTGCAACGACCGTTAAGCCGTCACAACTCTGAACCGAACCGGTCCGTCTCCGAGCTCCTCGACTCAGCCCAGCGTCGCATGCGACGTCTCGGGCGAATCGCGAAGTCTTTGAACTTTCCAGTTCCTCCCTGGGAATCGCGCCAGCCGTTAGGCTCTCGCGATTTCCGGGCTGAACTGGAAGTCTCTAAGCTTCCCGGTTCAATCTGAGGCGCAAGATAAATGCTCTGCGATTTTCTGTCAATTACATAGTGCTAAAAGATCTGTGCAAATTTGTGAATGTTGTGGAAAAAAATCGAGCTTCACGGCGAAACGGCATCCATCAAGCCGAAAAAAATAAGGCGCCTAAACAACACACGCGAGCAGAATGGAAATTTTCCTGTGTTTGAAATCCTGCGATGTAGCTGTCTCTTCCCGTTGGGTTTCAGGTTGCCCCGAACAGCGAGAGAAGCGTATAAGAGGGGTTCTAACGGACGGACCTTCGAATTCATGAAGAAACGATTGTCGTCGATTCTGGAAATGGGGCTCGGAGCTTCCTCGTGGCCCACGGCGCTGATCGGAATTGTAGTGCTCAAAGCCGTTCTTTCGCTCGCCGTAAAGCAGGGTTCTTTCCTGGTTTCCTACAGCGGAATTAGCTATTTCCTTCTCGTAGTTTTAGCGACCAGTTTTGCCCTCCGAAACACAATTGAGAACACACTCAGAAGGCGCTCATTCTGGGCGTTGCTCACCGTTGCCTACGGCCTCTGGGCCCTCGACCAGGGCTTGTATTTGTACTATGAGCTGGGACTGCACATCGAGGTGCCGAACACCTCGATGGCCGATCCGGTGCTTTTTCTGCACATCGTTCTGCTCCTGGCAGCTGTAGTAACTCTTCCACACCGGAACGTATCGGACCTCAAGCCATATCGGCTCATCCTCAACTCCCTTCTCTTGGCGCTTTTCTGGATCTTCCTGTATGGTTACGTTGCCTTTCCTTACCGATACTTGTTCTCAGGTGCTGCGCCCTTCAGCTACGCGGTGCGTTTTGACATTCTTTATTTCCTAGAGAATCTGGCGCTGGTCTTGGTGTTGGGCGTCTTAGTCTTTCGTGTCGAGGCTCCTTGGAGGTCAATCTATTTTCATCTGTTCGGTGCGTCGGCCCTGTACGCCGTCAGTTCCACGTTCGCCAACCTTGCCATCGACTCGGGAGGCTACGTTAACGGGAAGCTGTATGGTCTCGGTTTGACCGCTTCTGTCTGCTGGTTCGTTTGGGTACCGCTACGGGCAAGACGCGTGCCGGAGACGGAGGTTAGGGCACCCCAATCCGATCGCAGCAAACGTTCCGAGGCGTCGGTGTGGCCAATGCTCGTCGTCGTAATGATCTCGATTCCGATAGTGTGGGAGCTTCTGCAGCGAAATGAGAACCCTCGCCTGCGTTCGCTGCGCCTGTTGATTGCCTTCGTCACGATTGTTTCTCTTGCGAGTGCTGCCTGCATCCGGGAGTATCTCGCCCGCCGCGAACTCGCTTCCCAGGTCGGGTTGGCCGATGATCGCCTTCGTTTGGCCATGGAAGCGGGCAAATCCGTGGGCTGGGATTGGGACATCCAGACCGGACAGAATACCCTGTTCGGCGACCTCAGGACGACGTTCGGAATCCCGTCCAATACTTTTGTCGGGCGGGTAGAAGATTTTCGCCGTTGCGTACACCCGGACGATCGGGAGGCGGTTTGGAAAGCACTGAGCGATGCGAGGCAAAGCCATCAGCCCTATGCGGCCGAGTTCCGCGTGCTCTGGCCGGACGGGACGGTGCGCTGGATCGCGGCGAAGGGAAAATTTTATTACTCGCGGGACGGCGAACCCCAGCGCATGCTTGGCACCGGAGCAGATATTACGGATCAGAAGCGGATGGAAGAGGCACTGCGCGAAAGCGAGGAGCGTCTGCGGCTGGCGGCCGAGGCCGGAAGAATGTATGCATTCGAATGGAACGCTGTCACCGATGCCGTACTGCAGGCCGCTGGGTTCGCTCCGATGGATGGGGAAGGCGAACCGAGGCCGAAGACGGGTCAGCAAATGCTGGCCCGGGTCCATCCGGACGACCGGCCCGGATTTGTCGCTGCCATTCACCAAACCTCCCCCCCAAACCCCCTCTGTAGGATCAGCTACCGAATGTTACGTTCGGACGGTTCGACGACTTGGGCAGAGACGATTGCACGCGGCTTCTTTGATGAGAACGGTAAGATGCTGCGTATGGTAGGCATGGTGGCGGACGCGAACGAGCGCAAACTGGCGGAGGAAGCCCTTTCCAGCGTGAACCGCAGGGTGATTGAGGCAGAAGAGCAGGAACGCAGCCGGATCGCGAGAGAACTTCACGAAAACATCGGTCAGCGCCTGGCTTTGCTGGCAATTGAAATCGACCAACTGAAGACGGCACTGGGTCAGAAAACGGGAGTGCATAGCCGGCTCGAGACCGTATGGAGGCAGACCCTCGAGATACTGACCGATGTGAAAGCTTCCGCGCATGAACTGCATTCTCCCAGACTGGAGTACCTCAGCCTCGCCGCGGTCATGAGATGCTTCTGCAAAGAGTTCGGTGAGCGAAAGAGAGTGGAGATTGATTTCCAAAACGATGGCCTACCGAACTTCATCGAGCCAAGCACTGCGGTTTGCCTGCTCCGGGTTCTCCAGGAGGCGTTGCACAACGGTGTGAGACACAGCGGCGTTAAGCAGTTTGAGGTGCGATTGTGGGGAGCGTCGGAGGAGGTTCATCTTACGATTCGCGACTCGGGCGCTGGCTTTGACCTCGAAGCGGCACTGCATGGCGACGGATTGGGCCTGATAAGCATGCGAGAGCGATTGAAGCTGCTCCACGGAACATTTTCCATCGAGTCGCAACCCACGAGTGGTACCACGATCAAAGCGTGCGTGCCTCTCCGTTCGGGGAGCAAAACCCTGCGCGCTGCTGCTGGATAAGAACACCGAATGACGCGATTGCTTTGCGTGGAACCCTTTCAATGGGAACAAACGGCTGAGTGCTCTCGACAGATTCTCTCGTAGATGTGTCGATTTTCCGTGCGCTGAAATTCATCTGCCAAATACCCACACAGAATGTCGATGTCGTGGCTTCTGGCAATTTCGTCCCAAAGGTGTTCGACCTGAATCGCCGCCTCACGCTTACCCTGTGCCCATAACGTTGGCGCGCACTCTCCGCAAGCGGCAACCCGGGGTCGCCCTCTCTTGGATGCTTTGGCTGCCTGTTCCATCAGGTCACACGCAAGTTTCGAGAGCCGAGCCGAGTCCGGCCAATCATGGACCATGAATCGGGAGAGCGCATCGCTCACATCCAACGAAATATAGCTCCCCTCCTGAAGGGCGGTGGCCATATCCCAGCCACGCGCCTGCAACCGTTGAAGAAGCCTGTTCCGTCGCGACGGGGTCGCAATCACGACGACCGGATTCCGCATCCTCAGAGCGGCTTCGATGAAACGAGTAAATCCAGCAAGAAGGGACTCATCGTCCCGATAGAATTCAACCTCGTGGCTGTGGATGATCTCCCTTCCGGGTGTCAAAGCCCCGGCGCGGCCAAGGCGGCCTCGCGTCTGCGTGCTGGAAACCTCGACGACGCTGTCGCCTGACAATCCGCTGCTAACAAACCGCCTGCCCTGACAAACCGCCTCCACAGCAGCGAGCAGCTCGCTTCCGGCATGGGCCTTCACGACATAGCCCCACGCTCCCAAGCTAAGAGCTTCTTCGACTACATCGGCAGAGGATTCTTGGCTCACGAAGAGTATTCGGGATTGGGCGGAGAGCTTGCGGATCCGACGAGCTGCTTCGATCCCGTTCAGTTTCGGAAGCCCGATGTCGAGCAGAATCAAGTCCGGTTGGAGCTCTTCGGCCTCCTGAATCGCTTCGAGTCCGTCAGCAGCCTCTCGGACCACCCGCAAGGCAGGCCTGTCTTGAAGCATCGAACAAACGAAAAGCCGAAACGGTTGAAAATCATCGACCACAAGAACCCGGCACGGCATCTCGGCTTCGCGCGTCGGCGCCTCGAGTCGTCCTATGTCCGAATCAACCAAGTTGAACCGATCGGCTGTAGTCACCGGTATCGAACTTTAAAGCTCAACCTCGCTCCAGCCAACTGGCAAAATGACCAGTCGTTTCTGCTGTTGCTGGTCGAAGGTGCGCGCTCTTTACCTCGGCCGTGTTGCTGCACAAGGCATCGACAGCTACAGTCGCTGTGCTGCCTTACCGTCACCCCTTCCCACTACTTGCCCCCGCAACCTGTTCCCGAGTCATCTTTGCGGCAAGGTCCCCCTTGGCTGTTTGGAGCCAATCGGTGGCCGAGCCACGGGCAAACACATCCATCAACCGCGCAATGATTCCGGTCCATCCGGTTTGATGGCTAGCTCCCAGACCTGCGCCGTTGTCCCCGTGAAAGTACTCGTAGAACAGAATGTAATCTTTCCAGTGTGGATCATCCTGAAACTTCTTTGTCCCGCCGTAGACGGGCCGATTACCGTTCGCGTCACGAAGAAAGATGCTTGCGAGTCTGCGGGTAATCTCTTTCGCCACTTCGTAGAGCGTCATGTATTTTCCTGAACCGGTGGGACACTCGACCTTGAAGTCATCCCCGAAGAACTGATAGAGATTCAATAGTCCACGGAGCAGCAAGCCGTTCACCGGCATCCAAACAGGTCCCCGCCAGTTCGAATTTCCTCCAAACATGCCGGTGTTCGACTCCGCAGACAGATATTGAACCTTGAACTCCTGGGAATCGAGATGGAACGCGAAAGGATGCTCCCGGTGGTAACGGGACAAAGAGCGAATGCCATAAGGACCCAGAAATTCGTTTTCGTCCAGCATGTAACTCAAAATCCGCTGGATCTTCTCTTTGTTACAAACCGACATCAACCGACGCCCACCGTATCCAATAAACTTGTTGTCCGCCGGTGCAACATGCTTCAACACATCCGGATGGCGCTTCATGAACAATGTAATCAGTTCCATCATGCGAGGATGGCGCTTCACGAGTCCTGGTTCGAGCACCGTCGAGGCGCATAGCGGCAGCAGCCCCACCATCGAACGCACCTTCAACCGCATGGCATCGCCGTTCGGCAGATGGAGCAGATCGTAGAAGAACCCCTCCTGGGAGTCCCACATTTCGTCGTGATGCTTGCCGATGCGATCCATGGCATAAGTGATCCACAGGAAATGCTCCAGGAATCGGTAGGCCATCTCTTCATACATTGCATCAGACTCCGACAGAATAAGGGCAATCTCGAACATGTTCTGGCAGTAAAAGGCCATCCAGGCCGTGCCGTCCGCTTGGTCCAAGTGGCCACCGGTGGGAAGCTGCGCACTGCGATCGAACACCCCGATGTTGTCAAGACCCAAAAATCCTCCGGCGAAAACGTTCTTTCCTTCGGGATCTTTGCGATTGACCCACCAATTGAAATTCAACAGCAGGCTTTGAAACGATCGTTCCAAGAAGTGCACATCCGCCCGACCGAGCTCCTTTTCAATGTTGTAGAGAAACAATGTCGCCCAAGCATGCACCGGCGGGTTCACGTCGCTGAAATTCCATTCGTAGGCCGGAATCTGTCCGCTCGGATGTGAGTACAGACTTCGCAGCATGAGCAGAAGCTGTTCCTTGGCAAAATCGAAATCTACCAGCGATAGCGCAGTCGTGTGAAACGCCAGATCCCACGCCGCATACCACGGGTATTCCCACTTGTCGGGCATGGAAATGACATCGCTGTTGAGCATGTGAAACCACTGGTTATTTCGCGCGAAACGATGAGTTTCGTCCATCAAAGGATGAGCGTGGTGCTCCTCCAACCAGCGGTCGAGGTCGAAATAGTAGTACTGCTTGCTCCACAGCATCCCGGCGAGCGCCTGCCGGTGGACACGACGTTCATCCTCACTGAAAGATGACGGAGTAATGCGACTGTAGAATTCGTCTGCATCCGCCAGACGCGTCGCGACGATTTCGTCAAATTTGCTGAATGGATTGGCCGCCGGCTGAGCGCTCAGCCGCAACCGGACGACCTTACTGCCTGCGGCGGGCACCTCCAACCGGTAGTGCGCTGCTGCTTTCGTCCCAATTTTGGCTAGATTCACAGCCTCCTGCCTACCGGAGATGACGAAATGATGAAATGCATCCTTTACGTAGGGTGATGGGTTCGGTTGCCCCCACAGCCGGCTGGCATTGGATTCATTTTCCGTGAACAGCAGTTCCGGATTGCCTTCGCAGCACAGTGTCCGCTCGCCCAACTGTTCGTGAGACGCTACTATCGCTCCGTCCTTCGCCTGCCTGAGACTGGGCTTGGCTACGCTCTCCTCCCACGACCAGGTATTGCGAAACCATAGGGTCGGAAGCAGATGAAGCTCAGCTCGCTCCGGACCCCGGTTGTGTACCGTGATGCGAATCAGTATGTCTTCTGGGTCGGCCTTCGCGTATTCGA
>Ga0187783_10002350_pt1 | contig 14054 bp, 7 predicted proteins | sample 1015_SJ02_MP02_2_FD_132471 | JGI IMG/M metagenome (GOLD analysis project Ga0187783, IMG submission 132471) | Tropical peat soil microbial communities from peatlands in Department of Meta, Colombia - 1015_SJ02_MP02_20_MG | ecosystem: Environmental > Terrestrial > Soil > Wetlands > Peat | place...
AATCAATCTTCAAGTCGAGCGCGCGCACCGAGAAGCGCGAAGCATACCGCGCCAGGACATTCACCATCGGAGTTGCGCTGGCCACCCCCAGAATCGCTCCTGCGCCACAGAGCACCAGGCTTTCCGCCAGTAGCAGGCGGCGTAACGTACCCGCACTTGCACCGAGCGCGGTACGCACCGCCAACTCGGTTTCGCGACGCACGGTCCGCGCCAGAATCAGGTTCGCCACATTGCAGCAGGCGATAATGAACACTAGCCCGGAAGCGGCGAGTAGCACCAGCAGCACGGTACGAGCGCCAGATGTGATCTCATCGCGCAGCAACTTTGCTTCAATGCTGAATTGTCCGCTCGCGGGGTACGCCTCGGGATGATCTTTCTTCATCGCCGAGTACGCCGACCGCAACTCGGCTCGAGCTTGGTCGAGAGAGGTTCCCGGGGCCAGACGCCCAAACAATTCCGTCATCCGATGAACGCGACCCGTCACCATCGTAGCGGAGAGATGATGCGGGCTAGTCACAACGTTCGCGACGAGCTCGGTGTCTGCGGGGTAGGGAACCGAAGGCTCGAGCACACCCACGATAGTGGCAGTGCGTGTATCCAGGCGAACTTGCTTCCCGATCACCGATGGATCGCTGTGCAGCGCCGTGGTCCAGAAGCGGTAGGTAAGCACCACGGCGCCCGCAGCATTGGGGCCGTCGTCTCGCTTGTCCAGAAGCCGGCCAAGCACCGGGCGTAAGCCCATGACCTCGAAGTAGGAACCGCCCACAACGCCGGCGCGAACTTCACGCGGCTCACCCATCCCAATCATGGTGAACCCGATCGTCGAAAAGTCGCCAAATTCGCTGACCGATTTCACACTGGCACGCAGGTCTTGGATTTCAGGCACCGAGAAACGATCGTTTTCCGCCCCAATGCCAGGGGCGCTCTGTCGAATGTAAATCAGCCGATCTTCGTCGCGGTTCACCAGCGGTCGCAGCAGGACGCCGCGCACCAGCGTAAAAATCGCCGCATTGGCGCCAATGCCGAGCGCCAGGGTGAGGATCACGGCACAGGCCAGCCCGGGAGTGCGTGCCAACGAGTGGACCGCAAATCGGAGATCGCGAACAAAAGACATGATTCACCCCCATTCTGCCCACGTAGCAGTATTCCTGCCAATCTTAGACGTCACATTGTAAGCCACTTATGAAGGGTTGAGCGGACTCCCTCTGTCCGTTTGGGGACACCCCTGTCCAAATGCGAACACCGATGCCGGGTCACTCCGTGTGCCGCACCCAACCGAGTGATTCATAAGCGGTTATGCGAAGAAGCGTTCCCTTAAATCTCCGTCCGTGCGGGCGGTGCGGTTCGCCGGTCGAAGGCCGTGGCGGATGAATCTAGCTGGGTCGCAGGTTCCGTCAGCGTCGCGGTGTCACACCGCAGCTCCCGCCGCGATTTCCCTCAACTTTCTGAGATCGAGCTTGCCCGTGCCAAGGTAGGGCAGCGATGGTACGCGCACGAATTGATCAGGACGCGGTTTCCAGAGAGGCGGCAGATCAGACTTGCTCAGCTGAGCAAGACATTCCTGCAGTTTATCGTCCGGCAGTGTATGAAGCACGATGAGGCGCTCGCCTTTCCTCTCGTCGGGCACGGCAGTCACCGCGAAGATCTGCTCCGTAGCACCGGCGATTTCGTGAAGTTTGTCTTCAACCTTGATGTGGGGAACCATTTCTCCACCGATCTTGCTGAATCGACTGAGGCGATCCGTGATCCGCACGAATCCGTCTTCATCCATCGCGGCAATGTCGCCAGTGTTATACCAACCATCGCGGAGAACCTCCGCCGTCTTCTCCGGCCGATTCAAATAGCCCTGCATTACGTTGGGCCCGCGAACCAGCAACAATCCTGTCTCACCTTGCGGCAATGGAGCCATGGTTTCGGGGTCTACGATCCTGACGCTGATTCCGGGCAACGGATGGCCGATGCTGGCGCGTTTCGCGCCAACCTGGCGAAATTGCGCGGCGCGGAAGTCGCGCGTGTTCACCGTTACTGCTGGCGAACACTCTGTGCAGCCGTAGCCTTCAAGCGGCCGGATGCCAAAACGATCTTCGAAGGCGACTGCGACTCTGTCTGGCAGCTTCTCCGCTCCGGCCATTACGTACTGCAAGCTGCCAAAGTCCTCGGCTGAACAGCGCCGCATATAGGACTGGAGAAAGGTTGGCGTGGCGAGCAGAAAGGTGACGGCGTATTGGCTGACTAATGCTCCAATGGCGCGAGCTTCCAGAGGATTGGGATGGAAGACCACGCCCATACCGACCAGTGCCGGTAGACACAGGGTGCCGGTGAATCCGAAGGAGTGAAAGAAAGGCAAGATGCCGAGGATTCTGTCGTTTCGACTGAGCATAAACACTTGATTCAATTGCTCGACATTCGAGGCGACGTTGTAGTGGGAAAGGATCACTCCCTTGGGATCGCCCGTGCTACCGCTCGAAAAGATGATCGTGGCGGTGTCATCAAGACCCGTCTTTTGGCCGGCACCGACAAATTTTCCGATAAGACGAGCCGGCAACCACCAAGAAATCAAAGCTGCCGGGACATGTTCCACGAAGCGAGGATTGTCTGTGAGATCCTCGAGCATCACTGCCCGGGTTGGAGGTTGGATGGGGACGCGCTCCAGAAACGCCTTGGATGTGATCAGAGTCTGCAAATTGCACTGCTTCGCGCACGAGGCAAGCACTTCATTCGAAGCCGTGTAGTTCAAATTGACTGGGACTTTTCCCATCAGAAGCGCAGCCAAATTCACGAGCGCACCGGGAACGGAAGGCGGAAGCAAAATGCCAACCATCTTCTGGTCGCGCCAAACCGGACGCAGACGACGTGCCAAGAAGACCGTGCGCGTGAGTGCGCCACCGAAGCGGAGCTTTGGCGTGCGGCCGTCTGCCATGGCAAAGCGAAATGGGTGGCGACGGGCCGATTGTACGAACGAGCGATCGAGCGGACGCATGTAGCGCTTGCGGAAGTGATAGGCTTCGGCGCCAAGTTCCTGCACCGCTTGGCGCACGCTCGTCGCGCTACTCGTCGAAGGCATTGGCTTACCGAAGGTCACCGTAACCGGATAGGGGATTCTTCGCGGGAGTTTCCAGAGAAATCTGCCACCTTCGAAACTGAAGATGGAACCCCATACGCCGCCCAGATTCACCGGAATGATGGGTACGTCCACGCCTTTGACGATTCGCTCCATACCGCGCCGGAAAGGAAGCATCTGACCGATCCGGGTCATCTGGCCTTCGGGGAAAATGCAGACAATTTCCCCATCCTTCAACGCTTGCGTGGCTGTGCGCAGCGAGGTGATCATTTCTCGCGGGCGAAGCTGGGAGGAAATCGGAATCACTTTCATGATCTTCGCGAATGGCTTCACCAAGGGTTGATCATAGGAACCCTTGAACATAAGAAATCGAATCGGGCGGTCGATCGATGCAATCAACAGGACCGCATCGACCATGGAAACATGATTCGGGACCAGCAGTGCTCCCCCCTTCGACGGAACATTCTCGCGGCCTTCGAGATGAATGCGATACAAAGTGTGCGTGGCGATCCAGAGCAAAAGACGGAGCAAGGCATCCGGCAGCAGGTACAAGACATAGATGGTTGCTGCCACCGTCACCAGTGAAACCGATAGGAAGATCGCAGGTGGACCCAAATGGGCGACGTGTTGGAAAACATAGTAGAGGCCAGCCGCTCCGCCAATGCCGACAAAGGAAAGCAGGTTGGCAGCCGCAATCACCCCGCCCTTGTCTTTCTCGTCGGGCCGATGCTGAATCAGCGCATTCACAGGAACGGCAAAGAAGCCGGCAGAAAAGCCGAGCCCTGATAGCAGAATCAAGACTTGCGTGAACGAGAGATTCCGAGCCGACAGCAGAATCCCGAGCCCGGTCATGCCGAGCGAGCCGAGTGGAATCAGGCCATACTCGACTTTGCCGCTCGAAAGATAACCGGCGGCAAGACTCCCGAGACCGATGCCAATGGCTACGGCAGCCTGCAAAATCCCGGTACGGGTGGAAGTACTATGCAGTACATCTTCCCCATAGAACACGATGTTGGCCGACAACAATGCGCCGAGACACCAGAAATATGTGTTACCAAGAACGGCAAGCCAGAGGACGCGATCTCGGCGGATCAAACCTAACTGCTGCCAAAGATCGCCGAGGGGATTGGCTCGATATCTCTTGCTGGGATCAGCTGCCGGGACTTTAGCGATTCCCAGACTGAAGAGCAATCCGACGAGCGACAAGCCGATAAAGATCAGTCCTGACCAGCCTTGGCGGCCGTGAAAAATATCCGCCAAGTAGGCGCCGGAAGCAAGTCCTGCGATGGCCGCCAGGAACGTTCCTAATTCGATGACGCCGTTGCCCCAGGAAAGTCTTGCTTCGGGCAGCAGCTCCGGCAGCAAGCCGTATTTGGATGGCCCAAAAAACGCGGCCTGAGTGCTGGCCAGAAAGATTGCGGCCATTTCCAGGTGTAAGTCTTGCCAAGCGAGTCCCGCGGCAGCGACGACCATGACAGCAATTTCCAACAACTTCGTCCCGACCGTGACGCTGCGTTTGCTGAAGCGGTCCGCAAGAAAGCCGCCCATCATCGAGAACAAAATGAATGGAACGGAGAACAACGCGCCGGCGACCAGAACGAGCCGATCACGATCGGCCTTGTCCAGGCCTGTGCCTAGGATTATGAAGACGACCAGATTCTTATAGGCGTTGTCATTGAACGCACCTTGAAATTGGGTTACGACCAGCGACCAAAAGCCACGTCGCCATGGGGGCGAGACAACGGTTGCGCTTCGCGGCTCGGAGGGCGAGGAAAAGGGCTGCTCCGGCGCGTCACTCGTAGTATCGTTCCTCATAGAACCTTCGATAAATACCTGAAAAACCGAGACTTCTCCCCATCTTGTCACAACGCCAGCTCAGTTCCAAAGGGCAATTGAGAACGCTCGTTACTGGCGAGTTTGCCGCCGGGAATAAACGCAAAACGAAGACCGCTTCTTCGTTCTACTATTTAGGCTTGCGGAACGAGTGAGATACGGGGTAGGCCTTGGAGCTTCTCGCCGTATTGTTAGCGCTGTTAGCGCTGTTAGTCTTAGCCGCTCCCGTCCTCGCCATCTTTGCGGTTCGGAGGCAGCGGAAGCTTCGCCTCCAGATCGAAGAACTGGCGCACCAAACCTCACAACAGAACGACGCATTGCACCGCGAACTTCTGGAACTTCGACGACAGGTAAGCGCGGTATCCCACTCGGCAAGCCTGGCAGCTCGTCCAGACGCGTCCGAGCTCGCGGTTTCTGTCGCTCGATCGAAGCCGGCTGCGAGCGCAGTTCCAGGAACGCCTGCTGAGGCGGCCATCAGGGTCGCGCCTGTCGAGCCAAGAACCCCGCATCTACCCTTACCCACCGCCACCGCCGCCGCTGAGCCTGTCCTGTGCCCTTGGTGCAGCACGGTGCATGCCGGAGGAGTGAGCCACTGTCCAGCGGTTAAACCTGCTAGGCAGCCGACAGAGACGCGGCGCGTGGAACCTACGCCTGAAACTCCTCGGAGCGTGGAAGTGCTGCTCGGGACTTCGCTTCCGCTGGAGACAGAACCACCCATCACGGACAAGCCCGCAGAAAAAACCATCGCCGCCGACAAGGGCCATGCCACGGAAGTTAGCCCGCCCCCCCAGCGCATTGAGGCCACATCGACACCGCCGACTGCCGCAGACGGGTACTCCACGCATCCACGAACTCCAGCTCCGCCACCGGGCGGCGCTCGCGCCACAGAGCCGCCACCGTTCGCCAGCTTGCGGTCCTCGACGGCAACCGCCCGGCAGCGACTGAAGTCGGTGTTTGCCCTCGAAGAGACGCTGGGTACGAACTGGCTAAATAAGCTAGGCATCACGATTCTCGTACTGGGACTCGCTCTGTTTGGAATCTATGAACTCGACCAGCTGGGTCCCGCAGGCAAGGTCGGGCTGTCCTACGTTGTCTCATTCGCGCTGTTGGCAGGAGGCGTGTTTTTCGACAGAAGGGAACGCTACCGCGTCCTTGGTCACACCTTGATCGGCGGCGGATGGGCTCTGCTGTTCTTTACCACTTACGCTCTCAATCATGTTCAGGCCATGCGTGTAATGAGTTCAGAGAATACGGATCTCGTTTGCATGCTGGCTGTGGCACTGGCGATGGTCGCTCACACCTTGCGCTACCAGTCGCAATTGGTCACGGGACTGGCATTCCTGCTGGCGTACAGTACGGTCTCTCTTAGCCATGACGACATTTACAGCCTTTCCTCCGGCGTCATTCTAGCGATTGGCTTGGTCAGCATCGTCATTAAGAGGGGATGGTTCGAGCTTGAAGTCTTTGGCATTGTGTCGAGTTATCTCAATCACCTTTATTGGCTCTATCGTTTTACTCGGCCCGGAAGGTGCTCGTGGGCATGCGTTTCCTGCCTACGGCGCGAGCACTGTTCTGCTGTTGTTCTATTGGCTTATCTTCCGAGTTTCCTACATTGTCCGAACCGTGGAGTCTCCAGGCGCCGAGCACGTATCCACCGCGGCGGCGCTGCTGAACACGTTGCTGCTCCTCGGGGCGATGAAGTTCCAGTCCGTACGGCCTGAACTAGCCTTTTTTGCCCTGCTCATCGTGGGCGCAGCAGAATTTGGTTGTGGTCAAATTCCGGCGACGAAACGTCGCCGCGAGGCCTTTATTGTTTTAACCGTACTCGGCGCGGCGCTCATGGGTGCCGCAGTACCGTTCCGCTATTCCGGAAACAATGTCGCCATCTTGTGGATGGTTGGTGGCGAAGCCTTGCTGGTGGCCGGCGTATTGGTCAACGAAGTGGTCTTCCGGCGGTTGGGTCTGTTCGCAGGACTTCTGGTTGGATTGCACTTAACTGGCATCGACTTCCGGCACCTCATTGCGGCGCGGCAGAGTAGTGAGGATCTTGTTCTGTCTGCGGGCGTGATGTTCGCGCTCTGTGCCGCCGTGTTTTATCAAAACGCGCTCCTCATTGGAGAACGGTGGAAGTCACTTTTTGGCGGATCTTTCGATGCAAGACTGCTGTGTGCTCACTCGTACCTCGGAGGGTTCGCGGCTGTGTCGGCCGCATGGGCCCTATGCTCGCGTGATTGGACTGCAATTTCATTCGCCGGCATCATGCTCGCGCTAGCGGTGCTGGGCCAGAAGTTCAAATCCTCTCACCTGCAGGTGCAATATGGTCTGATTGGCGCATTGGTCGGTTATCGAGTTGTCCTGGTCAATCTCCACAGCGGAGCTCCTTCACCCACGCACATTCCTACGCGGCTGTTCACTTTGTCCGTGATCGCCGCCATGTTCTATGGCACCGCGAAGTTTGCCGAGCTTCGGGAGGATTCCAAGCAACGAACGTTTCGAGGGTTGCTTGCCCTGGCAGGCACGGCGCTTCTTACCGCGCTCATCTACTACGAAGTGCCGGAACTCTGGCAGCCGGCAGCGGCGATGGTCTTCGCCGTGGGTCTCCTGGAAGTCGGGCAGCGGATCGGCTATCCCGCACTCGCCGGGCACGCTCACCTGCTCAGCGGATTGGCGGTTGTCGCGGCATTGACTGCCGACCCGACTGGCGCTCAGCGTTGGCACGAGGTTCCGCTGCATGCCTTTGGCGCTTTGCCCGTGGTTGTGGGCCTTTACTGGATCGCGATGCGCGTTGCTGTCCCCAATCCCAATCACGTCAACACGGCTCGCATCGCCTATAGCTGGGCGGGTACCGGCGTGATGCTGTGGGTGCTCCAGGAGGCCGTGCCGTTGCCCTGGGTCGCGGTGGCATGGATAGCCTTAGCGGTTGCCATCGCGCTCGTCATGCGCCGGATTGGTTACCGGCAACTCGCATGGCAGGCGAATGTGGTGGCAGCATGTGCCGTGGCTCGCGTCTACACGACAAATTTCACCCTGCAACAGACAGTCTGGACCGGCATATCTCTTCGCTTGCTTACCGTCTCGAGCGTCGCCGCTGGGCTCTATTTCCTCTCCCGAAAGGCCGCGATCTCTGACTCTGCCTGGAAGCTTGCGATCACCTATCTGCACACGTTGGCCGCGACCGCATTGCTTGCGCTCCTAGCGTGGTATGAGGCACCGAGCGCATGGCTCGCCGCCGTGTGGGCGATCTTCGCTCTTATTCTGGGGCAGGTGGATCGGCGATGGGAACTGGATGATCTTCGTTGGCAGGCGCATGTGCTCGCTGCTCTGGCCGTGATGCGCGGCGTCACCCTGAACTTGAACCTCAACGAAACCTGGCGGGGAATCAGTGTTCGGCTGCTGTCGTTGACTATTGTCACGGTTGTCCTGTATGCCCTTGCCCGAGTGATCCGCATGCCACCAGAATGGCGCGCGAGAGAATTCCACCACATCTACTCGTGGACAGCATCGGCGCTTGTCGTACTCCTCCTGTGGTACGAGTTGCAGCCACTGAGCGTGGCCGTCGGCTGGGCAGTTTTTGGACTGGTTCTCTTTGAATACGGGTTCTTGCGTAGGACGAGACAGGTAAGGTTCCAGGCGTATCTGGCCTGCTCGGCTGCATTCGGCCGCATTTTCTTTGCCAACCTGGCCGCCGGTAATGCAGGCGAGCCATGGGGACCCCGCATTTACACGGTCGTGCCGCTCACGCTCATTTTCTTCTTCGTGTACACACAACTAAGCAACGAGAATGGCGTTACGGGCGACGACCGCCGCCTCCACTTCGACGACCTGTTGGGCTATCTGGGGACGGCGACGGTAATCTCCCTGTTGTATTTCCAATTTGCCGACGATTGGTTAGTAACGGCATGGGCTATCGGGGTGTTTGTTCTCCTCGGGGCCTCGCTGTTGCTGGGTCGCCCGATCTTCTTGCAGCAGGGAATCCTTTTGACCATTGGCACCTGCCTCCGCGGCATCATGCACAATCTATTCGGCGCCAGCTACTTTAGCGGCGGTGACTGGACGGGGCGGTACTTCGTGCTCGGTTCGGCGGTGGCGGTTCTCTTGGCGACTCTGCCGTTTGCCTTTCGCCTGCGCGATCGTCAAAAAGGGCAATCGTTCGCGATTGGTGGGATGGCTGCCGTGGTGCGCCATCCAGAACAATTTATGTTCTTCGCCCCTGTACTTCTGCTAACTCTGATGCTCGCCCTTAAAATGCGCGCTGGCATGGTCACGGTGGCATGGGGCATCGAAGGAGTCCTGATCGTGCTGCTGGCGCTTGCTGTGAACGAGCGCAGTTACCGGCTGACGGGGTTGATCCTGCTATTGATTTGTGTGGGCAAGATCCTGGTGCGCGACGCCTGGGGGTTGGCTCCCCGCGATCGCTACATCACGTTCATCATTCTTGGAGCCGCGTTATTGCTCGTCTCGTTTCTGTACAGCAAGTATCGCGAAACCATCCGGCAGTTTCTATGAAGCGCATCGGGATGTTCATCGGCGTGTTGCTGGTCGGCGTATCCGCAATCTACGTGAGCGAACGACGGCGTGATTCGACACCTGTCTCGGCGAACGCCGTGGTGGAGATTGCCGCCGATGTGCAACGCGATTTGAGTCGTATCCCAATGCGGCTGACGCGTCTTTCTGACGATCAAGAGATTGCAATCGGGGCTGAACTAGCAAAACAGTATTCGATTGACCGCGTGAAGCTGAGCACTCGAGAGCTGGCCCGGGACAGCTACATTCGCCAGGTAGGAAGCGCGGTAGCCTTGCACGCTCACCGGCATCTGCCGTATTCCTTTCATTTGCTGCCCAATCGCTCGCTGATCAGTGCCTTTTCTCTTCCCGGAGGCCCGGTGTACGTGGGGGAAGGCCTGCTCGATCTGATGAACAGCGAAGATGAGCTGGCCGCTGTTCTCGGACATGAAATCGAACACATCGACCACTATCACTGCGCCGAACGTGTGCAGGTGGAAGCCAAGTTGCGCAACCTCAAGCTCGGAGTTGTCTCCGCCTTGGTCGAGATTCCGCTCAGTGTGTGGGAAGCCGGCTATAGCAAAGATGAAGAACTCGAAGCGGACCGCGAAGGGATGCGGCTCGCGGTTCTGGCAGGCTATTCGCCCTATGGGGCGGTAACTCTATTTGAGAAATTTGCCAAACTGCACAAGGAATACATCATTCATGCGCAGAGCCCCGAAGAAGAACTCTCGGAACTTGCGATTCAGAGCCTAGAAGGATATTTCCGCTCGCATCCCCAACCCTCGGAGCGCCTCGCGCAAGCAAACGCCCTAATCGCGCAAGAGGGCTGGCAGGACCGCAAGGCACAAAAGCCATTGCGTGTCGAATATGAAGTACGCAACCGTGATTACGCTAAATGAGCCGCCGGGCTCCGGAGGCGATAGCCAGAAAGGCCGCTACGAGCCCTTGGCGGAAATAAAGGCGATCATCATGTTCGAAAATTCGTGGTTGAGGAGCAAGGACAAGGAGCTACGAAAAGTCGCTATTCTGGTCATCATCCTTCTTCCCTTCATGATCGCATCTGTTCTGTTGATGCTCGCTGCATTTCCGTTTCACTATGTGCCTCGCTCCGTTTTCTGGCCAGCGGCCTTTGCCGGGTTCCTTCTCTCTAATCTAATAATTCAAAAAGTTGTACTCGCAGAAGCCAACCGCAAGATACGCGAACTTGAAACAGAGCTATTAAGGGTCAACGCGGGGCTCGAAAAATCAAACTGACCACCCACTACCCAAAACTCCTTCTGGGGCAGGGCTTCGCCGGGCGCGTAGAATGCACTTAACAACTGCGAGGAGTGGACGATCGACTGGACGAGGTGTTGGTCTTGAGTCTGAACAGCCGGGCTCCTACGGTTAGTGCATCTCATTGTGTTGATTTGGCCGAAGAGAACCGTGACCTGGCAAGGAAGCGATAGCTATTTATTCCCTGAGAGAGGTTCGAATGAACGCATCCACGAGTGAAAAGGTTATTGCCGCCCTCGAGACATTCCGTATTGAACTTCCGTCGTGGGGCTTCGCCAACACGGGGACGCGTTTCGGGAAGTTTATCCAGGCAGCTGCAGCTACGACCACCGAGGAAAAGTTCAGCGACGCCGGTCAGGTGCATTTTCTTACCGGTGTTTGTCCAACCATAGCCCTGCATGTGTTATGGGATTGTCCCGCTGGTGTCGAAAGCGCGGATGAGATCGAAGGCTTTGCCAGCCGTTATGGAATTACACCCGGTTCGATCAACCCCAATCTCTTTCAAGACCAAGAGTACAAATATGGATCGTTTGGCAATCCCGATCCATCCATTCGTAAACGTGCCCTCGACAGCACAAAGGAGAGCATTGAAATCGCGCGCCGTCTGAAGAGCCGAGACATTTCCCTTTGGTTTGCGGATGGATCGAACTATCCGGGAACTGCGAACATACGTCAGCGCAAGCAGTGGTTCGAAGAAGCATTGCAGGAGTCTCACCGCGAGTTGTCCTCGGATCAGCGCTTGCTCATTGAATACAAGCCTTTTGAACCTGCGTTCTATCACACCGACATTGCGGACTGGGGGATGGCGCTGCTCCTGGCGCGTGCGGCGGGCCCTCAAGCCAGAGTGCTGGTGGATACGGGGCATCACTATGCCTCGCAAAATATCGAGCAGATCGTTGCCTGGCTGCTATCGGAAAAGATGCTTGGTGGTTTTCACTTCAACGATCGCCGCTACGCGGATGACGATTTGACCATGGGTTCGATCGATCCCTATCAAGTGTTCCGCATCTTCCACGAAGTCCGTTTCTTCGAATGGGAAAGCGGTCAGCGGGCGGATATCGCCTACATGATCGACCAGAGTCACAATCTCAAAGGCAAGATCGAGTCGATGATTCAAACCGTGACCATGGCGCAACAGCTCTTTGCCAAGGCGGCCTTAGTGGACGCGAAGAAGCTGGCGGACGCGCAGGAGAAGTCGAACTTAGTTGAGGCTGAGTCGGTGCTACAAGATGCTTTCGCAACCGACGTCCGACCCACCATTCAGGAGTGGCGAGACTCCAAAGGCCTGCCGAGAGACCCCATGGAGGCGTTCCGGCAAAGCGGCTATTTGGAGCGCATCACGAGAGAACGGGCGACGAAGAACGCCCACGCGGCTTCTTCTTATGCCTAACCGGCTTCCCAAAGCTTATTTAGCGTTCGATTTCGGGGCCGAAAGTGGACGTGCCCTGCTTGTCCATCTGCAGGGGGGAATTCTCACGACGCAAGAAGTCCACCGGTTCCGGAATGAGCCGGTCGAATATGGAGGGTCGCTCCACTGGGACGTGGCACGGCTCTGGTTTGAGCTGCGTAAAGCTTTAGGCTGCGTGCAACCCATGGAACTGGCCGGCATCGGTGTTGATGCCTGGGGTGTGGACTATGCGCTGCTCGGCGAACGCGGAGAACTGCTGCAGAATCCCTACCACTATCGCGATCTTCGCACGAAGGGTGTGATGGAGGAGGTCTTTCGGAAAGTTCCCAGGGATGAGATTTACCGGACTACCGGCATTCAATTCATGCCGATCAACACCCTGTACCAGCTATATGCAGCGCAGCGAGACACCCCTTCCATCCTTGCGGCGGCGAAAGTATTGCTCACGATTCCGGATCTTTTTCATTATTGGCTTACCGGAAAAGCGGTTTGTGAATTCACCAATGCCTCCACAACGCAGCTGGTCGATCCCGTCCGCCGCAGCTGGGCAACCGAGCTGATGCGGAAGTTGGATCTGCGTCCGGATTTGCCGGCACCGATCGTCGAAGCGGGCACGGTTCTGGGGACGATGGCGCCCGCCGTTGCGCAGAATTCCTTGCTGCGCACGACTCCGATCATTGCTCCCGCCACTCACGACACCGGGTCCGCCGTCGCCGCAATCACCGCCCGCCATGGCACCGCGTTCTTGAGCTCCGGAACTTGGTCGCTCGTCGGGATTGAGCGCGACGCACCCCTGATCACCCTCGCAGCACTGAAGCTGAACTTCACGAACGAGGGCGGGGTGAGGGGAACAACCCGTCTGCTCAAGAACGTGATGGGACTTTGGATATTGCAGGGCTGCCGGAGTTCCTGGAACGCGGGAGACGAGAACACGGGTTATCGAGAACTCGTCGAGCTCGCCCGGCGCGAACCGCCATTCGCACATCTCGTCGATCCGGATGACGAGGCCTTCTTGCGAGCGGCAGATATGCCGGCGGCGATCGACGAGTTTTGCCGGAGAACCCATCAACCTGCACCGGGAACACCCGGTGCCTACGCACGCTGTATCCTGGAAAGCCTAGCCTTGAAGTATCGCCAGGTTCTGTGCGATCTGGAGCAGCTTTGTGGCCAGCGCATCGCACAAGTCCGCGTGATTGGCGGGGGGTCGAGAAATCGATTGCTGAATCAATTCACGGCGGACGCGACGGGCAGAAGAGTACTCGCCGGCCCGGCAGAAGCTGCCGCACTGGGGAACGTCGCTATGCAAATCCTGGCCACCGGCGAGGCTTCGTCGCTCGAAGAAGTCCGGGCGATGGTCGATCGATCGTTCGCGGCCGAGGTCTTCGAGCCTCTTGAGACCGATCAGTGGGAGCCGCATTTCGAACGTTTCAAACAGTATTGCGAGATAATTTATGCCTGAAATCAAGGAAGTCACCCATTTGACGGATTTGTGGGATGAGGGGAAAACCCGGCAGCTCGTCGGCAATCCCTTGGCGCTCCTGCGCTATCGCTCGAACCTGCTGGGGGCGGATCTGCGCATCACCAACTTCGGTGGCGGCAACACCAGCTCCAAGATCGAACTCCCAGATCCCTTCACCAACCATCCCGTCCGGGTTCTCGCCATAAAAGGCAGCGGGGGAGACCTCGGTTCGATCACCGAGTCGGGATTCGCTCTTCTTTATCTTGACCGCCTCGAGCACCTCAAACGGGTGTATCGCGGCGAAAGCACGGAAGATGAGATGGTCCCCTACTATCCGCTCTGCGCTTTTGGTGAGAACCGGGTGGCGGCTTCCATCGACACGCCGCTACACGCGTTCCTTCGCTTCTTACATGTCGATCATCTGCATCCCGACTGGGCGATTGCGTTGGCTGCCAGTGCCAACGGCAAACGGAAACTCGAGCAGTTCAACCAGGAATTCGGACGCCAGATCG
>Ga0187783_10002351_pt1 | contig 14053 bp, 17 predicted proteins | sample 1015_SJ02_MP02_2_FD_132471 | JGI IMG/M metagenome (GOLD analysis project Ga0187783, IMG submission 132471) | Tropical peat soil microbial communities from peatlands in Department of Meta, Colombia - 1015_SJ02_MP02_20_MG | ecosystem: Environmental > Terrestrial > Soil > Wetlands > Peat | place...
GGCCAGCTGCCGACCTACGAAGCGGTGCGCGCCCTGGTGCGAGGTCCACGCACATCGAACGGCGTGCCGTGCTTGGATCTGCCGCCACCGGATCTGTCCGTCTACGATCGGCTGCTGGGCGTTGCCGCCGCGGCGGTGTCGCCATGAGTGCCGCCAGCATCGCCCCCGACGAGACACTGGAACTGCGCCTTAAGGCGCTGCGACTCCCCTCGCTCCTGGCGCACTACGTGTCGCTGGCCGAACGCGCGGCTGCCGAAGGCTGGAGCCATGTGCGGTATCTGGCCGAGATCGTCACGCTCGAGGCCAACGAGCGCGCCGATCGGCGCATCACACGGCTGCTGAACGAGGCGAAGCTGCCGCGCGACAAGAGCGTGGCGACGCTCGATCTAAACCGCTATGGCGCTCCTCTCCGGGGCCAGATCCGCCAGCTCTTGCGTGGGGAGTTCCTCGCTGGCGCCACCAACATCTGCCTCATCGGCCGGCCCGGCACCGGCAAATCGCACGTCATGGCAGCTATCGCGCGGGCGCTCATCGAGAAAAACCATCCGGTGCTCTTTATCTCCGTCTCGGCGCTCGTCGAGAAGCTCCTCGATGCCAAACGCAATCTACGGCTCGCCCGCGAACTCAAGCGCCTGGACAGCTTCGACTGCCTGGCGCTCGATGACATCGGCTACGTCCAGCATGACCGTGCCGAGATGGAAGTGCTGTTCGCGCTGCTGTCCGAGCGCTACGAGCGCAAGAGCGTGATGATCACCTCGAACCTCGTGTTCTCCAAATGGGACCAGATCTTTAAAGATCCGATGACAACCGCGGCAGCCATCGATCGCGTTGTGCATCACGCCGTGGTACTGGAGTTTATGGGTCCGAGTCTGCGCGCCGAAGTGGCCGCGCAACGCGCAGCGCGCACAAAGCACGACTCCTCGCACGCGGAGTCGCCATGATCAAAATGCGTCTGAGCGAAGAAACCAGGGGATACCGAGGTAGCGGCTACCCCTTCGATCGCCGCTCTCAGAGCTTCCTATGCGGTCGCTCTCTCGGACGCCATCGCAAAACAGAGCTTCTGCCCGGCTTTCGGCCGTCCAGACTGCACTGCGGTATGACCATTAATCGAGAACCAAAGACCGGCAGAAACAGATGTCGCCAGCGGAAGAAGTAGTTGACGTTAGCCAAGCGTAGTCCTCGAGCTTGAGGCGGGCGGGGGCAGGCGGATTGATCGTCCCACGCAGGAGCGATAGCGGGTCGGCATTCGGTGCCGTGATCACGTCACCGAAGCTCTCCGACAGGAGATCGAGCTTGGTTCGGAGCGGAACACTGCCGGCAGCCGACACGGACACCAGGCCCGAGCGCGCGAGGATGCCCTGAGCACTCAAAGCCGCGCGAATCTGCGTCTCGGGAACATCGAGCAGCACGGCCAGCGCACGCTGGCAGCGGGAGAGTGAGAGAGACCCGAGCGAATCCGCGGTGTCATCGAGGAGGCGCTCGCTGTGAATCAGCACCGCGAATTCCAGGATCCGGCATTCGCATTCCGAGAGCCCGACGAGACTCCTCAAGCGGCCAACGTTCTCGACGAGGGCGGCCGGGGCGACGAAGCTGCGGGCGCGGCGCTCGGCCTGGCGATGCATCTGACGCAGCTGACGCAGGATGTGCCGTGGGTCGTATTTCGAGTCCTCGTCCGTCTCCTCTCGCAAGCCGAGCGCGGTTGCGACTTCATCGTTCTGGAAGCAATGTCGGCCGATGATGTTCCGATGGCCGCCCAGGCGGACCAGGATGCGAAGCATCCAGAGCAGCACAAGTGGGGACAGATCGGCCGGCGGTTCTTCGGCGCGAGGAGTCTTGGGAATGCGATGTGTCATGCGGGGCTTCCACTGCCAGGGGAGCGCAGTCTCGCCCGCGGCTACGACACAATGAGTCGTCCCTCAGTCGCGGTCGGATTCTAAGGATCGCGCGAGCGACACAAGCTGTCGTCTGGACGCGTATCGTGAAGTCGTGACCCCGCTTGAAACACCTCGCCTGCAAACAATCGTCTCCGGTGGGCAGACGTGCGTGGACCGGGCGGCGCTCGAGGCCGGGCTGCCCTGCGGGGGCTGGTGTCCCACGGGCCGGCGGGCCGAAGACGGCGTCATTCCGTCGAAGTATCCCGTTGCAGAGCTCCCTGGGCGAGGCTATCTGCCCCGCACGCGACGCAATGTCCTCGACAGCGACGCGACGCTCATCGTCACATTCGGCGAGCCCTCCGGCGGAACCGCGCGAACGGTCGAGTTCTGCCGCAAGCTTCAGAAGCCCTTTCTTGTCATCGACGGAGAGACTCAGGCGGTGGATGAGGGTGTGACCCGCGTCAATGAGTTCCTGGTGCGCTTCCACGTGCGCTCCCTCAACGTGGCGGGGCCCCGCGGCGGGCGTGAGCCCCGCGCCTACCCCTACGCCTACAACTTGATTCGAAAGCTCCTCGCGATCATTCGCTAGCCGCCGACACATCCGGTCGCTCCCCCGAGGAGAGTCGACGCTCCGTTCCCATTCCCCGGAGCTCGAATGACCTCTTCAGTACCCGCCCACCCGTTCGCGACCCGTGCCTACCTCCGCAAGGACTGTGTCGTCTTTCGCAAGACGCGCGAGACCTGGGGAGGGCTTTCCAACATGGCCGCGGGCTTCCCGCTCTCTGTCGGGGGAGTTCGGATCCTGACATCGGAGGCGCTGTACCAGGCCTGCCGCTTCCCGAACCGTCCGGACGTGCAACGGCGGATCGTCGCTGAGAAGAGTCCCATGTCGGCCAAGATGGTGGGCAAACCCCATCGCGCTGAGACTCGAGCGGACTGGGATCAGGTTCGTGTCGAGGTGATGCGGTGGTGTCTGCGCCTCAAACTCAAACAGAACAGGTCGTCCTTCGAGCGGTTGCTGCGGGCCACCGGAGACCGCGAGATCGTCGAGGACTCTCACAAGGACACGTTCTGGGGCGCGAAAATGTCCCCGCAGGATCCCGACGTGTTGATCGGCCAGAACGTGCTTGGACGACTCCTCGTCGAACTGCGAGAGCAGGTCGTCTCGGGGCAGCGCACCGCCTCAACGTCGGTGGATCCGCTCGGGATTCCTGAGTTTCTTCTCCTGGGGCAACCGATTCCCCGCCTGTAAGGGCTCACCGCGCCTCGATCAGAGGGCACTGGGCTGCGATCCGCAAGTCAATGGAGCGTTTCGGGCGGTTGCTCATCGATCTCGCGCGCGACGAGCTCGAGCTGGATGGCGAGGCGCCACTCCCGGATCGTCCCCTGAATACGCTCACAACAGGCCGGGTACTCGCCGAGGAGCGGGGGCTCCGTCTCGCACATCGGGCGCTGCGCGAGCCAGGTGATCGCCGCGGCGGCTTCATCCGCAAGGTAGAACAACGCATGGGAGAGCCGCTGTGTCGGGTGGGCGAAAAAGAAGCCGAGCGCGGGTTGTGCAGCGCCCAGGAGGGCGTCGAGGAGGTCGAGGACCGAGGCGTGGTTACAGGGGTCGGAGGATGGCGCCCTCGCCGTCGGGGATGCGGCGACGATCCTGCGCAGGAGCGCGGCCTCGTCATTGATCGTCGGCAGGAGCTGTGCGACATAGGCCGTCGGGTAGGGGGCGGATGCTGTGGACTCCCTCATGGCTTGAGTTCCTCGATGCCGTCATCGAACAGCACTTCCTCGGGGCAGCCGTGCTTGAGCACGTCGAACTCGACGAGTGCCGCGGCCAAATCGCACCACAAGCTGGAATCGATGAGGACCCGCTTGCCACCGAGCTCGAGCGTCAGTGGCAGTCCCGGGACACGGGTCATGGCTTCCTCGAGTGCCGCCCGCGCCGGTGAGGGCCCGGGATCATCCAGGCGCAGCGCAATTACATGCTGAGCGCGGCCTGCCGTGAAGTAAGGTCCCAAGCGGCAAGCGCGCAGTGTGAGGCGGGCCGTCGGATCATCTGCGGTCGTCGGGGTTTCCAGCGTGGCGAGCGGTGGGGCGATGAACCAACCTTGCAAAAACCTCCCACCCTCGAGGCGGTCCTCTTGAATCCACCTCACGAGGATCTCGGCGGCGATGCCAACCTGGGAGGCATAGGTTTCAAGGGGTATCCAGCCTTCGGGCGAGACGGTTTGAGTCATGGGTTCGTGCTCCTAGCAGGGCCTCGAGGTTGCGCGTGGGCGCCGACGGAATGTGTCGGCCGGTTCGCCCCGATCGGAACCCTTGGGGAGGGGGAGAACTGTGATCCCGGTCGGCGACAGAATAGGTCGGCGAAAGGAAGCTAGATTCCAAGATCCTCCTCGGGGGCTTGATAAATTGCCAAGTAAGCCGGTCGGCGCGCAGTTGGAGCGATATCTGCGGGTGCTGGATGCCTTACCTCACCGGGGAAAGGGTGTTACCTCCGCACAGTTGTTCAAGGCCTATCCGTGGGGCGTGGACTATCGAACGCTGCTTCGGGACCTGAAAGCCCTGGAGAAGCTTCATCTCGCGGTGAAACGGTCCCGAATTCGGGATGACCTCGAGGATTCGGTTTCGGCGCGCTGGTTCCGAGTGCCGGGAAGCGATCCCCAGAGACGTCGCCTGAGCACCGAGCAGGCCATCGCGATGGGGTTACTCGAGCGACTGTCCCAGTCGCTCCTGCCCAGACAGGTGGTCGAGGAGTTACGGCCGCAGTTCGAGGAGGCCCGGCGGCACCTCACCGCACAGCGCAACGTCGATCCGCGGACCCGCTGGACCGACAAGGTGGAGGTCGTTGCAGACACCTTTACGCGCTACCCCGTGGAGGTCGAGCCGGGCGTTCTCAGGAATCTGCAGAGAGCGCTCCTCGCGAACCGACAGGTATCGGCTCGCTACCGGGGTCGGGCACGCGGCGTGGGCATCCGCCGCACCCTCGAGCCCCGAGCACTCGTACAGCTTGGCCCGACCCTCTTTGTGATTGCGACTCAACCCGACAAGCCGGAATACACGCCCGGCTGGTACGCCATGCACCGATTCACCTCAGCGCGCGTGCTCGAGGCGAGGTGCACGGAGCGGGGATTTCGTCTCAGTGAATATCTCAAGAACGGCGGGGCGGACTTCGGCGCCTCGGGTCCCCCTATCGCTTTCAAGGCGTGGGTCTGCACGGACCTCAAGCGCACGCTCCGTGAATCACCCCTTTCGAAGGATATGAAGATCCGTGCGGGGAAGGGCGGTGCGATCGTGTCCGCGACCGTGCGCCGCAGCTGGCCATTCCAACGCTGGCTCCTCAGCCGAGGCCCGGACATCCGGGTTCTGGAGCCGCGGGAGCTCCGGGACTACATGACAAGTAAATTGGGGGAGGCGCGGGATGCGTACCGATGAGTCGACGAAGATCGCACCTGACAAAGCTTGTCGCAGCGGTCTGAACTAAACCGTCAGTCGGCTTTTTCCTCGGCATCAACCGATCCAAACATGTCTTCTTCAACGAATGGCTCGCTTCCTTGAAGAAGATACCGCCCAGGATCCTGTTCGTAGGGTGTTCCCTTCATCGCCCGGGACCAGATCTCCTTGAGACGTTTGACCGTCTCCTCACTGAACCGATGTGGCAGCTGATAGACAAGCTGAGCGATGTCATATGGATGCCAAGCCTCAGTGCCCCAAAACTTCATCAGCTCATCGTTTTGCTCATAGAGCGCGATGAGCTCCAAGCCTATCTCTCTCTCCTGCTCTCGCGGCTCGTCCAGCCACTCTGGCCAGTCATTCATGCGTCACCTCCGCCCAGCACCTTGGAGCGACCTTCATGACGCGGTTTTCACGGCAGCGCCCGATCGATCTTCGATTCACCAAGAATGATTATCTCGAAAATTCGTCGGTAAAGGGCTATCTCGAATGGTTCCGCAGACTGGTACTCGGCGGCCCTGGCAGCCTCCGTCATTCCTACGGAATTCGCCCCAGGGGACGCGGGCAGCGCTCTCAGCGCTGGTCGTGCGGCTCGCTTCAGGAGGCGTGGCAGCAGTACGAATGGAAGGTGAACACTAGGCATGACTTCAATTACAACAAGGGCATTCTCGATGGCCTTCAAAGGGATCTCCGCGACGCGCTCCGCGATACCGAAGAGTCAGACGCACTCAAGGCGTGTATCGAGGTGCAGAAATGGGGAGGAACCGAAAAGAATATCCCGGCGCTGGAAAGGCTAAGTGCGAAGGAGACACTGCTTTCGTACCTACCGCAGTGCAAGGTCGCGTTTGCGGCCGCGGACGAAACCGGCCGATTGAATAGGCCGAACTCGTTCAGGTCGAACGCGGGGTTTACCAAGATCTACTCACTGTTGTGCAATGGCTTTGTCATCTACGATAGCCGCGTCGCGGCGGCTCTCGGCAAGCTGATCGTAGATTGGTGCGGGGGACAACCTGTCCCACTCCCCGACGTTCCGGCTGGCCTACGCTTCCGCTGGAAGGTCGGGAAGGAAGACGAGAATGCGCAGGCTCCGAAGAACCGCAACCCCTCCAGGGGTCCCTACAAGCTGAGTCAATGGCATACCACCGGGCCACATGCTGTGAGCAACGTGTGGGCCAACTGGCTCCTGGGTGCCGCTATACCGACGGGCTCGCTATGGGGACTTACGGATCCGGCGGACAAGCTCCGCGCGCTGGAGGCCGCGCTCTTCATGATCGGATACGACCTTCCCAGAGGGTGAGCTAGACCCAGACGCCAATCGTTCCTTGGCCCCCCTTGGCGAGATGACACACCAGGGTTGAGAACTCCTTCCAGCACGACTCCTGATAGAACTTACGGGGTCCGTATCCACCGTACAAAAGAATTTGAGGCCTGCCATAGGGATTTCCAAGAACCGTTCTCGCGAAGACCTGCTCTTGATCCTCGAAGTTCGTCCAATTTCGTCCAAAGCCATGCCCTGGCTGAATGATCGCCACGGCTCTTGGCGCGGCAGAGTTTGACAAATACAGCGCTTGGAACGCCGTTACTCCATCCGCGCAGAGAAACAGCAGGCTGAATCGAGGTGGCCCATGCAGCTCGGGTACGCCGGCACTGCGTTGGAAGACCCGCCAAGAACAGAACGGCTCTTTGATCCAGTCGCGGTGTTTGTGTGGATCTCCGTCGCTGGCTATGGGCGGTACCGGTGTCCACCCGTTTGGCGTCAATTCTGACTGCGTGATCGACCGGCTTGCGATCAATTCGTATCCCTTGAATCCTGGGGTCTGCACGGACTCCTCAAGCTCTCGGTAGTCTTTACCGTAGTCAACATATATGAAGCTGTACACGTTGCCGGTCAGGTACTTCACTGGATCGCCATCGAAGCCCGAAGATGGATAGTAGAGTGAATCAGTGAGTACCTCCTGAAGCGGAAACGGATCTTTTAACATCCGCTTTGCGGAGAGTTCCTGCAGCCATTGAGGCGTGGGTAACACCGGTAGCTGATGCAGCATGTTGGCCTCCGCTGATTCGCGTGGACTCATAATCGTAGCCACACTCACCCGCAGATAGCACTATCGCTTGTCCGTGGTACCCGGCCCAGAGGCCGCTCACATCTCCGTGAAGCCGATCGGCGACTGAGTTTTCAGTCGACGGCGTATCTCGACCCTCAACGCGTTGCACAAATCACCGGCGCATGAGATGCATGGCTCGAGGCGCTCGCCGCGGATCACGACCGCAACATCCCCGAGCGCCAATTCAGACAGTGATTCCACGCGACCGCGCAACTCGGTCACGGGGTCCACGATCGGCACCGCGAGCACCTCGGCTGCGGCCGTGAACACTTCCCAGCGATACGCCTTCGCGAGGTGGTTGAACTCGACCTTCCGGTCGATGCGGCGTACGACCGCGGCATCGAGACTCTCGGGGGCGTTGGTCGTGAGGATCGCGATGCCCTCGAAGCGATCGAGCTGGGTCAGCATCTCGTTCACCTGCGAGACTTCCCAGGTCCGAACCGCTGACTCTCGGGAGCGCAGGAAGCTGTCGACCTCGTCGATCAGCAGAATTGATCCGTCGCGCTGCGCTTCCCCGAATGCGCGGGCGATCGCCTTTTCGGTCTCGCCGACAAGATGACCATTAAGATCCGCGGCGCTGCGAATGAGCAGCGTGCGGCCGAGCCGCGCGGCCAGGTGGCGGGCAAACTCCGTCTTGCCCGTTCCCGGAGGCCCACTGAAGAGCAGCGTCCCCGCGCTGACCTGGGTGAGGCCCGTGATGAGTCGCTCGAGATCGGCGCTGGCCCGAATCCACGGCATACGGTACGGCAGACTCCGCCGCGCTTGAGGCCCCGGTCGAGGCTTGCCCGAGCGGGAGACTGGGAGGTGCCTCAGGGCGTCGAGCGCCGCATCGGGCGCCATGCCGTGGTTGATAAGCACGGGAAGGGCACGGGCGAGACGCGTGGCGGTGGCGGGCACGAAGTCATCCGCCGCGGCCACCGCCTCCAGGCGTGATTCGGACACGCCGAGACCCTCGAGAGCGCGCCTCAGGATTGCGGTACTTGCGGCGCGTGGTGGCGCCTGAATCTCGAAGATCTGGTCGAAGCGGCTCAAGAGATCCGCATCAATCAGCTCGAGATTCTCGGACACCCAGACGGTCGGTACGCCGATGAGATCCATGTAGTTGCGCAGATCACGCAGGCTCGAGCGCAGGATATGCGTCGCGTGATCGAAGACGATGACGGAGTGAGGTCGTCGGCGCAGCACCGAATAGGCGGCTTCGGCGCCCAGATCCCGATCGTTGAGCAGTTGAGTTTCCGAGATGGCGCGCAGATCCGTGGTGTAGCCGCGCCACTCGAGCCGCCGAATCACATCGCGGATAAACTCGCTCGTGCCGACGCCGGGCTTTCCGTGCAGGAGCACGCGGGCTGAGGGACCGGAATTGAGGAACGCCTGCGCGACTTGGCTGGCCAGGGTGAGGTGCGTGAGGTCGACGCTTTCGTGCCGAGTGACTTCGAGCTGCTTTAAAAACGGGCGCAGAAGCGCCTCATCGAGGGGGAGACGGCCATACAGGTGATGACGGATGGTGCGTACAGGCTCAATGGCCTGTCCCACGCCCGCCACCAGTGCCGGGCATCGAAGCAGTCCCCAGAACTTAAGCGGCGCTGCAGGATGTAACGCATCCGCGACGTCCATCTCGTTCGCATCGATCGCTTCGGCAACACGCGCGACGACATCCTCCATGCCATCGAGCACGAAGAGCGTTCCGAGCTCCTGGAGCTTGCGCTCGCGGCTCATAGCCGTCCCGAGGATCAGGATGTCGCATGCCGTCGCACCGAGCTCGACCGGCAGCGACGACGTCATGAATCGCGTGCGCAGCCGGGCGATGATGCGTCGTACCACGCGAGCTTCCCGACCCGCTTGCGCTGCCAACCGCTCGAGCAGCTCATGCCAGGAGAGCGCTGCGAGGGACTCCTCCGTCATCCATCCATGCGCGACCACGGCGGCCCGCACATGAGATTCGACGGTCGGCTGGTCCCTGACGGCGCCCGCGCCACTTGCGAGTCGCAGCCAGAACCAGCGATGGAGCGTATGCTCCTGCGCGCGGGAGAGTCGGTCCTGAAAGCGTTCGAGCGCCGCCGCAGCACACGGGGGGCTCCCCGTAGTGGGCGACACCTCGCAGGTCGTCGGAGCGACGAGAGCATCTGCTGGTGTGCTCATGCGCAGAACACCACTGCCCCGTGGCGCGTCACAACTCGCACGGCGCGGTAGCGCCGGGAGCCCGCAAGCCTCAACGCCGCAGCGATCGCGCCGGGCTCGCTGTTGCAGGAGTGATCGGTGTGCCAGATCAACGCATCGCTCAGCCACTGAATCTTGAACATCGGCTGTTCCTCCGACCGGGTAGATCGGAGTGAATATCGCCCGAGGGAGCGACGGAATGCGTCGCGCGGTGGTTGCCCGGCGTGCGCTCTCAGTAACTCGAAGGCGTGAGTCCGTATCCGTAAACGAGTCGGCGATGCGCCTTAAGGAAGGCTCGGCGGTCGACGCCAGAGGCGGCGATTCGAAGTAGTTCGCGAACGGTTCCGGACCCGGTCACGATCAGCCAGATCCCCGCGCCCGAGGCGAGGAGTCCGGCATCGAGGCGCATCTGCGAGGTCTCCCCGCCGACTGAAAATTGCTTCGGAAAGTCCTCGGAGAGTCCTGGGAAGCCGAGATTCTCGAGGCCAAGGGTCAGGTAGTCGCGGTCAACGTCGAAGGCGATGTCGGCCACCTTGAGTGCGGCGAACCAGCGCCCCTCTTCGTAGATCACCGTGCGCCGGAGCAGGGCCTGCGTGGCCGTCGCGAGGTCCGCCACGGGGAAGTCTTCCGGTTTGGCGCTCGTTATCTCGAGCAGACCCTCCCCTCCGAATACTCCCTGGATGCAGGCGGCGTGCTCCTCGGTGAGGGTGCGGCCAAAGGCCGCCCGGGAATGCGCTTGCAGCCAGCGCCAGAACCGGGGTGAGACGACTTTGGCATAGGCTCCGCGGACCAAGCCGCGCGACGGCCGACCAAAGAACTTCGGCAGCACGAGGGGGCCCGACCGCGCCTGGTTCGCGAAGCCGCGGCACTCCTCATCGAGCGGATTGTGAGCGCCGAGCGCGGCGAAGATCTCCCGGACCTGATTACCGCTGATCTTGAGGACGTCCTCGTCCGCCAGCTGAATCTCCAGCCCCTGCACGGCATGGCCTCGGTACCAACAGGTGCGGCCGGCCACGCCGACGTAGGCTTCCTTGTCGAACGTTCCGGTCATGCCGGGGTCCCGGCGCTCTCCGATTGGGTATACCGGCACCACTGGCACGTTTCGGCAGGTCGCGGCCTCGCACCGCTCGTGACGAGCAACACGGCCTCGCGGAACCGTTCCGGTACCCAACGCGAATCCCCGTCATAGGCGAGGAGCGTGGTCCTGAACGACAACGTGTTCCCGAAGGAGGAGCCCGTCGAGATGCCGTTCGCATACACGAACCAGGCGCGCGGTTCCACCATCAGCCCCTGCCGGGCGAGCAGGAACTGGTAGACCTCGACCTGGCGCTTGTAACCGGGGTAAAGGTTGGCCTCCGATACTTCGTCCCTGCGCGCCGTGGCCTTGTAGTCGGCGACGAGCACGGTCCTGGAGGGGGTCTCCCAGACATCATCGACCGCACCGTAAAGGGTCCAGCCGGTCTTTGGGTCAATCCAACGAACCCCGATGCGATTGGTTCGCCAGTCGTTGATCTGGGGATGAGCGAGCGGGACTGCCTCCAGCCCGACCGTTGCGAAGATCGGATGTGCGGTGCCCGAAGCGCGATAGAGATCGAACTCAGCTTTCAGCAATGCATCGACGGCATTGTTCAATGTGAACGGCGGGGTGCTGGGCCGACGCCGGTTGTGAACGAGCTCGTCGTAGAAGCAGCGCGGGCACTCGTGAAAGAGCTCGATCTTGGAGCGGCTGAGTTGCTGACGCTTAAGCGACGAGTTGACTCTGGGCGCCGCCGAGAGCGCTCGCTCCTCGGCATACTCCTCCCGTAACAGTTGCGACTTCATCACATGACTCCGACTGGCATGGGACCTCCCACTGCTAAGGAGTGTCTGCATCCCGTGGACACAATGAGTCGTCCGCGCATGATGGCCGGTCGGGCCTCCCTCCCGATGTGACATATTCGAGCAAATCCGCGAACGCGAGCGTTAAGCAGTCGGCAAAACCGCCGTGGAGGGGGACCTGACCGCATTTAGATCGACGACCTATTCGGTCGCTGCTCGGGGGAGGATCTAGCTCTCAGAAACGGCGGAGGGCTTATGGCTATCGAAGTAACTCCCAACCATCATTCAATCGTGTTTACTCGCAAGGGTTCCTTCATCACCTCGATCCCTATTCGACGTCGAATTCAGACCACTGACCCGAACGGAAAACTTCTCTGGAGCGGGGTCAACATGAGGCCGGGTGAGATCTTAGACCTTGTGGTAAGGCTCGAGTTGTCCGTGAACTCCGATCGACCGGGCTCTCTCTTCCAGAAGATCGATGATGAGGTCAAGCGCTTCTATGTCCCTCGCTCGATCGTGACGAAGTCTCATGAGACTCGACTCAAAAGCTTCAAAAATCGCCGCAAGCAAGGGCGAGGTCATCTAAGCAGGGAGGCGGGGGGCCGGCCCCCTGGAGCAGGGCGCGCCCGGATGCCTTGCAGAGCCGCTGCGGTAGCGGGCGCTCGTCGGGTACGGGACGGCGTCACGCTGCTCCAACGACCTCGGAGCACGTGAGAGAGTGGGAAAGGGCGCGTGACCGTGAGCGGCGGCACAGATGCAGACGTGGCCCTGTGATCTATCGCATTGCAGGCTCTCCGGCAACGCCATTCAATGTCGCATCGGCCAGCTGCTGATGCTAGTGCGTTATTAGGAGAAGGCCAATGAGCTTTGCAAAAGCTAGGGCATATCTGGATAAGGCCTATGAGGCCCACGGCCAGTTGGTGTTCATGCAGGAGACCTGCGGGCGGGTAGAGGTGATCGGAGAGCGGCCGGAGATGAGGAGGAGGGTACCGGTTATATCCGGCCCGATGGGGGTGGGAAAGACCTCGTGCGTTAGGGAGTTCGCGGCCGAACGAGGCCTTAAGTTTGTGGCGATCGACTGTTCCTTCACGCCGGCCAGCCATTTCGCGGCTTTGATCAACAACGCCTGCGTCGAGATCTCACAGGGCGCTACCGGCGGGTGCGTAATCCTGATTGAGAACTTCAGCGAGGCCGATGACGAGTGGAAGAAGATTCTGGAGCAATACGCTCGGGGACGCCTGGACACGAACATCATGGTGGCTGACGAAAGCCGGCCTGGACGAATGCGACCGCTGGACTTGCGCCAGGAGTGGATCCCCGAAGAGATATTCATCGTGGGGGAGGAGACCACTCGATGAGTGCGGGAGACACGATTTTGAAAGCCTAGGTCAACGTTCAATTGTGCAAACTTCGGTACCCTAACCACCAGTTGGCCGCCTTCGTAGGTCCCGGGCGAATCTAGGTTGGATGCCCGAGAACTCTCTCTAGCAATGAGAACCCGGTTCCGTACAGTTGTGACGTAGGCCACAGCGCACCGGTCGCCGCACACTAAGATGTTTTCCTCTCAGGGTTCCACGGTCCGCGCGCGTGAAAACACGGTTCAAATCAATCGCCCCCCGAGCATGCCGACTCATCGGCCTGTTACCTCTGTTGTTCGGTCTCTTACCTGCCGCTTACAGCATGGAATACAGCATCACACATGTCGACCCGTTTGATGGAAAGACAGACTCGGACATTTCCTACGTTGTGATGAAAGGGGAAATTGTTCCTGGTGATTACCAGAAACTACTGGCCTTCGGGTCTGCGAATAACTTGGCTTTGACCGATGCTGGGTTCATCTTGAGTTCCCCTGGCGGGGATGTTTCGGAAGCATTGAAGATCGGTCAGCTAATCAAGAGCATGTATGTTTCCGTGGCTGTCGGACCAAGATACGATCGATGTGCGAGCGCTTGCTTCATTCTTTTCGCATCAGCTGTTAAGCGGCTAGCAGAGCCTGGTCTGGTTGGGATTCACAGACCCTATGTTGCACGCAGTCGGCTCGCGTCAGTTTCACCAAGCGATGCGGAACGGTTAGAGACGCGCGCGCTGCTCGACGCCGAGAAATATCTTCATGATCTGCGCGTTCCCAGCCATCTGGTGGAGGAGATGTTTCAGAACGCTTCCACAGAAATACATTGGCTGTCAGACAGCGAGCTAGCTGAGCTCGGCGAAAGCCCGCCGTGGTATGAGGAATTCTTGATAGCCCGGTGTGGACTCGACAAGCGCAAGGAAAATCGCTGCGCGCGAGAATGGACAGCGTCGTGTGAAACATCGGTGGGCTCTGTTTACAAATGTGGTAATGATCTCACCAAGAAAGACGCGTTGAAGAATCTCAATAGTGTGTTGCCACCCGATCAACGGTGGATCGAGACCCGCGGCCCCCCGCCGCTGCCGCCACCTGTTGCTGCTCCGACGAAGTTCTCAGTTAATGACATCGTAGTTGGCGGATGTTATTTCGGCGATACGGATCCGAATTACTTCCACGTGGAAAAAATTGCCAATGGAATGGTGACCTACGTCGAGCACGGCTTCGCGACCGAGGCAATAGATCACCGGGCCCAATGGAAGCGGGGTTCGATCGGCATTCAGCAGTTCATCAAACAAGTCGGA
>Ga0187783_10002352_pt1 | contig 14045 bp, 13 predicted proteins | sample 1015_SJ02_MP02_2_FD_132471 | JGI IMG/M metagenome (GOLD analysis project Ga0187783, IMG submission 132471) | Tropical peat soil microbial communities from peatlands in Department of Meta, Colombia - 1015_SJ02_MP02_20_MG | ecosystem: Environmental > Terrestrial > Soil > Wetlands > Peat | place...
CACGACCCGCTGGATCGGCAGTGCCGGTACTTCGACGGCAAACGACTCGTAGTGCGTCCGGACGCTGGGGCGAGCCGCGCTCGGCGCGGTCGCCGACTTCCTGACGGGGATCGCACGGCGCAATCCCGTCCATACGTGCCACCCGAGACCCAGCGACCGAAGCGCCAGGGCGAGCTGGAGCGCGGTCCACCCCACATCGCGCATAGGGCCGCTACCCGGCAGCGGAACCAGCACCGCATCGGGTGCGAACAGCTCACCGAGCCGCGCATCCTCGCGGCTCGCGCGCCACACGAAGGCGGCGTAATGAGGCAGCCAGAGCGGATCCAGTCGCTTCACTCTCGTGCATAAGCGGCGAGAGGCAGCCGCGGTCACGCCCTCACCGTGCGGGGCATAGACGTAGCAGGACGCGAACGGCAACTGGCGTGGAATCGCCGCCTCGTCGAATTCCTTCCCGGGCGACTCTAAGGTCGTTTCAGAGCGCCAGGTCGTCCGCCGGGCCCGGCTCCGCTGGAAGCGCTTCCACTGCGTGCGCCGCCCGCTCGTGGGTCTGCTGCGTCTCGCGAAACTGACTTTCTGCTTTGCCCACCTCCTTGGACCGGAGACGCAGCCACGCCTCCCGTGCCTGACGTCGGATCTCCTCGACATCCTTGATCCGATCGCCGCCGACCACCCCCGGCTGCTGCGGTGCCGCCGGCGCAGCAAGCGGCTCTTGCGCCCGCTCGCCAGTGCGTTCGAGCCGTCGCTGCACGCGTTCACGGTATTCGGCGCGCAGGCGCTCAGCTACCTTACTGTGCAAGCCGCGCTGTTCCATCTTGAGATGCATCAGCGGTATCGCCGGCAGCGGCTCGCGGTCGACCCCCTGCGCTGCCAGGCTGCGGTGATCGACACGCGCTTCGATGTGAGCCTCACGCAGCGCCTGATTGGTGAGCACCGCCCAGCGTTCGCGGACGTTTCGGTACTCCTGCCGATGATCAGGGAGCTCCCGACGACGGCGCTCGATGGCGTGCATGTCGAGGCCGGTCTTCGCGCCGAGGCCCGCGGGCGTGACCTCGCGGGTAGTGGTGAGCAGATGCGCATGAAAATTGCGCGGATCGCCATCGGGCCGCGGTGCGTGAACAGCAAGGTCCACTGCCACCTTGTAGCGATCGGCGATCTCGTGGGCGAGAGCGCGCGCCAGCGCTACCCGCTGCACAGGGCTGAGCTCGGGCGGCAGGCTCACCTGGTACTCTCGTGCGACCCGCGCGTTATGGCGTTTCTCGGCGTGTTCAGCCGTGTTCCACAGTCGTTCGCGGTTCCTCGCCCATGTGAGTGCTGTGCCTTCGAACTGCGACGGCAGGAAAATCTCGGCGTGCAGCACATCGCGCCTCCGGCTGAAGTTGAACAGCTCGCTCGTACGCTCGTCACGAACGCGCTCACCCGCACGGTAGGCAGCTGCGGCTGTGGCGCGACGCCCCGTGCCGCGTGCGATTGAACTGATCTCGATGCGGAACAGGGGCACGACTCAGGCCCCCCGGTGCACGCGCACTCGCAGCCACACCGGCGACGAGGCGGTCTTGAGGTATCCGCTGAAATCGGGCAGTTGCTCGAGCTCCGAGGGCAACACTGCCGCTTCGGTGACGTGCTGCTGACTGACGCTGGTCGACCGGCGCGCACCGCGTGTCGCGAACCACTGCTCCCGGTCGCGCGCGCGCGAGGTTTGCCGGCGGACCAGTTCACGCTCGCCGATGAGACGCGAAGCGAACTGCGACGTGCCGCCGGGCTCGCTGCCCGAGCAGCGCAGGATCATGGTGTTCGCGCAATTCTCTATGATGGTCTGTGCCTCGCCGCTGCCGTAGGTCGACGAGACCTGGGCAACCGACTGAAAGCCAAGGACGCACCGCCCGCCGAATTTGCGGAGCCGCGCCAATGCGTCCTTCAGCCCATCAATCGCGCCGAGCGAATCCAGCTCGTCCACCACGAACCACAATCGCTGATCCTCATCGGCACGGGTCATCGCCTCAAAAATTGCGAGCCGTACCCACGTGGCGATGATTGAGCGCAGTGCAGCGATCTGTGAGGCTGCGTACGGAATGAACAAAACGCCCCGGCCGCTGCGCACCCAGTCGCGCACCGAGAAAGCGCGTGCACGCTGCGCCTGTATGTACTCGAGTGCGACGGCGGCCGAGGCGGCCACCGAGCGGATCGAGCCGAACATGCGAGCGTTTTCCGGCTCGAGAAACGGTTGTGCAGGCGAACCTGCCACCAGGTCACGAAGCTCCGCGCTGCTGGCAACGGTAAGCAGCCGCCACAGCTCGCTCGTATCGGTCCAGCCGGAGTCGCAGCAGCGGCGTGCAACCGCGGTGAGGAAGGTCCGCGCATAGCCGCGCCACTCACGGCCCGACGCATCCTCGGTCGTCGGTATTAGCCCGCTCGAGAGCTGGTCAACGTCCCAAGGCTCGCGGATTTCGGCGAAGGGGTCCCATTTCAGCGACGACCGCTCGAACGGATTGAGTATGACGTCCCCGCGGCGACGATCGAAAAAGCGGGCACGATACCCGCCATCGGGATCGGCGATGACCGCGCGATCGCCACGTCGCAGTGCTTGACCCAGGAGGCCCGCGATAGCGGTGGACTTACCCGTACCAGTCGTACCGATGAGTTTGAAATGTCGAACCTCGTCGCTAGTGGCGATGGGCACGCCGGCCAGAGCTAGTGCTGCCCTCCCGAGGCCACGGCGTCGCGCGGCCCTCAGGCCGCGCCGCGCATCGAGCACCTGCGCCCCGCGTCTGTGCGTCTCCGATCTGCTTCTGCGCAGACGCAGGAGCGCCAGGAGTGCAAGCGTGCCGAGCAGCGGCGCTGCCGCCTGCCAACCCGCCGTCTGTCGAGTAACTGCGGTCCAGTCCACCGCTGTCCCCCACCGTGTCAGTAGCCCCTGACCACGAAAAAGTCACCCGCCTCCCCGTACGCCGGCGCCTCGCGATCCACTCGTACGCACAGGCGCCGCGCGGTGCCGCAGCGGCGCAGCTCGACGTTGCCGCCCTCCCGCGAGAGGCGCGCAATGTTGGTGGTCAACGCTTCGCGTTTGCTGCTGAGCGCCGCGACATCGGCCCGCGTCGGCAGCGTCCACCACGCCAGGGCGAAGGGAATAAGGCCTGTGAGGACGACGAGTGCGACGCTCCACGCGACAAGTCGCAGGTTCGCGGTCCGCTGCAGGCTACGCAGCGCCTCCGCTGCACGCTGGCTGTCCTCTGAAAGGGCACGCATCTCGTCGAGCAGCGTGCTGCGGATCTCCTCGCGAACGATGGCGTCCAGTCCCGCCGTATGCTCGCGCAGGTGCTCGAGTGCGGTGGCAGCCAGGGTCTGCTGCGACTGGGCTGCCTCCATGAGAAGCCCGAACTTCATGGTGTCGTCTTCCAGGCGTGGCGACACGGGAGTTACTCGGGCTCGAGCCCGTCGTGGAGGCGCGCAGCGTTGCGCTCTGTCAGCGAAGCGCGCCGCCCAGCGGAGGGCACCGGCGAATTTCCGCGCGGGAACCTCAGAATCCTGGCCGATACGGGTGCGGCGTCGCGGTCGTGCAGCGTCTGCGGATCGAGCCGCACGCGTCGCCACTCGGGGCTCGAGGCGAGTTTGAGATAGCCGTTCAGGTCCGGAAGCTGCTCGATCTCCGAGCCCATGACTGCAAGTTCCACCCCGGCGTGCTCAGCGCGAGTGACCGATGGCAGAAATTCGCTCGCCCGTCGTGAGCGCGACGTCGTCACACGGGTGACCTCCCGTTCGCCGATCAGTCGCGAGACAAACTGCGATGTGCCACCGTGCTCGCTGCCCGAACATCGGAGGATCAGCGTGTTGGCGCAATTTTCTACGATGGTCTGTGCCTCGCCGCCACCGTAGGTCGAAGAGACCTGGGCAACCGACTGAAAGCCAAGGACGCACCGCCCGCCGAATTTGCGGAGCCGTGCCAATGCGTCCTTGAGCCCATCGATCTGACCCAGCGCGTCGAGCTCATCGACGACAAACCACAGCCGCTGCTCGCCTTCCTCGCGATTCATCGCTTCGAAGATAGCAAGCCGCATCCACGCCGATATCGTGGAGCGCAGTGCCGCCACCTGTCCCGCGCGATACGGCATGAAGAGCACGCCGCGCCGGTTCTGAGCCGCGCTCGTCCCCGGGTCGGCGCCATCGCGAACCCAATCGCGCACAGCGAGTGGTGCGCTGCGCTGCCGCGCGACGTACTCGAGCGCGCTGACCGCCGAGCTGGTCACCGAGCGGATGGAATCGAACATCCGTCCGTTGTGCTCCTCGAGGAACGGCTGGGCTGGCGTGCCGGCGACTAGCGTCTTGAGCTCCGCGGTGCTTGCCACCACCAGCAGCCGGTAGAGTTCGCCTACTTCACGTGTGCCGGCGGCCTGCGCCTGCGCGGTAACCGCGCTGAGGAATGTGCGTGCATAGCCGCGCCAGCTGCGATCCTGACCCTCGTGGTCGGGAATGAGGGAGCGCGAGAGCTGATCGACGTCATAGTCGTTACTGATCTCACCAAACAGGTCCCAGCGCGCGGATCGCGGATCGAAAGGATTGAGGATAACGTCACCGCGCCGCGGATCGTAGAAGCGGCGCAGATAACCACCGTCCGGGTCAGCAATCACCGCCCGATCGCCGCGGGTAAGAGCGGCACCCAACATCTCGCAGATGGCGGTACTCTTGCCAGTACCGGTTGTGCCGATGAGCTTGAAGTGCTTGACCTCATCTTCTGCCTGGATCGGCAGACCTGCGAGCGTCACCGTGCCTGCCGAGCGCTCGCGGCCATGCGCCACCTGGCGGCGGCGAGCTTCCGGAGCTCTGGCATGCCGAGGCGTCTCGGTCACGATAGCGCCGCGAAGGTGGGTGATCGCCGCGGAGCCAGCACGGGCGACGGCGCGACCCGCTGCGTAGCCGAGCGCTGCGCTCAAAGCGATACCCGCGGACACCTGCAACACCCCGTCCGCGGCAACGCCCAGGGCACTGCCGAATCCGGCGGCCGCCGCCATCGCCGCCCCGCAGACCGCCGTCAGAGGGACCGCGAGGAGCGGCGAGAGCAGGAACTTGCGCAGTGGGGCTCGCCCACGCAGGAGGCCTACGAGGAGCGGGGCCTGCACGGCGGCGTACGCCGAGGCGAGTGCCTGCCATCCGTGCAACAGTGACGGAGCATGCGTCAGCTGCGCGTCGACCATGAGACTTCTCCTGGCAGGGGCGGTGGCGGCAAGCGGCGTTTTCGCGCTGGGTCGAACCAGATCTCGCGGATGACACGGTGGTGTCGCTCGAGACCGCACTGAATGACCACGTCGATGAGCATGTACAGGAGACTCAGGATGTCATTACGCGCAAGTGCCCCACCGGCCCGACTCTGCTTAACGAGCAGGACCAGCTGCTCAAACGCGAGTTCTGCGCTCGTGGCATGCACACTGGTGATGGACCCTGGATGCCCGGAGTTCACGTTCCGCAGATAGTCGAACGCCTCGTCGGCACGCAGCTCGGCAAGCAGGATGCGGTCTGGTCGCATGCGCAGACAGCATTCGAGTAGCTGCTTCGGTGTGACGCGCGCAAGGCCCTGGTCGTCCTTGCTGTAAAAGAGTCGCACGTGGTTCAGATGTCTATCGAGCACAAGCTCGCGGGCGTCCTCGATGGTGACCAGCCGCTCGTCGCAGGGAATTTCCTGGATGAGAGCTTTGGTCCAAGTCGTCTTGCCCGACCCGGTGGCACCTGACACGACGATATTCTTCCGTGCCTTCACCGCCTGGCGCAGGAACGCCGGGTACTGCTGCGTGGCGTGCAAATACTGCAGTTCTCCGTCGATGCCATCGGCCGATGCAGCGCCGCCTGCGACAGCGAAGCCTCCGCGACGCGCGAGCTCCTCGATCGACCACACCGTCTCAGCGGGGCGACGGATCGTGATTGCGATGCACCCTGGGGTCGTGGCCGGCGGCAGCACCACCTGCACCCGTTCACCCGATGGGAGCGAGGCGGACAGCAGCGGCGACGCCTCGTCGATGCGCTGATGCGTTACATTGGCAATCAGCTTCGCGAGCCGTCGACACCAGTCAAAGTCCGCGACGGGAAGGTGTTGCTGGCGCCAACCCGCGTTTGTCTCAAGAAAAATCTCCCGTGGCCGGTTGATGCACAGCTCAGTGACCCCGGGGTCGGCAAGCAGGGGGCGCAGCGCGCGCAGCGTCAGGTCTAGCGCGGAAAGCTCGCTCCCCGCTGATAGCGCTGGCGGCAGCGCACGGGAGAAACCGTCAGCGGCCGGCGTTGGGCATGCGCAGCTCATACACCGACCTGAAATCAACATCGTGCGCGACCAGCACCTGAATGCGGTCACCGTTGCGCTTGACGATGGTGGGCGGAATCGCAAGGGTGTCCTTCAGCACCTCGCTGAGAACGTCCTGCGAAGCCGAAGGGGCGTAGAGAACGGCGCCGCCGGAATGGTTGGCGGCCTGCACCCCGGCCTGCACGGCACCGTTGACGATCGAAATCAGCATCGCGGCGCCAAAGCGCTCCCAGAAATGGCGGTTGACCTCCCCTGGAAGTCCCGCACGGCCAAGTTCATCGGTACCCGGTGAGTCGAGCGGCACGACGACACCCGTTGGAGTTCGCGCCTGGGTCCACACGACGAACACCCGCGCCTGACCGTGCTGAACCTGTCCGCGAGTCTCGCCCACCAGCTTGCTGCCACGTTCGAGGAGTACGACCTTGCCATCGGCGCCGAATGTGTCGGCGGCGGTGATGCAGGTCGTCATGCCGGGGAGCGTGGAGTCGATCGCGGTCTCAAGAGTGCAATCGATGAACGCCCCCTTCGGCAGCATGAAGCGCTCGGTTGGCAGCATCTCTGCCTGCGCGACGGCGGTCGCAGTCGGCCTCAGCAACGTCGCGAGTGTCAAATCGCGGCGATGCCCCGCCCCCGCAGCATCGCCGTCCTGAACCTGATCCATGGCGGCGGCTCCGCCGACATCCGCGGTGGGGGACTGGTGCTGCGCCGAAATCGGTGTCGCCGAACGCGAATCTCGCGTGAAGACATCGCCCGCCAGGCGTCGCTCGCGCACGAGCTCTGCCGGTGTTTTGCCGGCGGGTGCGCTGAGCTCCGCGCCATCGCTCCCGACCCCAGGTGCAACGCTGCCGTTGCTCCAGCGCGGCGCGACCGGACGAGCTTCCGCGAGCGGTAGCTCCGGGGGTGGCGGGACATCTTTCTGCGCCTGCGCTTCGGGGGCGACCGTGCCAGCAGTGGCCGGGGATGGCACAATCCGTCCAAGTGATGGCAGCGTCATCTCACCTTGCGCACGACTCGCCGCCGCAGACTGTGCGCTCTGCCTGGCCGAGGTCCGACGTGTCAGGGCATGTGTGTAGTACCAGGTGAGCGCCGAGAGACCGAGCGCGATCATGAGTCCGGCGGCAAGTACGCTGCTCACGCGCGACTGCACGCTGCGAACGGCGTTGACCATCGCACTGGCTCGCTCGCCGCGCACCACTTGAGTGCCCGATCCCTCCGACGCAGGGGAGTTCACGGTGGTACTTCCCGGGTCACGCGCTTTACGGCAGGCGCGATGGTCCCGGACTCCAGCCGCTCACCCGAGCCGGTAAATGCCTCGTTGATGATGCAGCCTTCGAGGCGCCCGCGGCGGACGATGAAGCCCCGACCGATGCGATGTAGCACGATATCGCCAGTCTCGACGGTGAAATTGACCAGCGACTCGCTGCCGTCGTCGTTGCGGACGAAGACCGCGGGCAATTCCTGGTGTGGCCCGAACCTGAGGCGGGTTTGTACGCCGTCGTCGAAGGCGGCTTGCGGCTTGAGTTCAGGGCTGCCGCGGTAGCCGTAGCTGAGATTGTGCCAGCGGCCCTCGCCTGCCGCCGCGAGTCGCTGCTCCACCCGCGCCGCCGCGTGCGCGGATCCCTCTACCGGATAGCTGAAGCGCAGCACGTAAATCACATCGCCAAAGGCGGGATCGGGACGGCGCTCGCTCACCGAATAGTCGAAGTGGTAAGCGCGGCGGGTCGTGAGCACCGTCAGGTTGGTATCGACGCCGCCGGCCTTCGGCTTGAGGAACAGGTGATTGTCCTGTGCAGCGAACGTCAGACTGTCGAGATCCCCTGTTCCGAGGCCCACGAAGGTTTCACCGGGCTCGAACTCGACATCGATCTGATAACCGACATAGCCTTTCAGCCGGTAGACCTCGTCTGGCGCATAGACGAACATGCGGATGCGACTGTCGATTGCCAGTTCGTCGGCAGCTGCCAAGCCGGCGACGCCGAGGCAGCTGATGGCAACCGCGGCGCACGCTCGCCGCTGCAACCCGATCGCAGAGACTGACCGCATGTTGCGCGCTTCCCGCATTAGCCGTTGTTGCCCGGCGGCGCTTGCACGGGAGCTTCCGGCTCAGGCGTCATCTCAATGACTTTGAAGCCGAGCGGATTCCAACGCCGCACCCGCGGATCGCGCGATGGCGGCGTGTAGGCGTACTGGATAGTGGCGATCCAGTGGCTGATGCGTTCGTCGGCCCCGCTGCCCTGGCGCTCCGCCTTCAGGTAGCGCACCTGCGCGAGATCGGTAACACCGCTTGCCCGCTGGAAGAAGCTGACCGCCTCCACCTGTACCCGCACCGTGCTGCCATCTTTGTGGACATTGAGCGGTGAGGCCGGATTGTTCGGATTCCACTGCGCGTACCACGCCTGGTTGCGCTGAGCTGCGTGAAAGGCGCCGCACTCCTCATAGTCACTCTCAGCGGTGGCGAAGTTGAATCTTTCGCACACCGTGATGTAGTGCGACAGGAAGTAGCGCGTAACGCTCTGCTCGACGCGACCTTCGCCGGTGTACACCGGCACCACATCGACGACGCCGGAGCTGTTGTCGACGCGCACCACGAAAGGGTCGACGCGCTTGAGTGGCATGAGCAGCATCAGGCAACCTGCGCTGGCGAGCGCACAGATCCAACCCGCCCCTGCCACCCGCCATGCCCGCCGCGAGCTGCGCTCCGCCTGCGCGACGCGATCCGCGTCCCAGCTTGCGGCCGCGCGAAAATACTCTTCCAGCCGCTCATCGCTCACGGCACCACCGCCGGCTGCTGCGGGTGCAGTGGCGCGCCTTGCGCCGGTGCGGTTGCGTTAATGGGCTGCAGAGGTCCGTCGCAGCGCACGCCGTGCGCCGTACAGCCCGCCAGCCCCATATAAATGACCAGGCACAACAAACAGCTTCTCATTTGCCTCCCTCCCGGTTCAGAACGTACGCCAAGCCGTCCGCTCGACCCTCACGCGCTCAGGTCCGGGGGATCCTTCGGCCAACAGTGCGCTGGCGGTCAGTCCGCTCACTGTGCCGGCCGCTCCGGCGCTCCGCCGCATACCCCAGCTGACCAGATGGCTCACGGTGCCGAACGTACTGAGGGCGACGCCACCGGCCAATGCGGCAGCGATCGGCATCACCTGGCGCATCAACAGAAACACCAGCACCGCGATGAGCACCATGTCGAGTGCGTCGACGGTCGCGATGGCGGCGCCGCGCGCCGCCGTCTGCACCGCGTACGATTGCACGAGCTGCAGCAGCAGTGCCGCGAGCAGCACCGTCAGGATCGTGATCAGTGCATAGTTGGCGAGCTGCGCCAGCCACGCTTCGAAGAAGCGCCGCGTGGCATCGAACAGCAGCAGAGCGAGGAACAGCGGGCCCAGCGCAAGGAGCACCGCCAGGGCAACTCCCGACAGCGCAATCAGAAACATGGTGTACACGCACAGTAACCCCACGAGCGCCCAGACGACTGCTCCGGCGATGAAGTAACCGAAATTGCCATTCCAGACTCCACCGTTGTTCCACAACCAACCGGCCACCGCACCACCGCGCTCCCAGATGGTGTCAATGGTCGCGACCGGGTCTTGCGCGCCGACGATGACGCCGGCGAGTTCGGCGGGCGCATGGTAAAAAGTGTCCACGAGGACAGTGTTGTAGAGCCACAGGTGGAGGGCAGCGCCGAGCACCACGGCAAGCGTGATCAGGCGCCTCAGTCCCGTGACGAACGGCTCCTCCACCCGGCCGGTCAGCTGCAGGTAGCCCCACACCATGACGTACACGGTGGCGAGGGTCACGATGGCAGGCTCGAGCGCTTCGGCCACGAGCGCGGTGTTCGCGCCGATGTAGCTCGCGAGCTGCGCATTGAGCCACGTCCAGAACGTCTCGAAGAAACCCACCGCAGTCCCGCCTTCACGGATGTGGCTGAAAACGGCTGTCGAACTCCCCATGACCGGCGATGGCCAGCTCACGGGCCCGCTGCGCGTCCGCCCACTGCTGGGCCTGTATGCCCTCATCGAGCACCTGAAGTTTCGTGTGCTCGTTCTGCAGCATGCCCTGCTCGGCGACGATGCGCGCCTGCAGCTCCAGGATTGCTTTCTGATCGGTAGCACCTGCGATAGCGTCGATGAGCTCCTGAAGAGCAGCAAAGCGGCTGCTCGAGTTGGCCAGTGCCTCGTGCGCGACGCTCTCAAGGAGCGCCACCGTCTGACGGTCCGCTTGCAGATGCGCAGCCGCGGCGGGTGAGAGCGCCGCCAACTGTCCCGCCGACAGGATCGTTGCCGCGCGCAGCGCGGCCTGCAGGTCGGCCGCCAGCGTCGGGTATGCCGCCGATCCTTGCACGGCTTCCTGAAGCGTTGCCCAGTTGGCCGGCAGGTAGTTGCGCGGCGTGCCCGCAAGGAGCTGTCCCATGCCACGTGCCCCTGTGATGGAGTGGTATTCGGCCCGCGCCTGGCCGAGCTGGTTTTGCGCAGTCGCCAGCTGCTGCTCGAGTGTCTGCACTTCCGAGATCAGCTGTGTGAGCGCAGCGACGTCGATCACGGCAAACTGCGCGTGCGCCGCAGCCGCTCCGCCGAGCGCCACCAGGGATACCATCAGGAGTAGCAGTTGTTTGCTCATGTGAAACCTCCTTGCCATCGATGGACGTGTGGAACGATCGTCACGGAGCGTGTGACTGGAGAAATGCCGGCAGCCAGTCCGAGGGATCGCGGCCGCGTTCGGCCATGAGGCGGCGCATGCGCTCGAGGTGGACGGCACGGCCGGAGATGACTGCGAGCTCTGCTTCGCATCCTTTGAGATCGAGCCGGCAAACAACGCTGTGATGCCCCTGCTTGATGAGGAACGAACGTGATCCAGGTTCCAACTGCTCCTTGATCAACCTGAACTCGCGCTCGCTCAGACCGAAGCCTCCTATGTATTCCTCCGCGCTGCCATCACTGTTCGGAAAGAACACCTTGGTCGGGGTCTGTTCGATTATCGTGCGGCTGAGGGGACTTTCCAGCACGTCGCTCGCGCTTTGTGTTGCCATGCACATGGCCCCGTTCAGCTTGCGCCAAGTCTTGGGGCCGTCTTTGGCGAAGCTCTCAAAAGCGGGATCCGCCAGCAGTCTCCAGAACTCGTCCATCCAGCACACCAGTCGCCGCCCGTCGAGCAGCTGGCGTACCAAATGAAACATGTAGAATGTAATGGGTGCGCGCGTGAGCGTGTGATCGAGAAACTCGGTGACATCGAAGCCAATGACCGTGCGCGATGCGAGCCTCGGCAGCACACTATCCGCGCGGTTGTCGAATACCCAGGCGTAATCCCCTCGCGCTGACTCGCACCAGCGTGCGAGCCGCGCGTGCACGCCCTCGAGGTCAGTGGGATCGAGAAACTCGAGCACCCGCGATAAGCGTCGCGCGGCAGGCTCGAGCGCGAGAGTCCCGCGCAACGCGTGATCGAGATCCGCTGCCTCGCGCGCTGACAGCGATCCGCCGCCCGGGGGGCGCACCAGCATGCGCAGCCAGTCTTTCTGGAACTCCACGTGCCGGGCTTCGAGTGGGAGTTGGAGTGGATTGAACCCGGTGGGCGCGCCGTGTCGGAGCTCAAGGTACTCACCGCCGAGCGCGTGAACGAGAATCTCCAGCCCGCGATCCTTGTCGAAGATCACCTGAGTCGCGCCGTGTTGCTGGAGAACGGTGACGAGAAAACCGATGAACACCGTCTTGCCCGAGCCGGTGGGGCCACAGATGAAGGTGTGCCCGGTGTCTTTGCGGCTGCCGCCGTCGGGGTCGGTCGGATCGCTGGCGTGCAGGGAAAAGTAGTATGGCGAGCGGGCCGTGGTACACAGTAAAGCAAGTGCCTCACCCCAGTGATTGCCGCTTCGCCTGCCCATTGGATAGTTGTGGAACGGCGCCATGGCTGCGAGGTTGCGCGAGGTGATCGGGGCCTTGCGTGGGCGCATCGCGAAGTTGCCGGGTAACTGCGCCCAGAATGCCGCCTCGAGCGCGAGGTCCTCGCGCGCCACGGTCATGCCCGTATCGGCGAGCAGGCTACGCGCGAGCGCAACGTGATCGTTCAGCGTCTTGAGGCGCCAAGGATCCTCATCCGCGCCGCGGGGCTCCGCCAGATCTGCGAGGACCTGAAGCGAGAAATGGTGATCGCCCATGACGAAGTCATTGCTGCTTAGCCCATCGAGTGCCTCCTTGAGCTGTACTGCTTGCGAGACCGCGAAATCGCCAGCGTTGAGGAGACGGAAATACTGTCGCTGCAGCAGTGACTGAGCGGCGGCGCGAGAGAGAAAGGCAAACGACTGCGTCAGCACCAGCGCGAACGGCGCCGACAACAAGCGGTTGTACATGCCAACAAGGCTCGGTGTCGGGTATTCCTTGATCCCGAGAATCGCTCCGACGCGTGTCGCCTCCGGCATGCGGTACTCGATGGCTTCGTTGCCGAAAAGCAGACGTGTAGTCGCGAGCGCCGCGTTCAGCGGCCCGGCCGGCAGAGGCACCCGGCGCCACTCGCCATTGATGAGCAGTCCCAGGTACTCCAGAAGCGAGGAGCACCAGGTATCACCGCCACGGTAAATACCCAGGGTCTCGGGCTCGTAGCGCGCCAGCGATGCGCGCAACGTCTGTGCGAGCTTCGCGCAGTTTTCGAGTGCGTCCAGCAATTCGACGCGCGCCGGAGCTGCCCGCGTTCGCGCCAGCGCCTTGGAAACCATACCCGCAGCGAGACCCGCCGCCGGGCGGTAACAGACGGCGATATACAAGTCGTTGATCATCAGAGTTTCACCTGCGAGCCGCTCGCGATACCGGGCCGTCAGGCAGTCGGCGAATCCGCACCCGGAGGTCACGCGGGGCGCGGCACGCTCGGCGCGCCTTACGAGGTGCGTCCACAGGGCAATCTGCGGGCTCGCCAGGTTGCGCCACAGGACATTGAGCCGCTCATGCCAGGTATTGAGCTGCTCGTCGTCAGCGCTCTCGAAGCTCGCTCCACCGAGGCGAAAGGCCTGCAGGTAGTGGCCGAACACGGTCTTCACGACGCCGTTCGCTACGTGCGCGGAGTAAGGAATGTGCTCCGCGGCCAGCCGCTCGCGTCGCAGTGCCACCGCGCGCGCACCCCTCAACAAGAGAGTGCTCTCCCGCGCGGGCGGACAACCGCGAATACCGGCTCCACAGCCCGACGACCGTGCCGGTCGGGCATATCGAGCGTCAGCGGGCTGTAACTGCTCGCCTTCCACAGCCGCAGCGTGCCCAGCGCCGCCGGCAGGCGGGTTCGTCCCCAGAGCAGCATCAGGTCGAAGAATCGCGCGTCGCGCGCACACAGCAGCGCACAGACACCATGAATCGGCGCGCAAACGAGGAGGGTCAGGAGATTGCGCGTCACCAGGAAGGTTTCCAGGGTAAACACGAGGTTGAATAACAGTGCAGAATAGGTGACACCCCAGCGCATCGGCGGGCGCGTGGCGCCGACGAACAGCGGGTCGGCCGTTAGGCCGGCGTTGCGTGACCTCACGGCGCTAGACTCCAAACATCGCGCGCACCCAGGCAACAATCTGCGGAGCACCGAAAGCCATGGCGATGCCCACGATCGCCCCCAGGCACCAGCCCCACGAAACTCGGTTCGCCATCGCCATCGCTCCGAGAACCATGACCAAAATGATGGCGATCGGCGTGAGCCAGGCGAGGATGTTTGTCTGCAGCGCAGTGGCGCCGGTCATGAACGGCGAGGATTGCGCCAGTGCAAGAGTCGGCACCGTCGCGAGCAGTGCGCCCATCCCAGGCTG
>Ga0187783_10002353_pt1 | contig 14043 bp, 11 predicted proteins | sample 1015_SJ02_MP02_2_FD_132471 | JGI IMG/M metagenome (GOLD analysis project Ga0187783, IMG submission 132471) | Tropical peat soil microbial communities from peatlands in Department of Meta, Colombia - 1015_SJ02_MP02_20_MG | ecosystem: Environmental > Terrestrial > Soil > Wetlands > Peat | place...
ACGGGCGCTTCGTAGCCGGGCACGAGCCTGTGGTAGGAGTTGGTGGTGGGGTTCGTTATGGCGCAGAGGGCTCTGCTGTGCTCGAGAATGCCTCCGACGTAATACCTGGCAGTCTGGCTGATCTCCGCGTACGCGTCCGCGGGGTCGAAGAAGGCGTTCCTCCCCGCCTTCCACAAGCTAGAGTGGGTGTGCATCCCCACTGCGTTGTCCCCGAAGATGGGCTTGGGCATCGTCGACGCGATCATCCCTCTCCTGCTGGCGACGTTCTTCGTCACGTACTTGTACGTCATGACGCTGTCAGCCATAGTCACGAGCTCATCCCTGTAGATGTCTATCTCGCACTGCCCTGCGGTCGCGACCTCGTGATGGTGCGCGTTCGAGAGTATGCCGAAGCCGTCCCTCATGTGGTTGACGCACTCCGCCCTGTAGGAGTCGAGAGTGTCGACCGGCGCCGCGGGATAGTAACCGTCCTTGAATCTTATCGGGAAGTTGGTCCCCCTCGAATCGGTGGCAGCCTCGACGGAGGATATCTCGAACCCGGACCTGAACGCGCTGTTCGCCTCCCACGTGGCGCTCTCGAAGACGAAGAACTCAACCTCCGGGCCCCACATCGATTCCGTGAACCCCTCCGACCTGATCGCTGCTTCCGCCTTCTGAGCGATGAACCTGGGGTCTCGTGAAAACCTTCCCGCTCCGAACCCTGCCCTGACGTCGCAGATCAGCCTCCCCGTCTTGAACTCGCCCTCCGTCCATGGGACCATCCCCCACGAGGAGGCGTCTGGCACCAGAAGCATGTCCGACTCGTGGATGCCCACGAAGCCCTTCACTGATGAACCATCCAGCTTCGCGACACCATCCTTGAAGAAGCCCTGTTCCATCATCTCAGTCGGGAGGGTCACGTGCTTGAACCTCCCAGGCACGTCTGTGAACTGCAGGTCCACAAACTTCACTCCGTCGTTCTTGAGCGACGCCATCACCTGATCGGGGGTGAACGTCCTTTTCACGAACTTTCCGTCCTTAGTCACGTTGAATACCATGGAATGAAGCTCGAAGGAGAACGAATATAAGGTTCCTGGATTTCGGACTGGACGTACATGAGCCATGGTAAAGAAAAACGATACGAACGTCCATCGCACGACCCGTCGAGGTCCGTCAAGGATGGACAACCGTCTCTCGACGATACGGACCTGAAGATCCTACGGCTCCTCCTTTCGGACGGACGCTCCTCTGCCCGACAGGTCGCGAGGGAACTCCGCGTCGCAACTTCCACAGTGACTAGTCGGGTCGGGAGGATGGAGCGCGCAGGAATAATCAAGGGCTACGCCGCAAACCTCGACCTGCAGAAGCTGGGTTTCGAGCTCGCCGTCGTCACCGAGGTCTCCGCGTCGAAGGGCAAACTGGCCGAGATGGAGTCCGAGGTGGCCAGGCTGCCCGGCGTGTGCGCGGTCTATGACGTGACTGGCGAGCTCGACGCGATCGTGATTGCAAAGTTTCCCGACAGGGAGAGGCTTAGCCACTTCACCAAGAGCCTTCTCGCGATGCAGACGGTCGAAAGGACGAATTCGCACGTCGTCCTCTCCACCGTGAGGGAGGACTTTAGGCTCCCGATCTGAACACAACACTTTCAGCCACGTCTAGCCTTAAATCCACAGAGGGCTCATGGAGAGTGGACGGGAACGTGAAGGTCAGGGTGAGGTTGGGGGCCGCCGAGGCGGAGGTCGAGTCTGACCCTGAGCACCTCGCGGAGGCGATAGGGCTGATACCTGAGATCATCAAGAAGCTCTCTGTTGACGCGGTTGAAACCCGGGAGAGAGAGCCACGCGCGGAGCGGACGCCTCAGCTCGAGTTCGAGGCCAGGGGAGGACAGCAAGCACTCCCGACAGTTATTATCGAGAAGAGTGACTCCCTCTCCGAGGTGATCGGCAAGTTCTTCGGAGACCCCTGGGGGAGAGACAGCAGAAAGCTGTCCGACGTCAGGGAGGCTCTGCAATCGTATGGGCTGAACTACCCGAAGCAGTCAGTCGCGGTCGCGCTTCTGAGGCTGGCCAAGACATCCAAGATACGCAGGTTCAAAGCGCCCGATGGAGAGTTCGTGTACACAGCCTCGAACGCATTCATCTCACAAGTGCAACAAGAGGCCGAAGCCACCGTGAGCGCGGCCGGCTGAGAACTCCGCCGTCGACCACCAAGCGCCCTACCGTCGCGCAGACGCACCTTGCAGCCGTTTCTGCGAGGATTAGCGATAGGATGGCCTGCAGCTAAGACTTGTGCAGTGCCTCCGTCGGAGTGAGCCTGGAAGCCCTCCACGCCGGGAGAAGCCCACCGAGCGTGCCGACGGCCGTTGCAATCAGGATCGCGACAACGATCAGTTCAGGGGTAATCGCGGGCGTTATGTTCAAGGTGGTCGAAGAAGCGCTTGACGCCCCGGGTCCTCCAAAGGCAGAGAAGCCGGCGCCACCGGCGCCCGCGAGGCGCGTCGTCCCCCCGGCGGCTCCGCCGGGTATCCCCACCGAACCCCTAAGAGCGGAGATGACGAAGAAGGAGAGTATCGCGCCCGCCGTGGCCCCAATGATCCCTCCAACCAGCCCCGTCACGGACGCCTCGGCGATGAACATCGCGAGTATCGACCGGCTCGTTGCCCCCAAGGCCTTCAACACGCCTATCTCTGTCGTCCTCTCAAGGACGGACGTCAGCATGGTGGTCATTATCCCGATGAACGCCACCAGGATCGAGGTCCCTCCGACGGCCTCGAGCAGCGTCGTCGAACCCTGTGTGATCGACTGGATGGTAGATAGGAGCGACGTCACTGATGTCACTCTGACATTTTGACCATATGTGTCCGTCAGCTCCGTTTCAACCGTCGACACGGCGCTCGCGGTCGTAGCGATCACAACCATCCCCGTGTAGGAGGTGCTGTGCGTTATCTGCTCGCCCGCAGCGGAAGAGATGAAGACGGAGTCGTCGGGGTTGAAACCGAACCCCTGCCCGAAGGACCCGTAGATCCCCGTTATCACGAATGACCTGTCGGTGCTCCCGGTCGAGCTAGAACCCGCAGCCCCGAGGCCAGCGCCGAAGAAGGCGAAGCTCATGGTCCTTACGTTCGAGACGGTGAGGACCTCGTTGAGGGTCAGGTTGCTCGCCCCGCTGATGTCGGGGTAAGCGACAGAGTTGCCGATTGCCGCGCCTATGGTGTCGGAGGCAGCCGGGAGGCTGCCCTGCTGTAGGTCGAGCGCGGGGAAGATGTGGCTCAGCTGGGTCAGGTTCAGCGATAGAACGGAGACGCTCACCGTCTCTCCCCCTTGCGTGACGGTCCCTGAGAGCTCGTTGTAGGGGACGACGAAGGCGACGCCAGCGAGCCCCTCTGCCTCTGAGACCGTCTGAGCGTCGAAGGTGAACGAACGCCCCACTGAGGTCAGGAAGAGGGTCGTCGCCCCGAGGTCCTGGAAGCGCGATGTGGCCGCGTTGCTGTAACCCTGTGTCGCGCTTACCAGCGAGACTATAGTGGCCGGACCGATCACTATCCCGATAATCGTCAGAGCCGCCCTCAGCTTTCTCTCCCGGAGTGCGCGCGATGAGAACTTGAGTAGGTCGACTAGTTTCAAGCTGTGGAGGCACCGGTCAGATTACGTTCTTCTCCTTCTCGGGGTTCATGGCTGCCCTCCGTCTTCTCACCATGACGGTGCCCACGACTGCGATCACCACGAAAGCTCCCACCACCAAGAAGAGCACCGCCTCCGTGACCAGCCCTCCAGGGCCGCTGCTCGAGACAGCCGTGCTCGTCTCCGTGTTGAGCTGAGAGGACGACTCGATGGCCTGAGGGTACGATATCGTCGAGGTCTTGTTGTTCCCGAAGCTGTCCTTGTAGTCGACCGACACGAGTATCACCGCGTTGCCGCCCCTCGCTCCAGCTGTGTAGGGGACGGTTATCGTGAAAGGAGTGGGCGTGTTGGGGTCGACCTCGCCCAAGTAGTAAGCAGGGGCGCTCCCACTCGATCCCTTGACGGAGCCTGTGACTTGAGCATAGTATGCCGACGCGCTACCCTCGTCCAAGACCGAGCCGCTCACAGTCAGCGACGTTGAACTCTGGACCACGTCGACGTCCTGGAGCACGAAGGCCACCTGGCCCGTGAGGGTGAAACCGACGGGTACTGTCTGCGCGTGCTGCGTCCCGCTCTGGTCGGCGTATGTCACAGTCAGCGTGCCTCCATAGACTCCCGGAGTCGAGCTCGGGGTGGCTGAGACCGTCGCCGTGAAGGTGGCTGACTGACCCGGAGCGAGGGAGGATGTGCCGCCCGTTGACGCGCCCAGGACGACTAGAGGCGATGGCAGGTCCAAGGAGACTTCGGGCGTGTAGACCGTGCCGCTGCCCACGTTCCTGACGCTGAAGGAGACCGTCGACGCGATACCGGCCACGAGCGTACCGTTACCTTCGGACACGGAGAGGAGGTCGGAGACAGCCGAGGAGCTCTGCCCGAGGGTGGGAGGGGTCGCGGTCAAGCTCTCGTTGAGGCCTGATGCGAAAGCCGTTGACCAGTAGATGGTTAGCGGGAAGGAGTAGGTGCCGAGCGCGAGGTTCGAGGCAAGGTCGAGGTAGAAGGTGAGCTGCACCGAACCGTAGGGCGAAGCTCCCTGCGACAAGGCGACGGCCGACGCGCTACCGCCTTGTGCGGTGAACCCTGAAGGGAGGTCGACAACGGCGGCTATATCATTGGACGTCGCGCTCCCTGCGTACTCGAGGCTGACCTGCAGCTCGACCCCGTTCTCTCCAGGCAAGGGGGAAGAGTTCGCCGTTCCCCACTCCGCGGTCTCGAGGACGAACGGAGAGGTCCTGGCTCCCACCGACGGAAGGGTGAGGGCGGCCGATTGTGCGAGGCTGCTCCCCCCGGCAGAGAGGGCGGTCACCGACACCGTAGCGGCCGTAGTTCCAAGAGTAGCGTTTGGCGCGATGTCTATGTAGAAGACGAAGGACATGACCTGGTCGGGAGAAGCGGATGCAAGATAGGCCGAGGCATACCTACCTCCGACTTGGCTCGAAAGGCCCTGCGGCAGCAAGAGCGTGGCTTCAAGGTCTGTGACCTGACCGGTACCCACATATTCAAACGAGAGGTCGAGCGGCACGTTCTGGTCTCCGGACGACGGGAATGGGTCAGCAGAACCCCAAGAAGCGCCGAGGAACTGGTACGGTGTCGACGGGGCGGGGCTGGTGACGAAAAAGCCGAGCGTTTCTGAGCTCGACCTAGATACGGAGTAGGCGTCGAAGTAGTCGGCCGCGAACGAGAGTGAGACCGATGACCCTGCGAGAGAGGCAGGGACGAAGAGGTCAAGGGTCTGTGTTTCATTGGTTCCTGGAGCGAGGCTCTGCACGTCCGACAACGAATTCAGCACGGCGACCTCGGCAGGAGCGCTTACCGAAGGCTCGATGGCGGAAGCGTTCCCTGTGCCCGAATTCAGGACGGTCACGCCGACGTCGTTGACTTGGCCGCCTAGCAGCTCGTGCGAGGCGACCGAGAAGTCGAGAGCCGAGGTGCCCTTGAGGGCAACAGTCGCGTCCAGCGTCTGGTAGAAGAGACCGAGGTAGGTGCTGGTGTTGTACCCTATGGTGAGGGGGAACGTGTAGACGCCGAGCGCGGCGTCAGAACCGATGTTCACGTAGTACGTCTCGCTGAAGGCGCTGTCGGCAGCCAGGTTGACCTGGTAGTCGGTCTGGTTCGCTTCCCCGTTCGTTCCCGAGAACTGTCCGGAGAGTCCGAGAGTAAAGCTCGCCGCCGTCGAAGCGCAGGGCCCGGCATAGAGGAGGCTGACCGTCAACGGCACGTCGAGCTCGCCTGGTCCCGCACCAACTTCATCGCCCGGCGTCCCCCAAACGACTCCCGTCACGGAGAAGGGCGTAGGCGAGGGCTGGCAGATAGTGGTCGTCGTGCCTGAACCTCCCCCCGCCGCGTAGACGGTCCCGCCGAAGACGATCAGTGCGAGGACGAACAGCGCGGCTAGCGCGCCAGGATACCTCAACCTTTCAGTTCTCAACTATCGTCTCCACCCTCCCGTCCTTCATCATTATCGCCCTCTCAGCCCTCCTCGAGACCTCCGGGTCGTGGCTCACGACCACCAGCGTCTTGCCGAACTCTGTGGATAGTCTCTCGAGAAAGTTCATCGTCAGCGAGGCGTTCTGTGAGTCCAGGTTCCCTGTCGGCTCGTCGGCGAGGATTATCTCCGGGTCGTTCGACAGCGCACGGGCCACCGCCACCCTCTGCCTCTGGCCACCGCTGAGCTTGCTCGGGACTTGCTTCGCCTTTGAGGCGATTCCGAACCTGTCTAGCAGCGACATGGCTCTCTGCCTCCTCTCCTTCGGAGGGACGTTGCTGATGGAGAGAGGAAGCTCCACGTTCTCCACGACGCTCATCCTCTGGATCAGGTTGAAGTCCTGGAAGACGAACCCTATCTTCTGGTTCCGGACGTTCGCGAGCTCGGTGCTCGATAGCGCGGAGATGTCTACGCCGTCAAGCAGTATCTTGCCCTTTGAAGGGCGGTCGAGCGCGCCTATCTGGTTCAGAAGAGTGCTCTTTCCGGAGCCCGAGGGCCCCGCGATCGCGACGAACTCACCCCTCCTCACCGTGAAGCTGACGCCGTTGAGGGCCATCGTGGACTCCTCCCCCTCCCCGTACTTCTTGACGAGGTCGACCACCTCTATCGCGTTTCCCTCCCGGAACTCCGCCAATCAGACCACCGGTTTCGCCGGAGCTGGCGCGGGCGTCTGCCAGAGAAAGATGCTGAAGACCTCGAGCAGTATCCCCACCGCGATCAGCCCGAACCCGAGATAGCTCTCGAGCTTGCTGTCGTTCGTGATTACGGCCACCGAGGAGCCGGACGCAATCCCGGTGAACGTCCTGCTGAAAGTGAAGTTCCCGAAGCCGCCCGGAAACGTGAACGTCGTGCTCCGGGTCGAGTTTCCTCCTCCGAAGAGTCCTCCCGGCCCAGTCCTGGGTGTCGCCGGCCTGATCACCGGGTCGGCGTAGAGCACCACTAGGAGCCCAACGACGACAAGGATCGTGCTGAGGACTAAAAGCGTCCTGCTCATTTAGCACTTCATCCGGAAGTCCGTATTTAGCGGATTTCCGAGATGCCTCCAAAATCGATAACAAATCATTCCAAAATCAAAGAGCGTGACGTCTGGCTCCGAAGTCATACCGCCTTCGCCTCTTCCTCGAGCTCATGAAGGCTGGAGGGGTCTCCGAGGACAAGAACGGTGTCCCCTTCCTTGAGCCTGAACGCCGGGTCGAAGATCTCCTTGATTACGTCGTCGTCTCTTACGACGCCGATCACCATCGCCAACTTGGAGACCTCCTGCATCCCCTTCCCGATCAGCTTAGACGTCTTGAAGACGGAGAACTGGGCTATCTCCTTCGTCCCGATCTTCTCTGAGAAGACGACGCCGACGAGGTCCTTCGTTACAGCGGAGAGGGCGAGCAGGTGCCCCACGGTCACGGATGCGGGTATCACGACGTCCGCTCCTGCCGTCTTGGCGGTCTCTATCAGGTTGGTGTCGTTCACCACGCTGACTATCCTGATGTCAGGCCGGAGCTTCCGGGCGCTTAGCACTATCATCATGTTGTCCGGGTCCTCGTTGTGGGAGACTATCACGGTGCCAGCCCTCTCTATCCCGGCTTCCTTCAGGGCGTCGACGGGGCGAGACTCTATCTCCTTCACGGCGAAGACCTCCCTCGAGAGAAGAGAGGCGTAGAGCTCCGGATTTCGCGTCACCACGACGTAATCCAGGCGCAGCTCCTCCAGCTTCTCCGCCACGTACTTTCCGAGATGGCCGTAGCCGAATATTATCACGTGCCCCTTCAGCTTCTTGATCAGTCTCTTCTCGACCTCCCCCTTTGCCAAGTCTCCGTTCACCACGCTCGAGACGGTGCTCTGGACAATCGACGCCCCGGCTCCTACAGAAACGACAATCATCACTATTAGAAGGATTGCTTCCGTGTGGTTCAAGGTCACGAAGTTGCCCCCGTTCGGGACGTAGAGCCCGATAGTGGTGATCGTCGAGACGGATGCGAGCAACGCCGCGAGCGGCGGGAGCTTCTCGAAGTATGCGAACACCCCTGCGCCCGTAGCGAACATCACCCCCAGAAGTATCAGCTGTCTGTAGACCGTCTGAACGAAGACCTTGGGCCCGTACAACGCCTCGTACAGCAGGAAACTGAGCCTCCTGCTCTCATTCTGATGATGAGCGACGGGTGTCTCCTGGATTATCTTGTCTGCGTCTGACAAGGTCTGCGAGACCGACCCCCGTGAGCGATTTACGCCTTTTGAGGGTGCTGCCCGGCCGACGACCCCGTTCTGGCCACGAGAACAGCCCGTTCGGAGCCCTAGAGCTAACTCGCCCCCGCTAGATAGGGTGCTCTGAAGAAGCATGTCGCAAGGAGCAAGGGGTTCGCACTGGAGGAAGAGGTCACTGCTTGTCTTCGCATCCGCTGTCCTGGGTGTCGCGGTCTTGACGGGGATTGCGACGTCGGGTCTGGCTTCCGCCTCCGTCCAGCTCAACAACGTCCAAGTCTTCGTCCAGACAAGCGAGCCGCTGGCTGACTACCAATACGTCGTGACGGCGTACAACACCACCGGCTCGCTTGTCGCCTACTCACAGTCCGACTATGGCGCCGCTGGGCTAGAGCTTCCCACGGGAGGCTACCTGATCACGGCGAGCGCCTATCAGGACCAAGTGTACAGCCCTTGCGGAGTCTGCGTTGGCGTCCCCCTGGACAGCGCGGTGGTTTCGCTCCCGTACCAGCCCGCGCCCGCGCAGGGCGAATACGGCTATTCCTTCTTGCAGGTGACCGGTCCGACTACAATAACCATCGACACCCTGAATGCTACTGCCACATCGAGCACCGAAGTCTCCGTGACAGCAGAGTTCGTCAACGGGACCTACGTTCAGGGAGCCTCTGTATCGGCTTCTGTCGTCGGCGGGCAGATCCCATTCTCCCTAGGATTAACGATGAGCAACACGACAGGACACGATGGAACCGCGACCCTCACGGTCCCAAGAGCTCCTGTGGAGATCAACGTCTACGACACGGTGCCGATCAACCTCCAGCAATCCGAGACCACGATCACCACAACGGTCGGCGGACAGAAGATCAACGTCACCGTCACCTGGTCTCCCGCGTACGTGGAGCTGTCAGGGTCTGCCCTGATAATCCCACCCGAGAGCAACGCGAACGTCACCCTCAGGTACCAGCAGTCAGGTTGTTGCTTCTACCCCATCGCACAGAACGGGTCCGGGAGCGCCGGATCTGGCTCGGTAGAACCCCCGACGTCATCGTCAAAGAACTCGACGCTGCCGGAACTCGCCCAGAAGATCTCTCCATTCTCGCTCGAGTCACAAGCGAACGCAGACCCTCCCACAACACCTGCCTCCGACTGGGTCAGGGCCGGCGTTGTCCTCGTCGCGACCTTCGTCGCCGTTCTCTCTCTCCTGACGATCCGGTCGCACAGGAGCCGCAAGGTCCAGACGATTGACCGGCCGACGTCCGACCCTACTTCTTAGCCAGGCGATCACGCAGCAGCCTGCTGACCGTCTTTCCGTCTGCGCGGCCTCTGGCCAGTTTCATGACCTCTCCCATCAGGGGAGAGAAGGCTGAATCTCCCTTCGCCGCGATGAGCTCGCCCTCTTTCCTGACCACCCCGTCCACTATCTCTCTCAGTTCATCCTCGCTGATGGGACCGAGTCCCAGAGATCGCACGGCATCGGAGACGGTTCGCTCCTTCCCCGTGGCGAGGGCCTTTGCCACATCGAAGGCGGCCTCCCTGGTCACGCCTCCCCTGTCCACCTCCTCCAGGACCGCAAGGCTCGCGCTCAGCGCATCATCCTCGTTGACCCTCAGCTCCCTTGCGAGGTGGGATGGAAGTTCGAGCATCGCCCAGGCGACCACCGAGGGAGCCGTCTTGTGGTATCTCTCGCAAGTGGCTTCGAAGTCATCCGACAGCCCGGAGTCGAAGATTCTCAGGGCTACGTCCTCGCTCAGCGAGTACTTCGACCTCAGCGAGGCGACGGTCTCCTCCCATGGCGAAGGGAGCATTCTCTTGACCGCCTCCCTGGTGTCCGCGTCCAGTACGGTCTCTGGGACGTCGGTCTCGGGGTACATTCGCTGTGCACCCGGTCGCGGCCTCATGTACCTCGTCTCCCCGTCGGGAGTCGCGGAGCGAGTCTCTGGAGGGACCCCCTTCACGGCGCTCTCCAGTCTCGCGATCAGTCTGGGAGCAACCGCGTCAACCGCCGACGCGGGGCCTGCGACGAGAATCAGAGCATCACGCTCGTCCGACCTGAGTTCTGCCCCTAGGGAGCGACCTTCCTCGGGAGTGATACCCTGCCTTGCGAACTCGTCGGAATGGATTATGCCGCCCAGTGAGTAAGCCCTTGCGACCTCTGCGAGCTCCCTGCCGAGCCTGAAGCCAGGATAGGGTTCCATCCCCAGCAGCCCCGCGAACCCCTTCGCCGAGATACAGAGCACCTTCCCGCCGCCGTCCAGCTGCTCCCGAATCGTCTTCGCTGAGAAACTCCGAGCGAGGCCCGAGACGTCCTTCCGAGTGCACTCTGCGGCCATCACGCCCCGCTTTGCGAGCTCTTGCGCAATTCTTGAGAGCGACATCTGCCTCGTCGCTTCGTAGACCACCACTTTCTGTATCAGGTTGAGTTTCTGGACGCCCTTTACCTCCACGACGCCGCCTCCCATCACGGAGACGTTGAGGTCCTGCCTGATCGTCCCCAGACCCCTCTCGACCCTACCGGTTGCTCGCAGAGCCCTGCCGAGAGAGAGGGCGACCGCTTCGACGAGCTCCGGAGGTCCTGTCACGGTCTCGAGCGCGATCTCGACCAGTGGCACCCCGAGCCTGTCGAGGGCGAAGTAGCGCGATGAATCGTCCTCCCCCAGTATCCTGGCCGCGTCCTCCTCGAGGGTCACGGTCTGGACTCCTACCCGGACGCCACCCGCTTCCATGGAGCCCCCCAGCGCGACGACCGCGGTGCGCTGGAAGCCGCTCGTGTTTGAGCCGTCTATCACGAGCTTTCGCATGATGTGTATCTCGTCGACCAAGGCGGCGTGAAGCATCGTGGCCACGACGAGGGCGGTCTCCCTCGCATCGGAATTCAGCTCGTGGGGGGGTTCCTCGTCCGCGTCGACGAGACAGGAAGATTCTGGGTTCCACCTGTAGACGCTCTGCTTCCCCGTTTCGAACTCGAACGACACCGCCGAGTCCACCCTCCCCAGTTCGCTCTGGGCGGGTCTCAACCTCCTGGAGAAGGAGTAAGGAAATTCGTCGGTCTTCACGATGGGACAGGAACAGAAGAGCTTGGTGTGCGATGCGAGCTGCTGATGTACCTCCAAGCCGACCCTCAGTCGGACTTCCTTTGCGTCGAACGGAAGTTCCAACTCGTCCCTACCCGAGGCTCCTCGCCGTAGTCTCGCCCGCGATGACGGAAGCCATCAGACGCGTCACCTCAGCGGCGTTCTTCCCGTTAGCCAGAGACCACATGGCCTTGACTAGAGCTGTCTCGGGGAGCATGTCCTCCAGTGGGACTACCCCTGCCGCCTTCAGGTCCCTCCCGGTCTCGTAGACGTTCAGATCCACTCTCCCTTTCAAGCACTGAGATGTCATGAAGACAAGGCCCCCCGACGCAACGAACTTCTTGAGGAAGGCGACTAGAGGCTCGCTAACGTGCCCCATCCCCGTCCCTTCTATCACCAAGGCCTTCGTCTCCGCACCGACCGCTCCCTCGAGAAAGGAGACCGACATCCCGGGGTAGAACTTCACGAGCGCGGCGTCAGCGCTAAAGCCCGGCTTCGACTCGAAACCCTTCTGCCCGCGCTTGGGCAGGGAAGGATCGACATCGACGAGACCATCTCTCCTCCAGAGAGCCGCAGGCTGGACCCCCACTGACTCGAACGCCCCCCTCTCGCTGGTGTGGTCCTTCCGCACCCTAGTCCCTCTGTGCAAGGCCACCAGCCCGTCACTGGAATCGTCGTGCATCGCGACGTAGACTCCTGAGAAGCCAGCCGTTGAGGCGATAGAGACGGAAGCCGTCAGGTTTAGGAAAGCATCAGATGACGGTCTGTCGGACGACCTCTGCGCCCCCGTTATGACCACAGGCACCGGGACGCCCTTCAGGGCAAAGCTCAACGCGGCGGCGGTGTACCCGAGGGTGTCCGTCCCCTGCGTGACCACCACGCCCGCCACGCCATCCTCCACCGAGCGAGCGACCCTCGTCGCGATCGCCGTCCAGTCTTTTGGCTGGAGGTTCTCGCTGAGCACGCTCATCAGAATCTCGGGCTCGACCCCCGCTATCTCGAAGAGTTCGGGGACGAGCGAGTTCAACTCTGAAGCGGAGACGACGGGGTGGACCGCTCCGGTCCTGTAGTCAACCCTGCTCGCGATCGTACCTCCCGTGCTCAGTAGCGCGACCCTCGGCAGGTCAGGAGAGGCTCGGCCCGCCGGCGGCGCTCTGAACGTGGGGACTTCTCCCTTCGAGACGACCCTGCCGCCCTCGAGCTTGGAGACGTCCAGCCCGATGTTGTACCCGCTCGAGAGCTTAACGACTATGTGCGACTCGTCGTCGTACTGGTATCGAGGGACGAGCGTTCCGTGGACAGTTCCCCATCCAGTATTGAGCTCCAGCCCGTCTCCCACTTCGGCCTCTATCTTCTCGAGGAAGGCGAGCGAACTACCCCTGTAGCCTCCCTTCGCTGACATGGCTCAGTCGTTCGTGACACTTTGGTCTTAAGAGTTGCCCGCGAAGAGCGGGGGCTTTTCTATGAAAGAGAGTCTTCGTTCACAACGAGTTTTGATCTCAGCGCTCGAGCGGACGCGTCCCTCCTCTAGATCGCGTGCTCAACTAGTAAGCATCCGACAATTCTCCAATCTTGTTAAGAAGGGAAACCAACAAAGAAACGCCATTGACAAACGACTCTGACATTCTGATAGACTCATTCTAATTGAGCTGCCAATAATCTGGGCAGCATCTTGTGAGCCCTTAGCCGTAATTCTAGTCTATGCATGGATTCCTGTAGATGACATTCATGTGATTTCTAATGGAGTATGCAGGTAATACCGATTGAAGTAATACGGCAAGCGCTAAATAGGCCTCATAACATATGTTATAACATGTCACAATCTGCAGCCACCGAGACGTATCACGACCCGACTACACTGGTCGACACCAACTGGGTCGCCCAGCATCTGAAAGACCCGAAAGTCAGAATCGCTGAAGTTGACTACGACCCTGCGGCCAACTATGCCTTGGGACACATCCCCGGCGCAGTCCTCCTAGACTGGAAGAAGGACATGAACGACCCGGTCGCTCGCGACATACTCTCCAAGGCCCAGGCAGAGGAGATACTCTCGAGGAACGGAGTCGGACCGGACACCACGCTGATACTCTACGGCGACTTCAACAACTGGTTCGCTGCTTACGCCTTCTGGGACCTGAAGTACTACGGGGTGAAGGACGTCCGGCTGATGAACGGAGGCCGCAAGAAGTGGCTTCTAGAAGACAAGCCGATCGACAAGGAAGTCCCCACTTACCCGAAGACCAGTTTCGTCGCGTCTTCTCCCGACGAGTCGATAAGGGCGTACAAGGACCACGTCAGGGAGTCGATCGGAAAGCCTCACAAGGTGCTGGTCGACGTGAGAGGCCCCAAGGAGTTCAGCGGAGAAATCCTCGCGCCTCCTGAGTATCCGACGGAACACGCGCAGAGGGGTGGACACATCCCGACCGCGATCAACATTCCATGGGCTCAGGCTGTGAACGACGCCGATGGCACGTTCAAGACGAGGGATCAGCTCGAGCAGGTCTACTCTTCGAAGGGCGTCAAGCCAGAGGCCGAGGTCATAACCTATTGCAGGATCGGCGAAAGGTCGTCGTTCACATGGTACGTGCTGAAGTACCTTCTCGGATATCCAGACGTACGCAACTACGACGGGTCGTGGACCGAGTGGGGCAACTCTGTACGTTATCCGATCGAGAAGTGACGCGCTAACCTCTCTTCA
>Ga0187783_10002354_pt1 | contig 14039 bp, 14 predicted proteins | sample 1015_SJ02_MP02_2_FD_132471 | JGI IMG/M metagenome (GOLD analysis project Ga0187783, IMG submission 132471) | Tropical peat soil microbial communities from peatlands in Department of Meta, Colombia - 1015_SJ02_MP02_20_MG | ecosystem: Environmental > Terrestrial > Soil > Wetlands > Peat | place...
GGATCAGCCGCTGCGTGTTGGTTAAGCTACCTTCCTTCTCTGGAGCAGCTGCGGCCGGGATAAAGAAAACCTCGGTCTGGATCTCGGAGGGCGGTGGCGCTTTCGGGTCGTTTTTCCAGAGGACAGCACTTTCGGTCTCGAACCAGTCGAGAACCACGAGCCACTCTAGGTTGCGCAGGCCAGCGCGGTGCAGGCCAGCGTTGGGTCCGCCGCCAGCGGGGTTCATACCGGTCAGGAAGTAGCCCTTGACCTGACCCTTTGCCATGCGATTGAAGTTGGCGAGTGCCGAGTAGTCGGCATCCACACGCGGCAGCCACGAGAAACCGAAGTCGTTGTCCGGAGTGGCTGCATCGCCGTACCACGCCTTGAGCAGGCTGACAATGAATTTGCTGAAGTTCGCCCAATAGCCGGTGGGCATCCCTTCGTGTGCGATATAAGAACTCAAATTCTCGTGCGTGCGGTCGTATGCAGCCGGCTGCGGCAGGTAACCGGGCAGTGTGTCATACAGAGTAGAGACATCGGTTGCGCCCTGGATGGTAGAGTGCCCCCGCAGGGCCATGATGCCGCCGCCGGGCCGGCCCACATTTCCGAGCAACAGTTGCAAGATGCCGGCAGTGCGTATGATCTGGACACCGGTGGTATGCTGCGTCCATCCCAGCGCGTAGGCGATGCACGTGGTCCGCTCGCGTCCGGAATTGGTGCAGAGCAATTCCGCCACGCGCATAAATTCCTCCTGCGTACAGCCGCACACCTGGGAGACGACCTCCGGCGTGTAGCGCGCGAAGTGCCGACGCAAGATCTGCATAACGCAGTGCGGATGCTGCAACGTTGGGTCTCGTTGTTCGGCTGTCACTTGTTTAGACCGTGAGGTGCATGACTCGGCGTTGCCATCGATACCATGTCCGTGAAGCCCATGCCGGCCTTTCGCAGACTTCGCCTGAGGCGAATCCTTGGAAGCGTCCTGCTCGGCCGGGCGGCCCGTCTCGGTCTCCTCATAACCCCAATGGCCTTGCTGCTGGTCATAACAGTCGTCTTGAGAGTCGAAGCCGCTAAATAGTCCCTCCAAATCCTCGGTGTCCTCGAATTCCTTCTCGATGATGGTCGAAGCGTTGGTGTAGGCCAGGACGTATTCGTGAAACCAGCGGTCGTTGGTTAAGACGTAATTGACGAGTCCCCCCAGGAAGGCAATGTCACTCCCGGAGCGAATGCCGACGTAAACATCGCAAACGGCCGACATGCGCGTGAACCGCGGATCGACATGAATCAACGTCGCGCCGTTCTCCTTGGCTTTCATCGGCCATCGGAAGCCGACGGGTTGCGCCTCGGCCATGTTCGATCCCATGAACAGGATGCAATCGCTGTTGGCCATGTCCTGCTGATAGTTAGTGGCTGCGCCGCGGCCGAATGAGGCGCCCAGACCGGGCACCGAGGCGCTGTGTCATATCCGTGCCTGGTTTTCGATCGACACCACTCCCAACCCACCGCCGAACAGCTTCTTGATGAGATAGTTCTCCTCGTTGTCAATCGTTGCCCCGCCCAACGTGCCGATGCTGCGCACCGAGTTGAGCAAGCGGCCCTGCTCATCGCGGTTCGTGAAATCGGCGTCGCGGGTCGTCTTGACGCGCTGGGCGATCTGGTCCAGCGCCCAGTCCAGCGTGCGCGTCTCCCAGTGCTCAGAGTAGGGAGCGCGGTATAGGACATTGCGGACGCGATGCGAATTGACGGCGAGCTGGAAGGCGTTGGCGCCTTTGGGGCACAGGTGGCCGCCGCTAATAGGACTTTCAGGATCACCCTCAATGTCGATGAGCTCGCCGTTCTTGCTGAAGATGAGCTGACCGCAGCCGACGGCGCAGTAAGGACAAACGCTCTCGGTGACAGTGGCGCCGCGCAGCCGTGAAGCCTTCGCCAGCGTCTCTAAGCTGAACGGTTCCCGAGAAACCTGTGGGTGCTGGGTCAGAGGGAAGCGGAACATAGTAACTCCTTCTTTCAGAACTTCGTTTCGAATAACAGCACTCTGGAGCACAAGTGGCGAGCGAAACGACGCGGGCGGCATGTTTGTGCCGGAATGTGTATCGGCCGAGCAGAGGCAGCCACCTCTTTCGAGATTCTTCCAATCGCTCTTCGTTCACCGGTGCTCCCAACTTGTGTACAAGTGCAATCCCGATGCCAGCAGCAGCCTCCGCCCCCTCGTCAGTCAGTTGAAGAAATCCGCTTGCATCGGTCCGTATTTCGCTGCCCCTGAGGGTGGTGGATACTGCATGTTCAGCTCTCCTGCGGACTGTCCGAGTTCAGGAGCGAAGGCAGCCACGTAGACCAGGGCAGCCACCTTCGGATCATCTTCGCCTCGGTGATGACGCCCCCCGTAAGAAGTGTCCGACAAGAAGTGTTGGACCATCTTGAAAGTGCGATCATGCGCTTTACTACCGCTGCATCCTCAGCCAGCTACATCTTCAACTATCCAATTTAAGACTAACTGCAGCTCGAAGGCTTGCGTACCCACCCGATAAGGATGGGCACTGTGATCGAGTCAGATAAATCTGTTAGAGGATCACTTCCTTCTCCGCGGGTATCTGATTGATCTCATCGGAATTCAGACCCAAGTGGTCCATGGCTATGGTCTTTGGCAGATTTCGAATCCAGCTGTTGAGGGAGAAGTCAACAAATTCAGGAGCGACGAACATCTCAAGAAAAACCAGATCTTCAGTGCCCGTATTCTCAACGTAGTGACCAGCCACAGCCGGAACAAACCCGACATCGTTTGCATTGAAATCCATGGTTCGAGCCTGTTCACTTGAATTGAAGACCGTCATTCGCCCCGAACCACGAAGAAAGAATGACCATTCGCTGGCATTTGGATGCCAGTGCAGTTCGCGAAGTCCACCAGGCTTCACAATGACCAGAGCTGCGGCTATCTTCTTCGAGATCGGAAAATTCCTACTGTCGACGATGCGAGCTTCACCGGTTGCAGTTTTGCGTGTGGGCGCCATCGAACGCATTTTAAATGTATAGCTGGGGCTCTTTGCCCCGTGATCACCTGATACTTCTGCAATGTCGCCTTCGAGCGAATTAGGCATGTTGCCGCGGAAGATATAGAGCTGATCGGTTGGGAGCTTGGCGATGCTTTCGGCTGGAAGCTTGAAATTCTTCGCGAGAACTTCTGGAGGAGTGTGAGCGATCCAATCCGAAATGAGGAACGTGCTCTCCTCGGAAAATGAGCCTTGATTAAAAACAAGGAGAAACTCACATCCGTTTTTACCTAGTCCCTGGATAGAATGTGGATACCCAGCCGGGAAGAGCCACAGGTCGCCTTCCTCAACATCATCTATAAACATCGTTCCGTCAGGATTGAGTACGGTCACTCGCGCTTTGCCTGAGATCATATATGCCCATTCATCGGCAACATGCCAATGAAGTTCTCGATAGCTTCCCGCAGTGATGCGCATCTGAACCGCCGCGATCTCCTTTGAAGACGGTAGCTCACGTTCGGTAACCTGATGGGTCCATCCTCCTTCCTGGATCCTCTTATGCGCTAGGTCAAAGGAATACCAGATCGCGGGGACGGTCCCATGATCTGTAATTGGTGGCAGATCCGAGTTTGGATTCTGCTTCTGTAGTATTGCATTCACAGGCCCAGGATTCGTGATTGAAACATCGCTCTGCGCCTTTGCTGTGTTCTCACGGCCTGATTTTCCATTGGAACCGTACGACGACGGTGGCATACCGTCGATCACTGTTGCTTCCTGTTTCATAAACATCCTCCGAATTGGTTTCAGCTAGTGACATTCGCTAAACCCGGCCGATTGCGCCAGCAAAGCTACACGACCGAGCGTGTGGGACAACTCACGCGAGCAGATCAAATGTTGAATACTTTCTATAAACAGGCAAATGCATAATTCTGAGAGTATCCTCCTCAGGGAAGAAGCGTGCCTCAATCGCTTCACGGATCTATTTGGTCGCAAGTGCATGGCTTCGCGATTGAAATTCCTCTTATAACGAGTCTAAGGCCGGCGTAACTTATCCCGCAGCCAAGATGTTGCTACTGATATCGGCGGATTGCGACGAACCAAGCGTAAGACGCCTGTCTCAGCTACTGCTCGTCTGAAAGTCGCCATGCCTGCCCAGATCGCAATATCTCTTAAGCAGGTGGCTTCCGAAGCAGCAACTGCTCCACAAGAACCTGTGGCTCTGCCGGGCCCATTCATGCTGAGGGGATGCAACCGCCTGCCCAAGCCAGCTTGAGACAACATGCTTGATGCGCCGGGCGTTGATCAGCGCTGTTTCTATCGTTGTAAGAATCTCCTCGCCCAAGAACACGAATTAAGCCTTAGCTTTGCGGCAAGTGCAAAGCTGCTTCTTGCTTTATCTATCTATTCTATACAGTGCAAGCGTCGTACGCTTGAATTGCAAGCCGTGCCGCCTCTGAAGCTCGGTTGGGCATTGAGCGTTTCACGAGCAACAGATGTGCGCAGAACAATTGTCATCCGCTTGTTTTATGGGCGACTCTTTCCAAAACGGCGCGCTCTGTGAAAGCCTGGCGATTCCTGACTGCGATCAGTCGACGGAATCGACAGCGACCTCGCTGCTCTCCAAGAGTGCGATGAGAACGGACGCTCTCATTGCGGGGGAGGAACTAGCATCACCTGTTGAAGGTATTCGTATTTCACGCATATCTCAAACAACTCCTCTCGGATTTATTCTTCACCCAGGTGACGATCATCTTCTCATCGCGCGTATTAGCAATCGCAGCGAGACACGGTATGATTGCGGCAAAGGACTGCGCACATATGAAACTCGCCATGGCCAGATCTTGGTACGTCCAGCCAGAGAGAAGAGCGCATGGTGGTTCAGCCGTCCGAATCAGACTGTGATCCTTCGCATCTCCGAGCAGTCTTTGAGAACTGCCTGGGACAACGAGACAGATAACATCTGGGTCGGCCTCACGGCGATGGAGACATTTCGTCAGGACTCACTCCTCGCTCAATTGATCGAACGGCTGTGCGCGGAACTCACCCGACTCCGATCCATCAATCGAGCGTATGTTCGTAGCTTGCTTTTTCAGCTGACTACGGATCTTGTCAGGCGCTATTCAGCGCCCCTTGAAACGTTACTGCACTACGCAGGCATGCCTCCCAGCCGCTTAAGAAAGGTCATGATCCACATCTCTGAAAATCTCGAGAAGGATCTCAGTCTTTCAACGCTATCATTAGTAGCTGGAATAAGCCGTTACTATTTCTGTCGAGAATTCACAAAGAGTATGGGCATTACACCTCAGCGCTACGTGATGCAGCAACGGATCAAACGAGCAAAGGAAATGCTCGAAAGCAGCGAATGCTCGATCACCGAGATCAGCGAACTCCTCAAATTCCCAACTCCGAGTCATTTTACCGCCACATTTCGCAAGTTCGTTGGGGTGACACCGACCGCCTTCCGTGTGCAATCGGATTGAGCCATGCAGGCGCATTTGAGTTCCGAGGCCTATCTAAGAAAGCAGCTGCGCCACGCCATTCCCGAAGGACCAATCGGCGGATCCATTTTCGCGAAGGACGATCATCACGTCTTCAGTGCGCACGCCAGGATTGAGTGCCAGTTCGCGGACAATTGCCTGATAGAGCAACTGCTTCAGAGAGTCCGGACGGCCCGATTTCAGGGTTATCAGGATTATCATGAAGTCTTGGGAGCGCGATACATTACGGAACTCTGGATCGAAAATTAGGCCCTCGCGATCGAGTTCGACGATGATCTGAAAACGCTCCTCGGCCGGCACACTGATGGCGTCAGTCAGCGCATTTTGAATGCCGTCCGCTATGGCTCGCCGGTATGAAAACGGCTTCCCCGAGCGAAGGTAAATCTGAGTCAGCGGCATCGTTTTCTCCTCACAGCCTTGTCCAGAGTTGATCGATGGAGTACTTTCCTGGTCCCATTAGCAGAAGTAAGATCGCGGCGGCTGCGTAGATTCCGGAGCTTTCAGCGGAGGGCTTGCCCGGAGAATCCACGAAAGGGCTGTGGTCGGGAAGATGGACTTTGAGGAAGGCCCCAGTCATCGCCATCAGCATGCCGAGTGCGGCGAGCGGAGAAAGCAAACCAAGCAAGTATCCTGTGCCGGACGCAAATTCGACGAGAGCAGCGAAAAACTGAAGTGCCGGCGGCCCAGGGGCTGTTCCTTCCAGCTGCATCCAGTTTGTCGGATGTTTCAACTTCCGGCGCCCGTGCAGCAGGAATGCGCTGCCAATTACGAGGCGGAACAGCAAAAGGCCAAGAGCTTCGGTGCCTTGAACCGGGTTTGGAATAAACCACTTAAGCATGTGCTCTCTCAAGTGGGGCGGCTTCACTTTCCGTCTCCAGCAGAATCTGGGTTACATAATTATTCCAGACCTCAGCGATGCGCAGTGTCTGATGCCCACGAGTCTTCGGTCCCATTGGAACTAGAACGGCCTTTCCGCGTTTCATGTTTTTGACGGCCCTTTCGGCGATACCGAGTTCGGCGGCATTCAATCCGTCATCAGCGAAGTTCACGACGAGAAGAGGTGCTTTGATCTTTCCGAGGTCCGGGTAGGGATCATAATCGTACGAAGCATCAAATTCATAGATGGTATCGTTCGCGTCCTGTGCTTTTAGGGCTGCAAGCCGGGTTTGCACAACGCTCGCGTCGGCTGCGTTGGCGTCAGCAAATGCTTCCTGCAGATGCAATGGGCTATCGACCATCAGATTGAAGAGGCTCCAGGCAATACCAAGATTGGCGGGCTGTTCGGTGTAATTGCCATTCTTGTAACCAGGGTCCTGGAGAACGATGTCGATGAGCATTCGACGCCAAAGAAGATTTCGGCCCCTGACTCGCTCGGGAAAGCAAGCGATCGGCATCAACGCCTGCATCATGTCCGGATGCTTTTCGCCCCAAAGCCAGGTCTGCATTCCGCCCATAGAGGTTCCGAGAATCAAACGAAGTCGTTTGACTTTGAGACACTGGGTCACGAGGAGATACTGCGCTTGAACAAGGTCATGATAGGTATAACGCGGAAACCTAACACGTAGGCCGTCACTTGGTTTGCTCGAAGCGCCATGTCCAATGGCGTCCGGCAAAATGATGAAATATTTGTTCGCGTCGAGCGGCTGACCAGACTGAAACAAAAAGTTAGCTGTCTCCGGAGCTGTGAATTGCTGGCTACTGCCCGACGTGCCATGCAGCATCAGTACGGCGTTTTGTATATCACCGTCCCGATCGTAAGCAGGCACGCCCAGCGTCCGATAGTGAAGCTTCAGTTCGGGAAGAACATCTCCAGATGCGAACTGAAAATCCTTGACATAAAACTCTGCTTGCTTGAAGTCCATGTTCGCCCCTCTCTACTTAGCCCGGATAAATTCCAAGCACTCTACGCCGGTCCCACAAGTGAAGGAGTCAACGAACTTTTTCTGAGTGAGATCAATGAACGACAACGAGCCGGAGTCATGGTCTGCGAGAACAATCAGATTGCGATCGTATGGAGGAAAGCCCCAGCCCATTGGCCCTTTCTTGGTTTCGAGCAGAGTCTGGTTTTCAGGATTGGCCGCTTGGACCAAGACCGCAACATCCCACTTATAGCCGGAGATGACCACGTACTGATCATCGAGCGTCGTCCGGACACGCATCTCGTGATCTTCCCAAAAGCTGATCTCCTTGTAACCGCGAAGATCGACCGTATGTTTGATCTCATCTTTGCGCGTGTCTATGATGATCAACTTCGGAAGCTTGTGATCACTCGTGTAGATGAAGTTGCCATCACGGGAAGAATCGATACCTTCCGTCCCGTTGGGGACGGTTACACGTTTGGTCAGCTTCCGCGTAAGGGGATTCACTACGCAGAGATTGTCTGTGTCTTTGTTCGAGGTGTAAATTTTCCTGCCGCCCTGGGTTGCAACCACCCAATGGCAGCCATCAGTATCAAGTGCCACGGCGTCTTCAACGCGATGCGTCTCAGGATCGATGCAGAGTACATGCCGGCTCTTGTCAACCGTCACCCAGAGCTTGCCGTTCGCATCCCATGCGACTCCGTGCGGAGCTTGATATGGGGCGATGTCGATGAAGCTCTCAAGCTCGCGCTTAACGAGGTCGATAATCGCAATCTGATGCCCACGGTGCACGTTGTTGCCATAGATGCCGTCACCGTAGACAGTTACATAAGCTTTCGTCTCGTCCGAATTTATGACCAACTCGTGCGGGCGGGCGGGAAGGGCAATACGCTTAAGGGACTTCCTGGTGCCGCAATCGACAATTTCGACCGCTGAACCCAGTTTGTCTACTGCGACGATGTTGTAGTCTTTTGCCGATAGTTTGCTCATCCTACTATTCCTCTCTCTCAGTAACAGAGTTCTTAATTAGCTGAAAATTCCGAATCTTGGTCCCAGAGTTCGCAAGCGTTCGAGATCGGCTTCCATATCCACCGAACCCCCATGCCGCGTAACCCGGCATGCCGCGCGGTAGAAGTCTTCAATTCCCCCCGGAGTGGTCAATTGCAAAAGGCGCACAGACCCCGCGGTGGAATTCTCGAAGGAGTGGGTAAGCCCCCACGGGATGTTGAGAAAATCACCTTCCGCAAGCGCGTACTGTTTGCCCTCAATCGTTGCGGTCAATTTGCCGCTGAGAACATAGATACCTTTTTCGTAGGCTGAATGGCGTTGCGAGGGTGTGGATCCGCCGCTCAACAATTCGATCTCGATCAAGGTATAAGCATTGGCGGTCACTGGACCGTATGCCTTGATGTTGTAGACCACTCGCGCGGCATACCGCAGGTCACCCTCATTTGGCATAGAGACGCTGGGACTTCGTCCCGCGCCAATCACGAGCGAACCGTCCAGCGGGTTGGGCGACGTTTCCATATAGGTGACGCCATAGCGAAGCGTCAGACGGTTGATTTCTTCAAGGGGCATGGTTTTTCTGGGCCCAGGCGGTCCGGCGCCAGGCTCTCCCAACGCAAGAAAAAATCCTTCATTGCCCGCAGGAGCTGTAAACGTGATGAGTTTGGCCAGATCGTCAGAGGTGTTGGTCCAGGCGTGGGGGATGCCGGCGGGCAGCGCAATAAAAGCTCCGGGCTTAAGCACAGCAGCTACGTGACCTGCTTTGAATGTCGCCTCGCCACTGAGAACGTAGAACCCTTCTTCTTCCCGGCTATGCACGTGTTTCGGAGGGCCAACCGTAGCCGGAGGTTCGTCGATCCAAAAGGAATAGGCTCCATTCGTATCCTCGGACAGCGTCTGGAAGGTAATCTTGTCGTCTCCCATCCACCAGATTGCTGTGCCCCCACCGGCCGGCACCAACTTGGAAACACGAATCACCGGGGGATCTTGCTCTAGTTGTTCGATATGTATTCGACCCATTGCTTCCACGTCCTCATTGAGATTTTTGGCGGGATGCCCGTTCTGGGGCGCTACGACATCGCCAAGGTGAATTACTTTTCGGGATGACCAGAACGGCGCTCCAAAGCTGATTGCCGCTGTATCTCGAAGGAAGCCTGGGGCTCCTGGCCTGATGGATCGCTCGCAGACTGTTCCACGAAGGCCTCGGGAGCGCCACTTTCCAGACTTTCCGAAAGAAGTCTGAAGTCTTTCGGATTGAGCTCGTGAAGCTGACGCGACATCGTCAGCGCGATGCGCCGCTCCGCAGGCTGGCCTGCCCTGAGGCCCAGTCTGATTGCTTTAGCGTAGTGTTCCGCCTGCCCAGGACGAATATGTCCAGGCATGACCGGCTCAAACGGATCAACCGCACCCTCTACCAATACGGGACCGTCCGCAGCCAGGGCATCCTTCACGATCTTGTCTACCTGTGTCGGGTCATCAACACGGACACCTTTAGCTCCACAGGCCTCCGCGATCATTGCGAAGTTGATGTCCTGCAGCTCGATTCCATACTCGGCATGACCGAGGAACATCATCTGCTCCCACCGAATCAACCCCAGCGCGTTGTTCTTGGAAATAAAGATCTTGATGGGCAGGTTGTACTTCACACAGGTCGCGATCTCACCCATCAGCATCGTTGCCGCGCCGTCACCGGAGTAGGCGATGACCTGACGGTCGGGAAATGCCACCTGGGCGCCAATGGCGTAGGGAATGGCATTGGCCATCGAAGCGAGAGTTCCTGAAATTGAAAACTGCTGTTTGCCACGAATGCTGAAGTGACGAGAGGCCCAGTGAGTGACCTGTCCCACGTCGCCGCAGATGATTGCATCTTCGTTAATATTGCGATTGACTGCGCCAATGAATACCTGAGGGCGCATTGGCACATCCGTGCTCTCCTCCTGAGCCTTCATCAGTGCTCGCCACCTGGCCATTGACTGCTGAGCCTGCTTGAGGAAGTCGCGATTCTCGTTTCTCCGCAAAAGCGGTAATAAAGCCTGGATCGTTTCCCGAGTGCTGCCAGTCAGGCCAACCTCTACCGGGTAGCGTAGTCCGATGCGTGCCGGATCGAGATCAATTTGCACGCCGCGCGCGCTACCAACTCTCGGATAATAAGCTGTATACGGCATCGAGGTTCCGATCAGCAGGAGGGTGTCGCAGGTTCTGATCATTTCCTGGGACGTTGCCGTACCGATAATGGCGACTCCACCCGTGGTGTAGGGACTATCATCGGGAAGAACCTCTTTGCCGAGCAGAGCTTTTCCGACCGGAGCTCCGAGCTTTTCCGCCAGCTCCTCGATCTCCTTTCGAGCGCCGCGCGCACCTGCACCGGCCATGATGAAAACTTTTTCCCCAGCATTAAGGACCTCTGCGGCCCGCAACAGATCATGGTGCTGCGGAAAGACCAAGGGAACGGTGTAATCGCCGGAGGTGTGGTGAGGCTGGTCTTCCAGCGCATAATGTCCGGACGATGCAGGAGCCTCCTGAACATCGATCGGGATGCCAATGTGAGCGACACCCCGATACGCAAGCGCGGAGCGAAACGCTTGATTCACCATGTTCTCGACGTGGGCGGGTTGCATGATCCGCTCGGAGAACGGTGCAACTTCGCCGATCAGGCGAACCGTATCGAAGTCCTGCTGAAAGTGAGTTGCGGTGACATCGGAGTATTGAAGTCCGGTGATCGCAAGCACGGGGGCCTGATCGGCCTTCGCATCGTAAAGTCCGTTCAACAGGTGAATCGCGCCTGGCCCAGAGGTAGCGAGGCAAACACCCACCTTGCCGCTAAACTTCGCGTACCCGCAGGCTGCAAAGGCAGCGGCCTCTTCGTGCCGTACCTGGATGAACTGAATCTCGTCTCTACGGCGGCGCAACGCTTCGATAACTCCGTTGATGCCATCGCCGGGATAGCCGAAGATATGCCGAACACCCCAGCGCGATATGAGCATATCGACTAAGGCATCCGCTGCAGTGAATTCCGGAACCTCTTCAACAGCTGAAGGGACTGACTGATTTTGCAATGCGCTATTGGTCGCCATTGGATTTGTCCACTGAAGGGAGCATAGGATTTTTATCCCAAGTCGCGCAGTCAAAATCTTGCAGGCGATATCGGCTGGTTGCCTTCTTAATGTCTGGGCTTAACTTCTGGGGAATGCGGATCGCGCTTCCACCCGCGCGCTCTGAAAAAGGACTACTGCTAACAGGTTGTCACCTCTTGCCGGTATCGGCCCGGCTACTTCTGGCACCACTCTGGACGATTGCAGGAAGTCTGGCCGAAATATAGTCCAGGAACACTCGGATTCGGGGAGAGAGGTGCTTCCGGCTTGCGCTGATTGCAAAGAGATCAATCTCATCGCACCAATAGTCACTGAGACACTGGACGATGCTTCCGTCTGCAAGGTCCTTTTCCATATCCCAGCACGCCTTGAGGGCGATGCCTCTTCCAGCCCGGACCCAATCGTGGACAACTTCGCCGCTTGTGCTCGTGAGAGTGCCTGACACCGCGATCTCGAATCGCTTACCGTTCTCTTGAAATACCCAGGAATCTAAGACGCGACGACCGCGTACGAGCCGAATACAATCGTGTTCCCTCAGATTCTCAGGGCGGGCCGGTTTCCCATGACGCCTGAAGTAGGCAGGAGAGGCGCAAACGATCCGGCATGTGGTCAGTATTTTCTTGGCAATCACGCTCGCGTCAGACGGAAGTCCTACGCGTAGCGCGATGTCGAGGCCATCGTCAATCACGTCAAGTCCAGAATCAGACAGCATCAGGTGCACTTCGATCTGGGGAAACTTCTGTGCAAACTTTGCGATCAGTGGCCCCATAAGCCGCCGCCCCAATTCCATTGGCGCTCCGATCCGCAGCTTTCCTTTGACTGTTCCGCTGTGTGAACTCGCCTCCGCCTCGGCGTCCGCAATTTCGCCGACGATCTTCAGGCATCGGTCGTAAAAAATCTGCCCTTCTCCAGTCAACTCAAAGGACCGGGAGGTACGAGTCACCAGTCGCACGCCGAGACGAGACTCCAGCGCGCTCAATCCCCGGCTCATTGCGGCCGGCGAAGAGTTAAGCGCTCGTGCGGCTGCGGAGAGATTCCCAGCCTTAATGATCTCTACAAAGAGCTGAAGCTCCGAAATCTCGTCAGCCACTGATTCCTAGCCCCCCGCGCAGATCACAGCCTCCACATTGTAGCGTTGGCTTGCCCGGTTTTGCTTCCAAGCTCCCGACAAATATCTTCTAAAGTTCGCGTTGCCCACATGGATCTTCGCAGCCACTGCAAGGTTCCAGTTTATCTGGCTACTCATGCGCGCCGAATCCTCTTAGTCTTTGCCTGTACGAAGAAGATGAGGTCATGCATGTAGTCCAATTTACAGAGTTCGGCGAAGTCTCAAAATTGCATCTGGCGGAGCGGCCCGTACCCAGCGCACAGGAAGGCACAGCCGTTATTCAAGTGGAAGCGGCATCGGTGAATCCCAGTCATGTGAAGAATGTCGCGGGTCGGATGTCCCACACCGTTCCCTCGAGTACCGGGGCGGGACTCCTCGGGCGTCGTGGTCGACGGCCCTACCGACTGAATCGGGCGAGTGTTGTGGGGTTCCGGTGGCGATGTTGGGTTTTACGCGGGACGGCACGCACGCAGAGTACATCGAGGTGCCGGTTTCGAGTCTAGCGCACAAGCCCGAGCGACTCACCTACGATCAGCTGCATGCATTGGGGTTCACCTTCGTAACTGCCTGGTGTGCGCTGGCAGAGTATGCCAGGCTCTCGAAGGGTGAGACCGTCGCGATCATTGAGTCGACAGGTGGTGATGGTGGAGCGGCCACGCAGATTGCAAAGCATGGAGGGGCCAGGATCATCTCGATTAGCCGACCTCAACCGCATCCCTCAAGCCGCCTGGCTCTCCTTGCAGCTTTCCATCTGGATGCGAACGACCCCGACCTTGCACAAAAGGTAAAATCCATGACCTGCCAAAAAGGGTGTTGACCTGGTGCTCAATGCTGCAGGGGACCCATGTTTGAGATCGGTCTTGGCCTTCTTGCGCAGCGTGGGCGCCAAGTGGAAATCACTTCCCCGACGGAAAGGCGGGTAAGCTTTGACCTAGTCAACTTCGACCACAATGAATCGCAGTTATTCGGCGTGGATACCCTGAAACGCAATCTCACCGCTGCAGCCAGAATCCTGGAGAGCCTGAAGCCGGGCTTCGATTCCGGCGCCTATCATCCGCCGGCGATCTCCGAGACGGGCCGTTGCACAAGGTGCATCACGCATTCAATCTTGTGTATCACGGCACTCGTGGAAGCGTGGTCCTGAAAGCTGGCCAGAAGTGGCACAACCCTTACAGCGACGCTCTCTCTATACCCCATGATGAGCGGGCCTTTGCAGGCTGACGTCGCCTCCATCGCCCGCTCTCAGCCCTGCGAAAATAAGAGCAGAGACGACCGTCAGGCCACCCAAAGTCGAAAACGCTTCGTGAATTCCACGGATTACCTGATGGCTGATGGATGCGGCAGAATTGGGTAGGAAGAGCGCCGACATTATTCCGGCCAGGGCGACACCGAAACTGATCGAGAGCTGCTGCATCGTGCTGGCAATCGAACCGGCACTGCTCGCCTCCTCTTCATCCGTGTCTGCGTAGACTAGAGTATTCATGCACGTATACTGCAGCGATGTGAACCAC
>Ga0187783_10002355_pt1 | contig 14029 bp, 14 predicted proteins | sample 1015_SJ02_MP02_2_FD_132471 | JGI IMG/M metagenome (GOLD analysis project Ga0187783, IMG submission 132471) | Tropical peat soil microbial communities from peatlands in Department of Meta, Colombia - 1015_SJ02_MP02_20_MG | ecosystem: Environmental > Terrestrial > Soil > Wetlands > Peat | place...
CATCCAGTCCCGGTCTGCACGCCGTCGAACATCCGATTTACGACGTCTGGCTGACCGATTGTGAATCGCCGCTGACCGGACCGGTTGCGCAATCGGCCCCTCCGCCCGCACCCGCAGCCGCCGCTGCCTCGCCCGCGCAGTCGCGCCGCCGCCAGTCGCCGCCGCCGCGTCCGGCGGTGCCGCCGTCAACTCCGGCGCCGGTGACGGACGATTAAGCCGCTATCGCGCCGCAAGCCGCGCCAGCGTCGTGTCGCCCGAAACCGGACGATCGAGCGGTAGCGCGCCAAAATCGCCCTCGCCGACTAGCGCCGCGTCCAAAAGCTTGTGATAGACCGGCCGCGACACTTCGACGGCGCCGAAAATCCGCAAATGCTCGGTGACGAATTGAGTGTCGAGCAGGCGGTAATGGCCGGCCTTGAGCCGCGCCACAAGATGCACAAGGGCGATCTTGGAAGCATCGCGCGCGCGGTGAAACATGCTCTCGCCGAAGAAGGCGCGGCCCAGACTGACGCCATAAAGACCGCCGACCAATTCTTCACCGTCATAGACTTCGACGGTGTGGCAATCGCCGCGCTCGTATAGTTTGCGATACAGGTTGCGGATACGGGCGTTGATCCAGGTCCGGGTTCGTCCCGGTTTCGGCTGCGCGCAGCCGGTGATCACCGCATCGAAGTCGCGATCGACTGCGACGGTGTATAGGTCGGATCGCACGGTGCGGGCCAAACGGCTTGGCACATGGAAGCGATCGAGCGGGATAATTCCGCGGCGCTCGGGCTCAATCCAATAGAGGGCAGGATCCTCGGCACTTTCCGCCATCGGAAAGATGCCGCAGGAATAGGCCTTGAGCAGCACTTCGGGCGTGATGTCGATAAGGGCAGATTCGCGGCTCGCCATGGGGCTCGTTTATCCGGCCTGCGTCTTCCGGTTCAAGAGGCGCGACCGGCGGCAAGGGCGCCGGCGGGCGGTGTGCCGGCCTGGACGCGGCTATTCAGCGAACTCGCCGCGGCCGAGGAAATCCTCGAGCCAGTGGATGTGATAGTCGCCGTCGATGACGTCCTTGTCCCGCGCCAGCGCCCGGAACAGGGGCAGCGTGGTCTCGACGCCGTCGACGACAAATTCGTCGAGCGCGCGCTTTAGCCGCATCAGGCATTCGCTGCGCGTCTTGCCGTGAACGATGAGCTTGCCGACGAGAGAATCGTAATAGGGCGGGATCGTATAGCCGTGATACACGGCGGAATCGACACGCACGCCTAGGCCGCCGGGCGGATGGTAATGCACGATCTTGCCCGGCGACGGGCGGAACGACACCGGATTCTCGGCATTGATGCGGCATTCGATGGCGTGACCGTGAAATTTGACGTTGCCTTGCTCCAGTTCGAGATCGCTGCCGTCGGCGACGCGGATTTGCTCCAGCACCAGATCGATGTCGGTGATCATCTCGGTCACTGGGTGCTCCACCTGAATCCGAGTATTCATTTCGATGAAATAGAACCTGCCATCTTCGTACAGGAACTCGATCGTCCCAGCGCCGAGATACTTGATCTCGCGCATTGCTCGCGCGACGATCTCGCCGATCTCGTCGCGCGTGCCGGTGTTTAACGCCGGCGAGGGACCTTCTTCCCACACCTTCTGATGACGGCGTTGTAATGAACAGTCGCGCTCGCCGAGATGAATGGCGCGACCATTGCCGTCGCCAAGAACCTGAATTTCGATGTGGCGCGGACGCGTCAAATATCTTTCGGCATAGATGGTATCGTCGCCGAACGCGGCCTTCGCCTCGGCGCGTGCGGCAACCAGGGCCAGCGCCAGTTCGTTTTCCTCGCGCACGACCCGCATGCCGCGGCCGCCGCCGCCGGCAGCCGCCTTGAGCATGAGCGGATAACCGACTTTGCCGGCCAAAGCCGACGCTTCCGCATCCGAACCGATATCGGTGTCCGAACCCGGGACGACCGGAATGCCAAGCTCCTTGGCGGCGCGTTTGGCGGCGATCTTGTCGCCCATCAGGCGGATGTGCTCTGGGCGCGGCCCGATGAAGTGCACGTTGTGCTCGGCCAGAATTTCGGCAAATCGCGCGTTCTCAGAGAGAAAGCCATAGCCGGGATGAACGGCGTCGGCGCCGGTGATTTCGCATGCCGCAAGCAGCGCCGGAATATTGAGATAACTGTCCTTGGCCGGGGGCGGCCCGATGCAAACGCTCTCGTCGGCCAAGCGCACATGCATTGCGTCTTCATCGGCGGTCGAATGCACGGCGACCGTGGCGATACCGAGTTCCTTGCACGCCCGCAGCACGCGAAGCGCGATTTCGCCGCGGTTGGCGATGAGAATTTTGTCGAACATAGCTTTAGGATCGCGAACAACGAACGGCGAATGGCGGACTAAGATTCAACAGCCGTCCCATCTGCTACTCGCTAAACGCCGCTCGTCATTATTCAACGATCATCAACGGTTCGCCGTATTCGACGGGTTGACCGTCTTCGACGAGAATCTGAATCACCGTGCCGGATCGCGGCGCCGGAATCTGATTCATCGTTTTCATCGCCTCGATGATGATCAGCGTCTCGCCGGCCTTGATCTGGCTGCCGACTTCGACAAAGGGCCGTGCGCCGGGCGCCGGACCGAGATAGGCCGTGCCGACCATGGGCGAGGCGACAAGGCCGGGGTGCTGCATCGGATCGAAAGTTATCGGGGCGGGCGCTGCCGCGGGCGACGCAGCAGGCGGCGGCTCCGCGGGCCGCGATCGCGCCGTGGCCGCATTGGCTTGCCGGGCGACTCGGATCGATACCCCGTCGCGTTCGTACTCGATTTCGGTCAGGCCGGTTTCATCGAGCAATTTTGCCAGTTCGCGGATCACGTCGTGATCGACGGCTGGCGACTTCGTGGTCGGCGGATTGCCAGGTTTGCGCGCCACAATCACTCCTCGGCGCCGAGCATCGAGGCGAGGCCGGTAATGGCCAAGGCGTAGCCTTCGATGCCGAAACCGCAGATCACGGCGCGAGCGGCCTTCGAGACATAGGAGTGGCGGCGAAATTCCTCGCGCGCATGAATATTGCTGACATGCACTTCGACAACCGGCGCCTCCATGGCCAATAGCGCGTCGAGAATGGCAATCGACGTGGTGGTAAAACCGGCCGGGTTGATCACCAGTCCGGCCGCCGCGGCGCGCGCTTCGTTGATCCAATCGATGATTTCGCCCTCGTGATTGGATTGACGGAACACCACGGTCAGGCCGCGCCGCTGCGCCGTCGCGTGGCAAAGCTTCTCGACGTCGGCGAGCGTGGCGCGGCCGTAGATTTTCGGCTCGCGCGTGCCGAGCAGATTGAGATTGGGTCCGTTGAGGACGTAGATGGTTTTCGCCATTGGTGCGGGCTTAAGCCGGCTGTCATCGGCGCAGGACGGCGTCCCAGCCGGCTCCGGTTATAGGGAAGGCTCCCGCAAAGGGGAAGCCGGACCTCCGGGACGCGGCCGATGGCTGACGCCGGCTTTGCTCCATTCCGCGCGACCGGCACGACAAGCGAGGCTATTTGCGCTCGGCGTTGATCTTCGCCCTCAGTTCGTCGAGCCCGACGGCGCCCACGACCACCTCGTCGCCCACCACATAAGTCGGCGTGCCGCTGACCCCGAGCGCGTCGGCAAGTTTCATGTTCTCGTCGATCGTCGTTTTCACCTCGTCGCTGTTCATGTCCTTCTCCAGCCGCGGCATGTCGAAGCCCACTTCCTTGGCGACTGCGAGCGCACGCTCTTTGTCGGCCGCGCCGCGTCCGCCGAGCAGCTTTTGGTGAAACTCGATGTATTTCTTTCCCGAAGCGTCCTGCATGCGCGCGGCGACGGCCACGTGAGCAGCCTCGACCGAACCCGGGCCGAGAACCGGAAACTCCTTGAGTACGAATTTGAGATTGGGATCGGTTTTCAGCAAAGTCATCATGTCGGGCAGCGCGCGCTTGCAGAACCCGCAGTTATAATCGAAGAACTCGACCATCGAGACGTTGCCTTGCGGATTGCCCAGCACGACCTGATGCGGCGAATTGAAGATGGTGGCGTTGTTGTCTCTGATCGTCACGCGGGCCTTGTCGGCGTCGACCTGCTTTTGCTGCTTGTCGAGGGCATCCATCGCCTCCTGCAGCACTTCGGGATGGGCGACCAGATAGCTTTTGATGATGCCCTCGATTTCGCGACGCTGGTCGGCGGAAAACGCCTGCGCCGCGGGCGGCTCCGCCGCCGGGGAATTCTGCGCCGACGGAGTCTGCGCCGACGCCAGCGGCGCCAGCAGCATTGCCGCCGCAATCGCGATTACCAGGCGCGGGGTGAATATCATCTCGATGTTCCTTTGCGTTATTGACCAATTCGAAGCGGGTTGGTTTTCATGTTTTTGTTGAAAACGACGATATCGTCGGCGCGGACCCAACCGGGCGATCCGATCGGGAAACCCTGCTTGGCGCGCTCCGCGAGTTCGCGGGCCGTCTTGTTGTCGCCGCGGGCGAAGGCCGCCTGCGCCGAGGCAAGATCGGCGTCCGGCAGATCGTTCTTGCGGCCATACGCCATCGCCAGCGTGGTATAGGCGTCGCTGTCTTCCGGTTCCTTGACGAGCGCGGCGCGAAGCAGCGGAATCGCCTCTTCCGCCAGCTTGGGATCGTTGGTGGCGACCAGCGCCTGTGCCAGCAGGATCTGAATGAGCGCGGGCGTCGGCGCCAGTTCCACTGCGCGGCGTAACGGTGCGATCGCCTCCGCCGGATGACCGCCGTCGAGCAGCGCCTGACCTTTGAGCTCGTAGAAATAGGGATCATTGGGCATCGACTGAATCAGACTGTCGATCTGCGCTATGGCGCTGCCCGGATCGCCATACCGGTAGGCCGAAATGGCCCGCGCGTAGCGCGCTGGCAGGCCGGTATCCTTGAACGGATAATGGGCCAGAACCACGTCGGGACGTTCGGTAAAGCCATAGAGTTTGGCCCGCATCATGTCGTGGCGGAATTGCAGTTCCGGCGAGTCCTTCTTGTTCCAATAGGGCGACGATTTCGCCAATTCCTCGAGCGCGGCCATGCGCTCTGCGGGCATCGGATGGTTTTGCGCGTAGGGATTGGCGCCGTGCGCCGAAAACAGCGATTCGTTGGCAAAACGCTTGAAGGTATCGTACATGCCCTTCGCCGACTGGCCCGACAGGGTCAGGAAACGAACGCCGGCGCGATCCGCCGATTCTTCCTGGGCGCGCTGGTAGGACAGGACCGTATTGACTGCCAAGGCCTGCGGCGCGGTCAGCACGGCCTCGCCCACATTGCCCATACCGACATTGTTGGAACGGGAGCCCGCCACCATGGCGCCGATCCCCAGCAGCATGGCGACGATCATGCTCGTCTGCGCATTGGCCAGCTCCTGGCGCATCTTGGACAAGTGACCGCCGACGATATGGCCGGACTCGTGGGCGAACACGCCGATGAGTTGGTTGGGCGTCTCCGATTGCATCAGCGCGCCGGTATTAACGAAGATGCGGTGTGCATCCATGACGAATGCGTTGAATGCCTTGTCGTCGATGATGACAACTTGCACGTTCTGCTGCGTGAGACCGGCGACCCGAAAAATCGGCGCGGTGTAGTCGCGCAGAAGCTGTTCGATCTCGGCGTCGCGAATCATCGGGATGCCGGCGTTCTTGCCGGTCTGCGCGCGCGCCGGAGAACCGCCGAGCGCTACCGCGGCGGCAGTGGCAATCGCGACGGCCTGCGAAGCTGGCTTCACCGGCCGCACCTTGCTAGGAGGTCGAGCAACAATCATTTTGATTGAAACTAAGGTTTCGGTCCCGCGGCCCCGCCGCAAACTATGGATGGAACGCCGTACGGTCAACACGTGGCGGGCACAGTGCGGATCATGACATGACCGCCACAAAAGCGTTTGAATGCGGCATCAGCGGGGCGGGTTGGGTACGATAATGAAGGCTGATTCAGGGGCGCTGTTGATGCTGGAACGGGCAAAAAGCTTGCTGCAGCCGTCCGCCCGCAGCGGCGTGGCGCCGTTCATGGCGATGGACGTCATGGCGGCGGCGGCGCGGCTGGAGGCGCAAGGCCAGCGGATCGTCCATATGGAGCTCGGGCAGCCCGCGGTCGGAGCGCCGGCGACGGCGATTGCCGCCGTGCGCGCGGCGCTCGGCAGCGGCCCGCATGGCTACACCGAGACGCTCGGCATCGCCTCGCTGCGGCGGCGCATTGCGCGCGCCTATGCCCAACGGCACGGCCTCGATATCGATCCGGGACGCATCGTGGTCACGACCGGCTCCTCGGCGGGCTTCATGCTGGCGTTTCTGGCCGCTTTCGCCGCCGGAGACAGGGTGGCCGTGACGGCGCCGGGCTATCCGCCCTACCGCCACATCCTGGCCGCCCTCGGCTGCGAGCCGGTCCTCATCGAGATGAGCGCCGCGACGCGCTGGTCGCTGACCAGCGAGAGCCTGCTCGCGACACACCGGGTGCGGCCGCTCAAGGGCGTGGTGGTCGCGTCTCCCGCCAATCCGACTGGGACCATGATGACGGCGGCGGCGCTCGTCGATTTGATCCGTTGCGCCGAAGACGCCGGCATCGCCGTCATATCCGATGAGATCTACCACGGACTCGATTACGCCTTCGCAGCCGAGAGCGCCGCGCGATTGTCGCCTGACGCGATCATCATCAATTCGTTTTCCAAATATTTTTGCATGACCGGATGGCGGGTCGGTTGGATGGTGCTGCCGCCGTCGCTGTTACGGCCGGTGGAGCGCTTGCAGCAGAATTTTGCGATTTCGGTTCCGACGCTGTCCCAGATCGCGGCGGAAGCTGCCTTCGACGGGCGCGCGGAACTGGAACGGGTGAAGCACGGCTACGAGGAAAATCGCCGCATTCTGCTCGAGGGGTTGCCGCGCGCCGGTCTCGACTCGTTCCTGCCCGTTGACGGCGCGTTTTATCTGTATGCCGATATTTCGCGCTTCTCCGCCGACAGTTTCGACTTCGCCAAGCGCATGCTCGAACAGGCGGGCGTGGCGGCGACGCCCGGCGTCGATTTCGATCCGATGCACGGACGGAAATTCCTGCGTCTGTGCTACGCCGGCGCACGCAACGACATGCGCGAAGCGGTCGAGCGCATCGGCGCTTGGCTCAAGGAATAAGACCAGCATGATTTCACGATTGCGAGTCGAGCGATGAACGAGGCGTTATTCGATATTCTGCGCAAGGTGACGACCGCGACAATTACGACGATGCTCTTGAAGAAGGGCATTCGCCGCTGCTGGATGAACGGACCGAAACCGCTGGTGCCACAGGGCGAGCGCATCGTCGGTCCGGCCTTTACGCTGCGCTTTGTCCCGGTGCGCGAGGATCTGGCGACGCCGGAAAGCTGGGCGCATCCGATCTCGACCCGTGCCGCCATCGAGGATATGCCAGAGGGCGTGATCGCGGTCGCCGATGCGATGGGCGTCACTAGCGCCGGCATATTCGGCGATATTCTCTGCGCGCGCATGAACAAGCGCAAGGTTGCCGCGCTGGTCACCGACGGCGCCTTGCGCGATCGCGCCGGCGTGGTGATAAGCGCGCTGCCGGTGTGGTGCGCCGGCGTCGCGGCGCCGGCTTCCGTCAACGGCTTGACCTTCGTCGGCTGGCAACAGCCAATCGGCTGCGGCGGCTGCGCGATTTTTCCGGGCGACGTGATCGTGACCGACGATGACGGTGCGGTGGTGATCCCTCAAGCGATGGTGGAATTCGTTGCCCATGAGGGGGCCGAACACGAGCTGTACGAAAGCTGGGTGTTCAGCGAAGTCGAGAAAGGCGTCAAACTGCCCGGCCTCTATCCGCCGAACGACGATGCCAAAGCGCGCTATGCGACGTGGCGGAAAACGCGGGGGTAGGCGGCGCTGCGAGCGAAGCGAGGCAATGCAAACGAAAGATGCCGATTGTGTATTGTTTGGTCGCCGCCGCTCTTGGCAACGGGTTCCCGGGTTGCCCCCTGACGAGGCATGGAGCATGGAATGTTCTTCATCCTGTCCAAGACGCTCGGCTTCTTTGCGTTGCCGTCGAATGTGCTGATGGCGATCGGGCTCATCGGCCTTGTTTTGTTGCTAACGCGGTTTCGCCGGCTGGCCAGCTGGCTGATCGTAAGCAGTCTGGTGCTCATCGCCCTGTTCGGCTATTCGCCGCTCGGCAACATTCTCATCCTGCCGCTGGAGCAGCGCTTTCCGCCCTGGACCCCGTCGCATGGCGCGCCGGACGGCATCGTCGTTCTCGGCGGCGCGATCTCGCCCGATATATCGGTGGCGCGGGGCGACGTCGCGCTCGAGGATGCCGCCGAACGCATCACCGCCGCCGCCGAACTGGCGCGCCGCTATCCGAACGCACACATCGTTTTCTCCGGCGGCACGGGTTCATTGCTGCCGGGCGTACCCCCCGAGGCGCCGATTGCGGTGAAGGCATTTGAGGCCCTCGGCATCGCGCATGACCGCGTCACCGCCGAGGAGCAGTCGCGCAATACGATCGAAAATGCGGTGTTTTCGCGGTTGCTCGCCCAACCGAAGCCGGGTCAGCGCTGGCTCTTAGTGACCTCGGCCTTTCACATGCCGCGCGCCATCGCGGCGTTCCGTGCCGCCGATTTCCCGGTCGAAGCCTACCCGGTCGATTGGCGCACCCGCGGCCCGAGCGATGCGACCCGGCCTTTCGCTTCAATGCGACGCGGCCTGACGCTCACAGATTACGCGGTGCACGAGTGGGTCGGCCTCGTGGTCTACCGGCTGACCGGCAAGACAACGGAACTGTTTCCCGCGCCCTAGACCATGATCCGATTCGATTGAATCGGATCATGGTCTAGATTCTTCGCTTGAGCATGATCTTTTCCGAAAACCGGTTTCCACTTTTCGGGATCATGCGCTGGCATTTACCAATCCTTCATTGCTGCGCCACGATAGTTCGCCATCGCGCTTCGTCCGTTTTGGGGAAGGACGTTTGTCATGGCGACCGATCTGCCTGCCGCGTTCGCTGATCAGCCGGCTGATGCCGCAGCCGAAGATGCGTCGAACAATAGCGAGTGGGCCGAGACCGCGCTGACAGCGCTGTTCACCGTCATGGCGATCTTGTTCGTGTCGTTTCTCGCCGTCGTCACCGGACTGGTGTAGTCGATTGCGGTAGCAATCCGAGATCTTACGCGATACAAAAATTTCTTTCGGACTACATTCACAGTCCGGGCTGCGAGAGGCATGGCGCTGCATCTGGTTATCGGCAACAAGAACTACTCGTCGTGGTCGTTCCGGCCGTGGCTGGCGTTGAAGGTTGCCGGCATTGCGTTCGACGAAACGGTCATCTCGCTTGAGGCGCACGACTTCAAGGTGCGGGTGACCGCGCTCAGCAGCGCGGGCAGGGTGCCGGTGCTCATCGACGGCGACATTCGGGTCTGGGAATCGCTCGCCATCCTCGAATATCTGGCGGAAAAATTTCCTGTTGCCGGCTTGTGGCCAAAAGACGCCGCGGCGCGGGCGCATGCGCGCGCCGTAGCCGCGGAAATACACGCGGGCTTCGTGCCGCTGCGCAGCCAACTGCCGATGAACGTCGCGCGTCCGATCAAGGCGAGGGCGCTCGACGAGGCCGCCGCCAAGGATGTCGCGCGCATCGAGGCGATCTGGAGCGAGTGCCGCAACAAATACGGCGGCCCGTTTCTGTTCGGCCCGTTCGGCGCGGCGGATGCCATGTACGCGCCGGTGGTCTGGCGCTTCCACACCTACGCGGTCGCGGTCGGCGCCCCGGGTCACGCCTACATGGACGCGATGAAAGCGCTGCCGACGTGGAGCGAATGGCGCGATGCGGCGCGGCGCGAGCCATGGGTGCTGCCGCACGACGAAGTCGATTGGCCGAACGTGTTGCGGGAATAGCGGCACTCAGCGCAGACGCTGCGCGAGCTCACCCAGCAATGGCTGCTGGTAGGCCAATATTTTGCCCGTCGCGATCGGCAGCGTGAAATAGGCGATGCGGTCGATTTCCGGGAAGCTTTGCTTACGGCCTGATTTGGGCGGCCATTCGACCTCGAACTTATTGCTGGCGAATTGCGTGAGGTCGAAATCGGCTTCGAACGCGAAAGCGTGTACGGTTTTTCCGCCCTTTTGGTTAACTGGTGCGAGCGGAATCAGTTCGCCCGATGCGGTCAGGTTGGTCTCTTCGGTAAATTCGCGCCGTGCCGCGGCGACGAGGTCATCGCCGGGCTCGACAAGGCCCTTGGGGATGGTCCAAACGCCATCGTCCTTCCTGGCCCAAAACGGCCCCCGCCCGGATGCGCCAGCAGGACTTCGATTCCGTTGCGGCGCCGGAACGCCAACAGGCCGGCGCTGATCTGTTTGCTGCGGCGCATCGGCGCAGGCCCCGTTTGGCTGCGGCTCTCTACCGCAGGACTTGCTAAATTGGCGTATGTCTGCATGATTTTGTCACGATTACGCCGACAATGCGCGATCCTCGCCCCAGCTCGTTAGAGCGCTGTGGGAGGGGGTTAACCGAACCAATTGCCTGCACGGGAGCCAATGCCAATGCGATATCGATATATCGCCGTTCATGCCGCGTTTCTTGCCGTTTTTGCGATCCTGGCCGCGCCGGCCGTCACCACGTCAAAGGCAATGGCCGACGACGCGCCCAAGGACGTCAAGGGCCTCTATCTGATGAGCGACTATCCGGCGGTGACGCTGCGCCCGGGCGAAACGTCGACTGTGAGCCTTCGGCTGCAGAATTACGACATGGCGCCCGAGCGGCTGGCGCTGTCGGTATCCGGCGTACCGACCGGCTGGACCGCGACGCTGTTGGGCGGCGGGCAGCCGGTCGCCGCGGCGATGCCCGCGAGCAATTCCAGCGTTTCGCTGTCGCTGCGGCTCGACGTGCCTAAGGACGCGGCCATGGGCACCCAGACACTGACCGTCACTGCCACCGGAGCGACGACGAATTTGCAATTGCCGATCGCGGTGACGTTGGCCAAGGACCTGCCGGCCAAGCTGACGGTGACGCCGCAGCTGCCGGAATTGCGCGGCACGTCGAAATCGAGCTTCGAATATCAGCTCGGCATCAAGAACGACAGCGGCAAGAAGCTGACGGTGAGCCTATCGGCCCAGGCGCCGCAGAATTTCGACACCTCGTTTACCGAACAATACGGCAGCCAGGAGCTTAATGCGGTGCCGATCGACGCCGGCCAGACCAAGGAGGTGAAACTTAAAGTGACCCCGCCGAATACCGCCGCGGCCGGCGACTACAAGGTCACGGCGCGGGTGGCAGCGGAGGATGCTTCGGCAACTACCGAGCTTGGGCTCGATATTACCGGCCAGCCCAAGCTCGATATCAGCGGCCGCGAGGGCCTGGTATCGACGCGCGCTTCCGCCGGCAAGGAAACATCGGTGCCGGTCGTCATTACCAATACTGGCACCGCCCCGGCCGACGACATTCAGCTCTCAGGCTCGGCGCCGAGCGGCTGGAAAATCACTTTCGACCCGAAGACGGTAGACCGCATTGCGCCAAACGATAACAAGGAGGTGCAGGCACTGATCACGCCGACCGACAAAGCGATAGCCGGCGATTACGTGACCACGATCCGCGCCTCGGCGCGCGGCGAGTCGGCCTCGACCAACTTCCGCGTCACGGTGTCGACCTCCACCATGTGGGGCATCGCGGGCGTCGGCATTATCGGCGTCGCCTTGCTCGTCATGGTCGGCGCGGTCGCCAGGTTCGGCCGACGATGAGCCAAGATGCCGTCATCGAGGCTAACAGCCTCACCAAAAAGTACGGTTCGGCGCTCGCCGTCGACCATGTCTCGTTTTCCGTCGGACGCGGAGAGATTTTCGGTCTGCTCGGCCCCAACGGCGCCGGCAAGACCACCACCATTCTGATGTTGCTCGGGCTTACCGACATTTCGGAAGGCGAGGTGCGGGTGCTCGGCTTCAATCCGGCCCGCGAGCCGCTTTCGGTCAAACGGCGCGTCGGCTATCTGCCGGATACCGTCGGCTTCTACGACAATCTCACCGCCGCCGACAATCTGCGCTACACCGCGCGGCTAATCGGCTTCCGTCTGGCGGAGCGCGAAAAGCGCATCGCCGAGGCCATGGAGCGTGTCGGCCTTGCCGAGTTCGCCGACAAGCGCGTAGGCACCTATTCGCGCGGCATGCGGCAGCGGCTCGGCCTTGCCGAAATCCTGATGAAGGGCGCGCAGATCGCAATTCTCGACGAGCCGACCACGGGGCTTGATCCGCACGCCACCGCCGAGTTGCTGGGCATTATCCGCAGCTTCAAGACCGAAGGCGTATCGGTCCTCTTGTCGTCGCACCTGCTCGAACGGGTGCAAAGCATCTGCGACCGTGTCGCGCTGTTCAGTTCCGGGCGCATCGCGCTGATGGGTACGGTGGCCGACCTCGGCCGCGAAGTGCTGGGCGGCGGCTACGTGGTCGACATCGAGGCGGACGGAGCGGGCCTTGCCGAACGGCTCGCGCTCATTCCCGGCGTCAGCGGCGTGGAGAAAACCGGCATCGGCAAGCTTCGCTTGCATGCCGACCGCGACGTGCGCCCGGAGGCCGCGGCGGAAGTGGTGGCGATGCACGGCCGCTTGAAATTTCTCGGCGTTGAGGAGCCGAGCCTCGAGGCGATCTATACCCGCTATTTCGAGGGCGGGCCCGAACAAGCGGTGAAGGAAGGAGCGCGCCATGCGGCGTGAAGGCTCAGCCTTTTCCGGGCTCGGCGTTGTCATGCTCAAGGAGCTGTCGGACCATTTGAGCAGCGTGCGCATGCGCGTGCTGGAATGGCTGGTGGTGCTGGTCGCACTCGCCGCGCTCTACGGCGCCATCCAGCAGATCAAGGACACCACCGCGGAGGATCCGTTCCTGTTCTTAAGGCTGTTTACGACGTCGCGCGATCCGCTGCCGTCGTTCGTCTCATTCCTGTCGTTCCTGGTGCCGCTGATGGCCATCGGGCTCGGTTTTGATGCCGTCAATGGCGAGCACAACCGGCGTACGCTGTCGCGCATCCTGTCGCAGCCCATCTACCGCGATGCCTTGCTGTTCGGCAAATTCCTCGCCGGCCTGGTGACGCTGTCGATCAGCCTGGTCACGCTGTGGCTTTTGGTCATCGGGCTTGGCCTGCTCATGATCGGCATTCCGCCCGGCGCCGAGGAAATCGCCCGCAGCTTCGTCTTTCTGCTGGTGACGATCGTCTATGCCGGGGTGTGGCTGGCGCTGGCTTTGTTGTTCTCGATCCTGTTCCGCTCGCCTGCGACCGCGGCGCTGATCACGCTGGGGCTGTGGCTTTTGGTGACCTTCATCTGGCCGGTGCTGGCCGGAGCCGTGGCGCAGGCTATCGTGCCGCCGGATCCGCGTTTTGCGGCGCTCGGCCTGCAAACGCCGGGCACGGTGGAGCTCGAACAGATCCTGGCCCGGCTGTCCCCGTCGACACTCTATGCCGAGGTCGTGGTCGCCCTGCTCGATCCCACCACCCGCGCACTCGGCCCGATCTATCTGAGCCAGCTGCAGGGCGCCGTGCTCGGCTCGCCGCTGCCGCTCGGCGCCAGCGTGCTGATCGCCTGGCCGCAGATCGTCGGCATGGTTGCGACCACGATCCTGCTGTTCGTTGTCGGTTATGTGATCTTCCAACGCCAGGAAGTGCGCGCCTAGCGCATTGCCTTGGCGGACAGGCCATAGTGAAATCCCCCAAGTCCAAGGGGGATTCGTGACCGTTATCGCCACCAGCATCGACATTGCCTCGAAGGAGTTCGTCGCCAATCAGGCCGCGATGCGGGCGCTCGTCGCGGAGCTTGAAGCGCGCCGCGCCAGGGCCGCCGAGGGCGGGCCGCCGCGGGCGCGCGACCGCCACCTCGGCCGCGGCAAGCTGTTGCCGCGCCAGCGGGTGATGACGCTGATCGATCCTGGCGCGCCGTTTCTCGAATTGTCGCCACTTGCCGCCAACGGCATGTACGACGACGATATCAACGCGGCGGGCATCATCACCGGAATCGGCCGCGTGGCGGGGCGCGAATGCGTGATCGTCTGCAACGACTCCACCATCAAAGGCGGCACCTATTATCC
>Ga0187783_10002356_pt1 | contig 14029 bp, 13 predicted proteins | sample 1015_SJ02_MP02_2_FD_132471 | JGI IMG/M metagenome (GOLD analysis project Ga0187783, IMG submission 132471) | Tropical peat soil microbial communities from peatlands in Department of Meta, Colombia - 1015_SJ02_MP02_20_MG | ecosystem: Environmental > Terrestrial > Soil > Wetlands > Peat | place...
GAAGGCGATGACATGGTCCCGGCCGACGCCGTAGAGCCGGCCGCCGGGCCCGAACCGCAGTCCGCGCGGCCTGGTGAACTCAATGGCGGGGTCGGGCGCCAGCACCCGGATCAGCCGTCCGGTAGTTGGGTGGTATTCGCGGACGGTCGCCTGAGCGCCGGGCGAGCCGAACGGCCACTCGCTTGACACCACGAGGTGGCCGCCGGGAGCGATCGCCAGATCGAGAGGACTCAGCTCGGGGTCGCTCACCAGCCGCGGGGTGAGCAGTCTGCGGCGGTGGTCGAACACGGCGATCGTGTTGTCGCCCTCTCCGGAGGGGCCGATGCCCGAGGACAGGTACAGCTCGCCGGCGGCACCGAAGCCGAAGCCCCGCGGGAACGGAACGGCGCCGTCGGGCAGCAGAGGCTCGCCTTCCGCATCGAGGCCGGCTGGCAGGGCCAGGATCGTGCCACGACGCCGCAGCGTGACACAGTAGCGGCCGTCTGGCGCGAAGGTCCCGCCGCCCGGGTCAAGGCCCTCGGTGCGGCCCGAGTCCAGAGCGACCGTCCCGTTCTGGTCGAGCGCGAGCACCCGGTCATCGCCGCTGGTGACGTAGACCAGATCGCCGGCCGGGCTCAGGCCGAGGCCGCGCGGATCAGCGATCCGGCGGTCATCACTGAACGGCCCGGCCGGCTCCCCATCGGCGGAAAAGCACAACAGCGCACCGTACCCGTCACCGTTCACGCCGCTGGCGCTCGTCACCACGATTCGCGTCATGACCTGGCTAGCTCCGTTCCTGTGCCCGGTGAAGTAATGATCTGCTGGCTAGGCATGTGGAGCCTTCGGGGGTTGGGTTCGGGGCGCTAGGTAGGGGAACTGGTCGAGGCCAGCCTGGTCGAGCAGCCGCCTCACTATGGCGATCTCCGCCGCCGGGGACATCGTCAGACCCGCTATAAGCCAAGGGCCATCCCATCGGCTCCTGGTGGTCACGGCCGGGCTAAACCGGTGCCGCTGCGTCGGTGCGTCCGCGACGAAGCAGCTACTCGCGGGTGGTGCGCAGGGCGTCGTAGAAGCTGCGTACGGCGGCGGACTTGCCGTCGGCTCGCCGCTTGATAGCGTCTGCGGCGGCCTTCGCCGCCGACGTGATCAGGTTCACCGGCGGCAACGGGCGGTCGTGGCCGGAGGATTCGTCGACGATCGGCAGTCCCGGCGGGACCTCGAATCTGGTGTCGATGCTGCCGCCGGAGGTTATGTCGCGCAGTTCGTAGCGCGCGGCGGGCTTGCCTGCGCTGAAGCAGGTCAGCCGCAGCAGCCGCCCGGATTCGGCGTCCAGGACCGCGATGGCGGGAAAGAACAACATCATCGGCGGCGAGGCGGCCCGGGAGACAGCGATGCGGTAGGCCCGCCGCCCGCCGACCATGATCTGGTCGCCGCCGGACAGGTGGCATCTGAGCAGCCAGGAACCGTCCGCGAGATCGGTGAGTTCCGCAGGCGGCGGCGCGGATGGGCCGACGCGCACCCGGTCGGCGTACACCTGGTAGCGCCGCTGCCCGTCGCAGGCCACCGTCAGCCATTCGGCATCGCGGCGCTCGTGCCTGTCGCGCCGACGTGGCGTGCGGTAGCTGCGGTCGATCCGGTAGCTGTCCCAGCCGTCGATCGCCACGTCGCTGACCTCATGGCCGACGGCCTGCTGCTCTCCGGCCTCGCGGGCGGCGGCGCTGAGGGTGTCGATGAGAAACCCGACACCGCCGAACCCGGCCTTGCGGGCTGAGGGCGGGACCGCGGCCAGCAGCGCGCCGGGGTCGACCCACTGGTGCAGCGTGGCGGTGAACGCCGGGGCGGTGGCGCCGCCGCGGTACAGCAGGTGCAGCACCTCGTCACCGACCGGCGGCCCGTCCTTGGCATCGCCGGGGGAAGGATCGTCGTGCGGCATGGCCGCCTCGGCGTCGCCATCGCCCGGCGGCGGGCGGGATGGCCGCAACGGCCCGAACGGCCCGAACGGCGAGTACCTGATCGTGACGCCGAGTCCGCCAGCGGCCAGGCCCGCCGTCGTCTTAGTGATCTCCCACCCCATTCCGCTGAACGACCCGCCGAACAGGCGCCCGTATCCGTCGCCGATGATGCTCCCGGCCGGGGCCGTGAACTGCTCCGGGTCAAACGCCGGGTCCACCGCGAGGCTGCGGAACTCGATCACTTCCGCCGCGCGGTCGGCCTTCCTTCGCTCGCACCGCAGCAAGATCCCCAGTCCGGTGTCGACGATGGCCTCGACATGGTCGAAGTGAACCGGCGGCCAGGGACTGAACGGCAGGAACGGCGCCGTGCGCGTCCTGGCCATGCTGCGGCGCGCTGTCGCCACCACGCGGACGCCGTCCCGCCCGCACGCCGAAACCGCTTCCCCCACCTCCAGGTCGTACCCGGCGAGCAGCCAGGACGGGCACAGCAGAGCAGGATACGGCGGTCCCGGGTCACCGTTGAGGCGCACCTCCCCCGCAGGCGGGTACCGCCACCACTGCCAGATGCGCTCACCATCACAGCCCTGCGCGACCTGTCCGTCCTGGCTGTCTTTGCGGTAACGATTGCCCGGGGCGACCAGCAGCCTCGTCAGATCTGGTCGCGGCGCGGTGAATCCGGGCGGGAACGGCGGAAACGGCTCATCGGTCTCACGATGCCCCGCCCGCACGCGGGTGATCATGATCGGCAACGTCTCGTCGACGCCGCTCACCTCACCCGACAAGCACAAGCGCGTCCAGTCCGCGCGGTACAGCAGCGCAACCAGCTCCCGCTCCGCCAGCATCACCGCTCCCGCTCACAGGTCACTGCGCCATGGCCGGACGATACGGCGAAAACGATGCTAGCCCTGCACGTCGCTGACGGCAGCACTCAGCGTCCGGAAGTGGCTACCGTGAGCGTTATGACGAGATTACGGCCCGTCCTGCGTCGGTACGGCCCGGATCCGGCGCAGTTCGGTGAGCTGTGGCTGCCCAGCGTCTGGTCCGCGGCAACAGTAGTGATTGTCCACGGCGGGTTCTGGCGTGCCCGCTACGATCTGTCGCTCGGCCGCCCGCTCGCTGCCGACCTGACGCGGCGCGGCTACGCCGTGTGGAACCTGGAATACCGGCGGGTAGGCGCCGCAGGCGGGTGGCCGGCGACGTTCGAGGACATCGCCGCCGGGATCGACCTGCTCGCGGAGCTTCCCGTCGCGACCGCGCACGTCGCGGCCATCGGGCACAGCGCGGGCGGGCATCTCGCGGCCTGGGCGGCCGGCCGGGCCGGGCTACCGCCCGGTACCCCCGGTGCCCGGCCGCTGGTCGCGGTGACCGCGGTCATCTCCCAAGCCGGAGTCCTGGCGCTCGCGGACTGTGCGCGCGAGGGCGTAGGCGGCACGGCAGCGCTGGACCTGATGGGCGGCCGTCCGCAGGACCTGCCGCAGCGGTACCGGCTCGCTGACCCGATGACGGCGGTGCCCGTCGAGGCCGCCGTGCTGTGCCTGCACTCCCGGGCCGACGACGCGGTGCCCTTCGCCTACAGCGAGCGCTACGTCGCCGCGGCCGTGCGGGCCGGCGGCCGGGCCCGGCTGCACGAGACCGACGGCGATCACTTCACTCTCATCGATCCTCGCTCGGCGGACTGGCGGGTGGCCGCCGACGCCCTGCCCGGGCTGCTGGGCCTGCCTGATGGTCATCTCGGGGCAGGCGGCGGTGAGGCCAGCGAGGACCTCATCCCGGGCGGCCGCGAGCGTACCGACAGTGAGTAAGGCGCCGCAGGGCCGGGCGACAGGTTCGGCGTGCTTCAGGCGTGGTGGAAGCCGGCAGGCTCAGTCGGTGAACGTCGGGTCCGCGCCGTGCAGCCTCGGCGCCCGGCCCTTCGGCTCCTCCCAGTCCTCCGACCGGCCGAACGCGGTCAGGTCGAGCAGCGTGTAGGCGCTGCCGAGGTACTCAGTGCCGCGGGCGTAGGTCGAGTACGTGTGGAAGATCTCCCCGCCGTCGCGCAGGAAGCAGCTGAACCCGGGCACCTCGGTGGACGGCTCGTCGGCGACCAGCTCCGGCTCGGGCCGGAAGTTGTACTCCAGTTGCGGCCGCGAGGCGTCCAGCGTGGCCTGGAAGTCGTAGTTGAAGTCGCTGCCGTGCGAGGAGTACCAGGGCGCCGTCCAGCCGCGGCTGGCCCGGTACGCCTCCAGCTTGGCGAACGGCGCGCGGGAGACCAGGGCGAAGCCGGTGTCGCGGGAGCGGATATGGCTGAGCACGGCCTCCGACAGCTCGTCGATACTGGCTGTGCAGCCGGGGCAGGCCGCGTCCCAGTCCGGCCCGTACATGACGTGCTGCACGATGAGCTGGCTGTTCCCGTCGAACAAGTCCGCCAGGGTGGCGCGTCCCTCCGGTCCGTCGAATGCGTAGTCCTTCTCGATTCTGACCATGGGCAGCCGGCGCCGCTCGGCGTTGAGCTCGTCGTGCCGCCTCGTCGCCTCCTTTTCCTGGGCGAGCAGTCGCCGCCTCGCCTCGGTCCACTGCTCGCGGGACACAACCTCGGGAAGACTCAAGACAACCTCCTGCATGGGATGGGCTCGGTGCGCCCTCTGTGGACTTGGACGGGTCGGCCGCACGAAACTCATCGGGCTGGCCAGCCGAATACCCGAGCCGCCGCCCGATGGCGGCCTGGCCGTATGCGGCCGTATCCCGCGCCGGCGGCTCGATCTGTTCTGTCCCGCCGTCGTCTCACAGTGAGTCAAGAGATGCTCCCAGGCCGAACTAGGGTCGGCTTCCAAGCACTCATCGCGCTGATTGTCACGGTCTGGGAGGTTCGCTTGAAGGCACTCGTGTACCACGGCCCCGGCCAGAAGTCCTGGGATACCGTCGCAGACCCGAGTCCGACCGAACCCACGGACATCGTCGTCCAGGTGGATACCACCACCATCTGCGGCACTGACCTGCACATTCTCAAAGGGGACGTGCCCGCCGTCACGGACGGCCGCATCCTCGGCCACGAGGCGGTCGGCACGGTGACCGCGGTGGGCTCAGCCGTGACCGGCCTCGCCGAGGGCGACCGGGTGCTCGTCCCGGCGATCACATCCTGCGGGCGGTGTGCCTACTGCAAGCGCGCGATGCCAAGCCACTGCCAGGCGACCGGCGGTATCGGATGGATCTTCGGCCATCTGATCGACGGCACTCAGGCCGAGTACGCGCGGGTCCCGTTCGCCGAAACGAGCGTGCACAAGGTGCCCGAGGGCGTGACCGACGAGCAGGTGCTGTTCCTGGCCGATATCCTGCCGACCGGCTACGAGGTAGGAGTCAAGAACGGCCGGGTCAAGCCGGGCGACGTCGTCGTGGTCGTCGGCGCGGGACCGGTCGGCCTGGCCGCGATCCAGACCGCTGCGCTGACCGGCGCGGCCAGCATCATCGCGCTGGAACCCGCTCAATCCCGGCGCGAGCACGCGCTCCGCTTCGGCGCCGATGTCGCGATCGACCCGGCCGATGCCGACACTGAGGAGCAGGTCGCGGCGCTGACCGACGGGGGCCTCGGTGCCGACGTGGCGATCGAGGCGGTCGGGACGCCGGCCACCTTTGACATTTGCACCAGGGTGGTGCGGCCCGGCGGCGTCATCGCCAACGTCGGCGTGCACGGCGCACCCACCACGCTGCACCTCGAAGAGCTGTGGATCAAGAACGTGACCATCACCACCGGCCTGGTGGACGGCACCACCGTGCCCCTGCTGCTCCAGCTGGTCCGGTCGGGGAAGATCGCCGCCGAGCTTTACGGCACGCACGACTTCGCGCTGAACGAGATGATGGCCGCCTACGACACCTTCGCCGAGGCGGGACGGCACAACGCGCTCAAGGTTGTGATCAAGAGATAATGACAGGGCGCGTGGAGCTCATCGCTGTTCCGCGGAATTACCCCGGGACTATCTCCGCCTGAGGTTGGCAAGTCCGTGATGTTAGGCCATGGCGGTTGGTTGAGCTGGGTTACGGAAGATCCTCATTCTCCTGTTGATCTTGGTCATTAGCCTCAGCAGCCTTCAGGCGTATGTCGATTCGATGCAGGAAGTAGGCCCCCAGAGTCCCCGAAATCGTGCCGATGACGACGACTGCGTAGACGTCCATCGCCACCGCGAGGATGCGCCCGGGCACGGTAACCGGCTCCAGGGACGAGCCCAAGGTCAGCAACTGCGATGAGCTCCAGAACAGGGCCAGGCCGTACGTGGTGATGCCGCTGTCGTGGGCGTGTCGCTCAAGCGGGTAAATCGCCAGCGCGCAGAGCAGCGCGGCCATGACGGTGGCCAGGAACAGTATGGCCAGGCGCCGGATTATGCGCTTGTTCTCGGTGCTGGCGTGCAAGACACCGAGCGAAAAGTGCACCGCCCGCCCAGGGAATCTGGCCATGTGACGCCTCCTAATTCAATGGGTGAAGCTTTACCGGCCCTTCACCCGAGACCTAATAATCAACTGGCCCAAGATCTGGCCAGTATCCGACAGCAGGCCATCTGGCGGTAGCTTGATCGAGCCTGCTCCGCCTCCTGTTAGGTGCCCAGGGTCCTACCGCGGAAGATCAGGACAGCCGCGGCCAGGCCAGCCGCCCGTGATCTGTCCCCCGGGACCGGTTGCTGGCCGCAACCTGGCCTCAGAGCGCCGTCAGGCCTCCGTCCACGACAAGAGTGGTTCCGGTGATGTAGCCAGCGGCCGAGCTGGCCAGGAAGACGACGGTGGCGGCGAGTTCCTCTGGGTCACCGGGCCGGCCCGCGGGCAGGCGCGGTAGCTGACTCTCGATGTATCCCTCCGGGAACTGATCGGTCATCTCGGACGGGAAGAGACCGGGGGCAAGTCCGTTGACGCGAATGCCCTTGCGTCCGGTCCATTGGACGGCGAGGTCACGCGTCAGGGCAATCAAGCCCGCCTTGCTCGCCGAATAGGCCGCCTGCGGAAGCCCGCCGCTCGCGAGCGCGGCGACGCTCGCGATATTGATGATCGCACTGCCGGGCTGCATGACCCGGCCGCACGCCTGGGCCATCCAGTAGCAACCGTTGAGGTTGATGTCGATGACCTCGCGGAACTGCGCAGGAGTCTCGCGCGTCGCCGGTACCGCGGTCCCCTTGCCCGCGTTGTTGACCAGTACGTCGACGTGCCCGAACTCTTTCATCGCGGCCTCGACGACGGCCTGCGCGTTCTCCGGCAGCGCCACGTCGGCAGGGACCGTGATCGCACGCCGGCCGGCTTGCTCGACAATCGCGCTCGTCGCATTGAGCCGCTCCACGCGGCGTGCCGCGAGCACGAGGTCTGCCCCTGCCTGGGCAAGCGCCTTAGCGAACGCCACGCCGAGGCCTGAGGAGGCCCCGGTCACGATCGCGACCTTGTCATCGAGGCGGAAGCGGTCAAGCACCGTGGTCATGTCTGCCCTCTCGTTCAAAGGAACCTGCACCGAAAGCGGGCGATACCAACGCGCCGCGCTCATCCAGCCGCGCAGTCACGGCAGCCCGGGAACTCCGCCGATCCGGGAGCCGTCGGGGGCGCGGGGTCCCGGGACGTTCCGGAAGGCGAAAGGCTCGGCCGGGCGGCCGGGCTGGACGTACCAGGCCTCGCCGGTCCGGTCGCTGGCCAGGACGGCCAGCAGGGCGTCAGCCACCTCGTCCGCGGTCATCAGCGGGATGCCCGCGGCGCTGATCAGGTGCCGTACCGGCTCGTTGATCGCGGTGTCCGCGAAGCCCGGACACAGGGCGTTCACGGTGATGTGATCCGCGGCCAGCGCAGGACCGAGGGCCCGGGCCAGGCCGACGACAGCGTGCTTGGTGGCCGCGTAGATCGGGTCGCCGGGGACCGCGGTCAGCCCGGCCAGGCTGGAGGTGAAGACCAGCGCGCCGCGGCCGCGGGCCCGCAGCGGAGGCAGCGCGGCGTTCACGCCGAAGAAGATCCCGTCGACGTTGATGCCGAACGCGCGCCGGTAGGCGGCCAGATCCCAGCCGGGACCGCCCAGCCTGACGCTCGTGGTCGATACTCCGGCGTTGAGGAAGACCACGTCGAGGCCGCCGAACGCGGTGACCGCGGCGGCGACCGCCGCCTCGTTGTCCGCCTGCTCGCGCACGTCGCAGCGGGCGAACTGGCCGCCGACGGCCGCCGCCACCTCGGCGCCCCGTTCGTCGACGTCGGCCACCACGACCCGGGCGCCGCGGGCGGCCAGTCGCCGGGCGGCCGCAGCGCCGATGCCGTTGGCGCCGCCGGTGACCAGGGCCACGGCGCCGTCGAGGTCGATGGCCATCAGGGCTCCCACAGCCCGGCGGTCACAGGCGTGCGGTGTACCAGGTCGAGCCCGCGGAGCAGGGCCTCGATGGCGATGACCGCGCGGCCGATGCCAGGGCCACGGTCGGCGATCACGTCGGTATAGAGGAACCCATCGGCGACCCGGACGATCGCGAAGGCCAGCGTGCGGGTATCCAGGCTGGCGTCGAACGCGCCGCGGTCGCGTTCGGCGTCGATGAGGTTTTCCAGCGCGACGACCATGCCCCGATGCACCGTGCTGCGGCTGCCGGTCAGCACGCGCATCGCGGTCTCCGGGTCGGACTCCAGGAACATCCGCACCGCCCGGTCGGTTCCGATGGCGTGCAGCACGCCGCCGATCACCGCGGTGAGCCGGTCCGCCCCGGTCAGGTGGGCGCTGGCCCGCACCTGCTCGGCGAGCAGTCGGCGGGCCCTCCACCACAGCACCTGGTCCAGTAGCTGTTCCCGGTTGCCTGCCCGGCGGTACAAGGTGGCGCGGGCTACCCCGACGCGCCGGGCCAGGGACCGCATGTCCATCCGCTGACCGGCCAGGAAGGTGTCCACGGCCGCCGCAAAGATCGGGCCCGGGATGGTGACCGGCGGCCCGGTCCCCCCGGGTAGCACCCTGCCGACGTCGTCGGTCATGGCTCTGTTTGCTCCGCGGCGCGCTGTTCGGCGGCCCCGACCAGCAGGGTGAGCTCGTCGACCAGGTAGCCGGCCAGCACGTCGATGTCCGGAATCAGCTCGCGACAGACCGTCAGGCCGAAGTGCAGCTGGCCAAGGTACCCGACCAGGGTGATATTCAGGCCCTGGCCGTCGGTGACCACCGACAGCGGGTAGTGCGCGACCAGCCTGGCGCCGCCCATGTAGACCGGGACGTTCGGGCCGGGAACGTTGGAGATCGTGAGGTTGAACGGCGGCAGCCGGTGCAGCAGGCCGGTGGCAAACACCACCCGGGCCGCCCGTGCGGTCAGCGCCGGCACGGCAAAGTCGCTGATCTGGTCGACCAGGCCCTGCGGGATCGCCGCCTGCTGGGCCTTGGCGACCTGCGTCGCCGAGTGGACGATCTGCAGCCGAAGGCCAGGGTCGGTGACGCTGGTGGGCAGCGGGGTCAGCATCGCGGACACGCGGTTGCCCAGCGCCCCCTGGCTGGCCGGATCCCGGACCGACACCGGGATCATCGCGACCAGCGGCTGGCTGGGCAGCGCGTCGTGGTCGATGAGCCAGCGGCGCAGCGCTCCCGCGCACATCGCCATGACCACGTCGTTGACCGACACGCCGAAGGCGTACTTGACCGCCTTGACCGTGTCCAGGTCGACGCTGCGGAACGCGAATCGTCGGTGCGGCGTGATCCCCCGGTTGAACGGCGTCGCCGGCGCCCGTCCCGGCCTGGTGGCGATCACCGCGCCGTCGCCGCGGTTGAGCCCGAGGATCTCGCCGACCAGCGTGTTCACCGGCGGAGCCAGGGTGGGCAGGATCCTCACCAGTTCGTTGGTGATCCGCACGGTCTGCACCGGGCGGCAGGCCAGCCGCATGGCCGTCATCGCGGTCAGGACCGGCAGGGATGGCGGTCTTTCTGCGTGGAACGGCTCGGCTGCGGGCAGTTCACGCCCGGCCGGCGTGAGGTCGAACAGGACGGTCAGCAACTCGGTGCCGGAGACCCCGTCGACCGCGGCGTGGTGGATCTTGCTGTAAACCGCGGCGCGCTTCCGGGCCAGCCCGGTGATCAGGTAGAGCTCCCACAGCGGGCGGCTGCGATCGAGCGGGCGGGCGTGCAGCCGGCTGACCTGTTCGTCCAGCTGGGCGTCGGACCCGGGGCGCGGCAGAGCGATCTCGCGGACGTGGTACTCGATGTCGAAGTCCGCGTCGTCGACCCAGTAGGGCTGGTCCAGCCCGAACGGCACGTTGAGCAGCTTGCGCCGGAGCACCGGCGCCAGCGGCAGTCGTTCGGCCATCACCTCGGTGAGCCGGGCCAGGGTCAGCGGCTGGGAAGCGGTACTGGGATCGAGCACGCTCAACCCCCCGACGTGGCCGGTGGCGTTGGCCGTCTCGAGGGCGAGGAACGAGGCATCCATGCCGGTGAGCTGCTGCATTTCCCGTTCCTCCCGAGGCCGTCACCGTGTACCGGGGATGATCCTGCCCAGCCAGTCCCGTACGGTGCCGATGACACTGTCCGGGACCTCGAGCTGCGGGGTATGCCCGACCCCGGGCAGCAGGACCGTCTCCCAGCGCGGGTTGCGGGCCGCCGCCTGGCGCATGGCCGCTGCCGGCACCAGCCGGTCCGACTCACCGCCGATGAGCAGCACCGGGACCCGTACCGACGCCATCATCTCCCAGTAGCGATGCCGCTGGCTCACCACTCTTATCAGGGACCGCGAAGCGGCCAGGAAGGCGGCAGCGTTGCGGCGTTCCTGGCGCTGGCGCTCGGCGGCCAGCGCGATCGCCGCGGTGAGCATGGCGGGGTCGGCCCGGGACGGGTCCGCGAAGCACAGTTCGACCAGGCGCCGGACGGCCACTTCGGGCGGCCGACGGGACATCACCGCCCTGACGTAGAGCTCGCCGAGGCCGGGCAGCGCGTACAGCAGGAACTGGCCGGATACCTGACGGTCGGGCGTCTGCCGGGGCGGCGGCAGGGCCGGGTCGATGAGCACCAGCCCGCGGACGGTCTCGGGCGCCGCCGCCGTCTGCATGAGAGAGATCAGCCCACCCATGGAGTTGCCGACCAGGATCACCGGCGTGCCGGTGACCTCTCGCACGAACCGGTCGACCAGCCTGGTGTTGCGCTGGACCGTGGCGGTGGCGCGGGTTCCGGGGGTCAGGCCGAAGCCGTGCAGGTCCAGCGCGACCGCACGGTGCCGGTCGGCCAGCTCGGGTCCGATCAGGCACCAGTTCAGGTGCGAGCCGCCCAGGCCGTGCACGAACACGATCGGCGCACCGTCGGGGCTGTCACCGTGCGGAAATTCGATCCAGTGCACCGGGCCGTCGAGGTCGCTGACGTAGCCGCGTGCGTCCCACGGTGCGGCGAACGTCCACGGCGCCGGTCTTATCGGGGCTGCCGTGCTCATCGGGAATCCTGTGCTGATCGGGGATTAAGGGGCTGCAGCGCGATTTCCGGCCCCACGCACGGCCGCCAGGCCAGCGGTCCCCCAGACGCTGGCCTGGCCTCTCCCCAGACGAGGTGCCTCACTGTTCCCTACTGTTCCTCCGCTCGCGTCGGAGGCCTAGCACGTGAGTGATACCCATTGGATAAGTGATACACATTTAATATATGTCTCACTGACCAGTTTTGCCCACACACCGGCGGCTGCGCTGTTGATCGGGTGCGAGGGCATTCGGCCGCCGTTCCGGTGACCAGCCGGCTGGGCCAGGGTTGGTGGGAGTAAATCACCGCGGCATCCCTGCGGTGCAGATCTCGGGTAGCAGCACGCGACTTAGCTCATCCGCCGGTAGCGCCGTACGGACCGGGGCATGCACACGGCCAGCAGGCCGCCGGTCCAGGCGGCGGCTCCCAGTGACGCCGGGGTGCCGAAGAGCGCGAGCGATGTTGCGGACCAGGTCCGCCACGGTGCGCCCGGCCAGCACGGCCGGGCGGGCCACCGGCATGGACCGGACGCGGTCGACCACCCCGCGTTCCAGGTCTTCGGACAGGCCGACCGCGGTCTGCGAGGCGCGGAAGGTGACCGACTGGACGAAGATCCCGGGCAGCAGGAAGTCGACGCAGGAGACCCCGTGCGGCAGCGAGCGGCTGACCGCGCCGCCGAACACGTAGCCAAACAACAGCACGAAGATGACCGGCTGGATGGTGGAGAAGGTCAGCAGGTCCGGCTGGCGGATGAAGTGACGCAGGTCGCGGCCGGTAACCACGGCGGTGTCGGTTCACGGGTCACTGCCCGGCACACCCGAGGCAAGATCGCGCTCCGAATCGGCCAGGGCTGAGGCTCTGGCCGCCGCCCGGCGGCAGGAACGCCTGCCGGCTCCGTTAAGAAGTCTCCAGAGGTGGCGTGAGGACCCGGAAGCGCCGCACCTCCTGGGGCCAGCCGCAGGCCACCGCGATCTTTCCGGCCCACAGCCGGGCCGCCTGCTCGTCGGCCACGTCCACGACGGCGAAGCCGCCGAGGTGCTCCTTGGACTCGATGAACGGACCGTCGGTGAACAGCGGCGTGCCGCTGGACGCGTCGACACTGAACACCGGGGCCGCATCGTCCAGGCCGCCGGTGAAGATGAAGACCCCGGCCGCCTTCATCTCTGCCACCAACGCCCGGACAGCCTTGGACTTCTCGCGCAGCTGCTCGACCGTGTGGTCGGGCACCCACTCGTCGTTGAAGGCGATGAGGTACTCGGTCATGTCTCCTCCTTTACCGGGGTGACCGCTGCGGACACCCTCCACCTTCACCACGAACGGCGGCGGCCCGATCCGACACCGCGTCAGGATCTCCCGGCGGCCGTGACCGCTCGGCCACGAGGCAGGTACCGGCGGACGCGGATGCGGGGCCAGGCTCACCGCGAAATGGAGACCGCCAGCACTCCGCCCGCGACTCACCCATAGCACCCAGAACTACCGGTTCTGGGTGGCCGCCAGTGCGCCAGCGGAACGGCTGCCGCCGGTGACGGGCGATGAACCATCGTTACCGGGAGAGCGGTTCAGCCGATCTCCCGGCCGTTCGCGGTCAGCGTCACATCGATGTTGCCCCGGGTGGCATTGGAGTAGGGGCACACCTGATGGGCGGCGGCCACGATCCGCGCCGCCTGCTCAGGGTCTTGAACCTGCGGCAGGGTTACGTCGAGTCGCACGGCGAGCTTGAAACCACGCTCCTGAGTGGGCAGCAGGCTCACCCGGCTGTCGATCGAGACATCGCCCACCTCGGCGCGTTCACGACGGCCGACCACGCCCAGGGCACCCTCGAAGCAGGCCGCATAGCCCACGGCGAAGAGCTGCTCGGGGTTCGTGCCACCGCCCTCACCGCCCATCTCCTTCGGCGAGCGGAGCTGCACATCCAGGGCTCCGTCATTCGTGCGGCCGTGGCCGGCGGCCCGGCCGCCTGTGACCGTTGCCTCCGCCGTGTAAAGAACTCGCGCCATCTCGGCTCCAGGGTCGGATCTGCGGATTGCCCGGCTCACGGCCGGGCTGGCCCGGCACCTGATAGTGATCAGGGGTGAACCAGTCCGGCGGGTAACCACTCTGATCTCACGGTACCCGGAGGCACACCACAGCCGGACGCCCCGGCGCCCAGCCGGGCTCCTTCACCGAGCCCGAGCACCAGCCCGACTCCCCCGCAGACGCCGAGCGTGACGCCTACTCCGTCGCCGACCTACCCGTCACCAACTCCATCGTCGTCGGCGATATACCCGAGCGGGACACCCACCGCGAGCTAGTAGCCAGGAGCAGCCCGGGCCTCCCTCCCGATACAGAACGCGATTGACTCCCGGCCCGGCGCCTGAATTAGTGATCATATGGAGCATCGCAGCGGTTGTGGTGCCGCTGTGGCATCGGAGCTGTCGTTGCTGATCGGTGTCCTTCGCCAGGTCGGCCGTTAGGGTGGCGCGTACAAGCTGGTGGCACGGGAGGCGGATACGTTGGGCGTGAGCCGGCGGGCTGGTGCGCAGGGGGCTCTCGCGCTCGGTGCCCTCGGAGTTGTCTTCGGGGATATCGGGACGAGCCCGCTGTATACGGTACAGACCGTCTTCAGTCCGAGCGATCCGCACCCGGTCAGGGTGTCGCACGAGAGCATCTTCGGGGTCACCTCGCTCATCTTCTGGTCGGTGACGATCATCGTCACCATCACGTACGTCACGCTCGTGATGCGGGC
>Ga0187783_10002357_pt1 | contig 14027 bp, 12 predicted proteins | sample 1015_SJ02_MP02_2_FD_132471 | JGI IMG/M metagenome (GOLD analysis project Ga0187783, IMG submission 132471) | Tropical peat soil microbial communities from peatlands in Department of Meta, Colombia - 1015_SJ02_MP02_20_MG | ecosystem: Environmental > Terrestrial > Soil > Wetlands > Peat | place...
GGGCTCTGGCTCGGCTATTCGTCGCAGGGACCAGGCCAATCGAATCTGACGCACGACAAGCCGGATATCTGTGCGCCGAGCGAGTTTCGCGACACCGACGATGCTTCTCTGTCCAACTCTGGAACGTCGACGTCCGCGGCGTTGGCGGCCGGGGTGGTGGCGGCGCTGCGCAGCCGCTGGAGCGAACAGGTCATGCCACCCGACAGGATCAGAACCGTGTTGCGGGATACCGCTCAAAAATTTGGCCGCACGGGCTGGGACAGCCGTCTTGGTTATGGGATTCTTGACGCCGGAGAGGTCGTGAAAGCCGCGAGTGCGACCTGTGTTAAGACACTGTAAGCCGCGAAAGCGCTGCCTGTCGACGGAACAAAGAGGCTTGGCCGCGACGGTGCGCCCGGTCTGGCTCAGCGCCGGCCGGTAGCGCAGCGGGCGGCCTGCATCCCGCTGGTTTCTGGCTGCGCGTCCGCGGTCGTCATATCGTCAGGTCCTTGCTATAAGGGGCGGTCGGCGGTCGGGGTGAACCGGTCGCTTCATCATCAAACGGCTCCACCGCTCCCCTGTGGTCTAATTCGTGAGGAACGCGCCATGTCGCTTGCCGCCAACCGAAACCCCATCGCAAGCGTTCCAAACGACCTTGAAGCCTACTGGATGCCATTCACGGCAAACCGAGCCTTCAAGAGATCGCCCCGGATGATCGCCCGCGCCAAGAACATGCACTATTACACCGCCGACGGACGTGCCGTGCTGGATGCCACCGCGGGCTTGTGGTGCTGCAACGCCGGCCATAACCGCGATCCGATCGTTCGGGCCATCAGCCAGCAAGCAGCTGAACTCGACTACGCGCCAGCCTTTCAGTTCTCACACCCGAAAGCCTTTGAGCTCGCGAGTCGCATTGCAAGCCTCGCACCGGGCGACCTCAATCAGGTCTTTTTCTGCAATTCCGGCTCCGAGGCGGTCGACACGGCCCTCAAGATTGCGCTTGCCTACCACAATGTCCGAGGTGCGGGCGGCCGCACCCGCCTGATCGGGCGGGAGCGCGGTTATAACGGCGTCGGTTTCGGCGGCATTTCGGTTGGCGGCATCGCCAACAATCGAAAGTTCTTCGGCTCGCTGTTGGCCGGGGTCGACCACCTGCCCCATACGTACAACCGTGAACAGCAGGCCTTCACCAAGGGTGAACCGGCTTGGGGCGCCCACCTTGCCGATGATCTCGATCGCATCGTCGCCCTGCACGATGCATCGACCATCGCGGCCGTCATTGTCGAACCGATGGCGGGATCGACCGGCGTGCTACCGCCGCCGAAGGGGTATCTCGAGCGGTTGCGCGCCATTTGCAACAAATACGGCATCCTGCTGATCTTCGACGAGGTCATCACTGGCTTCGGGCGGCTCGGTTGGGCTTTCGCGGCCGAACGCTACGGCGTCGAGCCCGACATGATCACCTTCGCCAAGGGCGTCACGTCAGGGGCCGTCCCCATGGCCGGCGTCGTGGTGCGTCAAGGCATCTACGACCAGTTCATGCATGGGCCCGAACATGCCGTCGAGTTGTTCCATGGCTATACCTATTCGGCCCATCCGTTGGCCTGCGCGGCTGGTCTCGCGACGCTGGACCTCTACCGCGAAGAGGGGCTGTTCGAGCGCGCCCGCGCACTCGAGCCGGTTTGGGCGGACGCGGCCATGACTCTCAAGGGGTTGCCATATGTCCTCGACATTCGCACCGTCGGCCTGGTCGCGGGCGTCGACCTCGCCTCACGGCCCGATGCGGTCGGACGGCGCGCCTACGACGCCATGGAGAAGGCTTTCGGCGAAGTGGGCGTCATGGTTCGCATTACCGGCGAGACGCTGGCGCTCTCACCACCCCTGATCGTCAGTGAAAGCGAGATCGGTGAAATCTTCGACAAGGTTGCCAAGGTCATCCGGTCGCTCGACTGAGGTCCGCCTTGGCTGGGGCCGGATGATCGCCCATCCGAAGTGCAGAACCCGGACGCCCTTGAGGTCTTCGAGGGTGAAGGGCGCTTGGAGTTGAGCGCCGGGCGTGGTCACCGCATAGGTAGCGACATTGGCGGAGTCCCCGCCGGTCCACACCACCACAGCGCCCTTGGTCTTGAGGTCGTCGAGATCAATCCAAGGCGCGCGAGTCGGTTTGGCGTCAATCAGCACGTGGGGATGTTCAGCCGCATAGTGAAAGACATTGCCACCGGTCCACACCCCGGCGACCACATAGCTGAGTGGTTGGCCGGTAGCCGCTTTAAATCGCCGTGAGAGCTCGGCCGCGAGGCGCTGGCCCGGAAAGAACACTGCTCGGTAGCGATGATCGTAATGCGGCAGCGCGGAGTAATTGACTATGAAAGCCATCGCGAATCCGGAAAATGTCGCGACCCATAATCCGGCGATCCGTCGGGTCTGCGCGATTTCGACGGGCGTGCCGATGCAGACAACGATCCAGGATCCGAGGAAAAGCCAGAGCGGATAGCCCCACATGGCAACCATCGTTCGCCCGGTCAGCAGCGAGCCAGCCAGCGTGGTGGCCGCCGGTCCGAACGCGAGCAGGCGTACTATCCGGCGGTCGAAACAGTCCGCCTTGCTGGGCGAGGTGTTGTGTCGCGACAGCAGGAGCGGCGCCGCAATCACCAGCGCGGGCATCAGGAACAATAGTTGGCTGCCGCCGAATATCAGCGGTCGAATGATGTGGTCAAACAGCGACCGTGGCGGTGCCGCTCGGGTCTGCGCGTAGGCGAAAGGCAAGAAGTCGTTGGCCAGCAGCCAGACCAGGTGGGGAGCCGCGACCAGGAAGGCGACCGCACCTGCGACCCAGGGGCCGGGCGTGCGCAACGCGGGGCGTGCGTCGCGATCGAGCAACACAAATAGAGCGAGTGGCACCGCCAGTACGATCACAAAATATTTGGCCCACAGCGCCATCCCGATCGCCAGACCGAGTAGAACCCAATGATGAAGCGCTCGCTCACGCAGCGCTGAGCGAAAAGCAAGACCCGCCAGCGCCCAGAACGGCAACTCAATCACGTCGTGATTGAATTTCGCGGCGGTATAATGCAGATAGTGCAGCCCGTCGACAATCAGCACGGCAATCAGTGCGCCCAACGCCCCAGCAAGGGGTCGGGTCAGCGCAAATACCGCCCACAAAGCGCTCAGCGCAGCCAATTGGCCAAGTGCATAATAGAAATAATCGGAATCAAACAGTCGGTGAGCAATCTCGACGAGCCACCATGGCAGAGGCGGCAGCTTGTCATACCCCAGTTGCCACTCCGGCCCATAGGTCAACGCTTCAATCAAGTCGAGTGGCAGATTCAGATAGAACAGAGCGGGCAACGCGCTCCATACCAGGAAGTGCAACACAGCGAAGGCCCCGAATGCCGTGTTGGGGCGTCGTTCAATGGCGCCGATCAGAGCCTTTATCGGCATGTTTGCCGACCCTCGCACGGCTGCCGACACTCCCAGGGAAGGTCGCGCGGCGGTTCTGACGCAGGCCGCAGCCGCTCCACCGTCATCGCTTGACGAGTCGAGGTCTGACGCTCGGCCTTCCGGGTATCGCCTTGCGCGCGGGAGGAAAGTGGCATCTCGTGCTCATCTTCGGGGCGGAGCGCTTGCCTTCCCAGGGCAGAGGTTCATACGGGGCTGAAGTCGGGACGTGAGAGCCCGTGTGCCGCATCGCCTGGAGTTATAGTGGCACAGCCGTGACGTTGCGACCGGCAACTGACCGGATCGGAGACTTCCGTACACAGGCGCTGCGCCGCAGATGAAAGCGGGCCGGTCGCCCGAATTGGCTCAGTGCCGCCCCGCGGACGCCGCCGCAATGCGGCTGACATCGGCCAGCATCGATTCCGCGCGCTCGATCACCGAAGCGGCGGAGACCTCACGCATGCACGCATGATCGTGGGGACACCGGTTGAGCGTGCGCAGATAGCATGGCGCGCAAGAAAGGTTTGCGCTCACAACCGCCTCGGGTTGCCGATACGGACCGATCCACAATGCATCCGACGGTCCAAATATGGCGACGATCGGTCGATTCAGCGCCACCGCCAAGTGCATTGGGCCAGAATCGTTGGTGACGCAGATCGCCGCCATACGGATGATCGCGGCGAGTTGTGTCAGGGACGTGCAACCTGAAAGGTCGATGCTGCCCGCAGCATCGCTGGCAATTTCCGCGCAGACCCGACGGTCTGCGGCCGAGCCGACCAGCACGACCGGGCGCCGCGTCGCCAGGAAATGCCGCGCAACTTCCGCAAACGCCTCGCTCCTCCAATGTTTGGTTTCCCACATCGTACCGGGCGCGAGCACCACCAGGCCGGACGAGACCGCCCCCTCAGGCATGCCATGCTGGACCAGCAGATTGGCGGCGCTGGCAACCGAGGCCGGCGGAATAACCAAGGAGAAGTCCGGCGGATCAGCGTCGAGCCCCAACATCGGACTTACGCCCAGATACCGGTCGACCGCGTGGACATCGAGGGTAGCGATCCGGATCGGATGCGTGTAGGCGATCCACGACCCTTCTCGGGCCCCGGTCCAGCCGTGCCTGTAGGCTTGCACCGGCAGTCGTCGATCGGTGGCGACCCGGACCTCCGGGCGCGGGCGATCAAACCCAATTCGCACCGGCGCACCTGATGCGAGCGTAAATAGCGCGGTCCGGAACTGCCCGTGCATGTCGATGACGAGCTCGTATTGGGTCGCACGGATCTGGCTGACCAGACCCGCCAGGTTGTGCGCGGCTGACCAGCCGCTTCGCAGCGGTTGACGCCATTTCTGGCGGGCGAACAGCAGCACGTTGCTGACCGCCGGATGCGCGCGTACGAGGTCGGCTATTTCGGGTCGCACCAGCCAGTCGATGCGCGCCCGGGGATAGCGGCGGCGCAGCTTGTTGAGCACCGGAATGGTGTGAATAACGTCACCGACCGCCGACAGCTTGATCAGCAGGATGCGGCGGAAATCGTGAGTGCGGAGGGAGCTGTCGTCCAAGGGACCTTCCTGTCAACCCCCATTTTCCGCCTTGCGGCGACCGGGGTCCAGCGCGTTCCGGGGCAGCGCTTGAGGCGGCGGGGATTGAGCGGGGCGGGAGTTGCGACGGCTTCAGGACAGGCGGGGCGGCGGCGTCCGGCCTGCCCGCAGTGTGCCGAAGATCCGCTTGAACGGCGCGGACAGGTGGTGCCGCAGCATCGCCATCCGTCGATCGCCCTCCGACGTCACCCAGTTGAATTGGATGACGCGGCGCTCGCCCACGAAAGGCTTATGGCCGTGCCAGGAATTGTTTGCGCGTTTGAAGGCGAGCAGGGTCCCCTCAACCGGCGGCACTTCCGCGAGGACGTCGTCGAGATCGTCGGCCGATCGCAGCAGGCGCAGGCGTCCGCCCCCATGCTCCCAAGCCGGGTTCATGTAGATGAGCACCGTGATGATCTTGCTGAGCGAATCCGTATGGATCCTGCCGTCCTTGGAGCTGCATTGGCCGCGCACGGTAGTCGTGGTGGGACGGCCACTCAGATCGAGTCCGAACTTCTCCTCGAATGCGTCGCGAAACTCCTCGCCGTCAAGCTCGTCCAGCATTTGTTTGAACCGAGGACCGAAGGCGAGCTGTGCAACCGGAAAGCTGCCACCGCCGGCGATCTGCGGGTAGTCGGTGTTGATGCCGCTCCGCGCGTCCTCGCGGACGAAGCCGGAAACGATCAGATATTGGAACGGCTCAGTGATCAGCGGCGTGTTTCGAAATGCCGCAAGGTCGAAACAGCTCAAAGTCATGGATGTACTACGGAGTTGACGCGATGCAGATGTGCGACCGAAAGTAGCGTGGCGATCGCGGGGTGTCAAAGTTCGAGCCTTGGTTATGTACCGCTTTTGGCTGATGGGCGGCGTGTCGTCAATGCCGCAGATCGCAGCCTGCCCCCCGATGACGGTCCGCCGCGACATGTGTGCGCTCGTGAGGCGATCCGGTGACCGGTGTTGCCCGTCCGTTCAGACTGGGGCAGGAATGGCCCGGCCATGGCGGCCGGTCGCGTGCGCGCAACGCCCGCCCGACGCCGTCATGACGGGAGGCGTGTGTGCGACTGAGTGCGATCATTATCACCCGCAACGAAGCCGGAAACATTGCCGAGTGTCTGGATGCCCTGTGCTTTTGCGACGAGCGGATCGTGGTGGACAGCGGGAGCGTCGATGCCACCGTCGAGATTGCAGCGCGGCACGGCGCACGGGTGGTCGAGCATGCCTGGTGCGGGTATGGACCGCAGAAGAATTTCGCGCTGTCGCTCGCGCAGGGTGATTGGGTCCTCTCAGTTGACGCCGACGAGCGCGTGAGTGATGAACTTGCCGACGCGATCGCGGTGGCGATGCAATCGCCGCAGTTCGATGCCTATGAGTTCCCGCGCCGTTCGAGCTTCTGTGGCCGGCCGATGCGGCATTCGGGCTGGTATCCGGATTACGTGCTGCGCTTGTTTCGTCGCGGTGTGGCCCGCTTCAACGATGTCATCGTCCACGAGCGGGTGATCTATGACGGCAAAGTCGGCCGCCTGTCGGCGCCGCTGATTCACCATCCGGTGCTGCGGCTGGAGGACGCCCTTTCGCGAGTCGACCGCTACTCCACGGCGAGCGCCGAGGCGATCGTCGCCAGTGGCCGACAGGTATCTTTCATGACCGGAATCGGCCACGGTCTTGCCTCGTTCTTTCGTGCCTACGTGCTGCGCGCTGGGTTCCTCGATGGTGCTGAGGGGTTTCTGCTAGCGGTCGCCAACGCCGAGGGCAGCTATTACCGTTACATGAAGGCATGGCTTGCGGGGCGCCGGCGTGGCTGAGCTGATCTCCATCATCGTCGCAACCTACAACCGTCCGGACGCGCTCGATGCTGTGGTGCGCTCGCTTGCGGGTCAGACCGACCGCGAATTCGAGGTGATCGTCGCCGACGACGGTTCCGGGCCGGACACGAGACGGGTGGTGGACACCTGGATCCCTCGGATCGGTGTGCGCCTCCTCCACGTCTGGCACGAGGATACGGGCTTTCGTCTCGCCGAGATCCGCAACCGCGCGATCCAGTACAGTCGCGGGCAGATCTGCATCTTCATCGACGGCGACTGCCTGGTGCGGCCGGACTTCGTCGCCGTGCATCGCCGGCTGTCCGAGCCGAATTGGTTCGTTGCCGGCAACCGGGTGCTGCTTGGCCCCGCGTTGACTGAACGGGTCCTGCGCCAGAAACTCCAACCCGAGAAGTGGCCTTTCGCGGCATGGAGGGCCGCATGGCGCCGAGGTGAGGTCAACAGGCTCCTGCCTCTTGTCTCGCTGCCGCTCGGACCCTTGCGCAAGGCTCGCGCCCATTCCTGGGCCCGGGCCAAGGGAACAAATTTGGCGATTCGCCGCGACGATCTGCTGCGCGTTGATGGGTTCGACGGCGCCTACCAGGGATGGGGCCGTGAGGACTCTGATATCGTGGTGCGGCTGATCCGCTGTGGCGTGTTGTGTAAGGACGGCCGGTTCGCGTCCGGCGTGCTACATCTGTGGCATCGCGAAAACGACCGCTCGCAGATGATGCAGAATGACCGCCGGCTCGCCGACGTCATTGCGGAGCAGCGAGTTTGGGCCACACAGGGCCTCTCCACGCTCACGCCGGAGGATCGGTCTGGCCCCACGGCTAGCCCTGAGGCCGCTCATTCGGCCGCTGTCGCACCGCGTGTGCCACGGGAGGGCGGCCGTACCGCGTGAACGCGTCGGCATTTGTTTGATGCGCTATCGAGGTGCAAGTGCCTCGGCCTCGATCTCCACCCGGTAGCCGGGGTTGGCTAGACCGGCGACAACCAGATAGGTGGAGGCCGGCGCGTGATCGCCGAGCCGACGAGCCTTGATCTCACCACAAACGCGGACCGCATCGGGCGAAGGATCGATGACGAAGGTGGTGACCTTGATGAGGTCGCGCGCCTGCATGCCAGCAGCTGCCAGCACAGCCAGCAGATTGGTCCACGCCTGCTCTACCTGACCCGCCAGGTCGTCGGGCAGCGACCGGTCAGGTCTCAGGCCAACCTGTCCGGAAATTACCAGCCGCCGCATGCCCGGCGTAAGCATGTGCGTCATGGCGTGGCTGGCGCGCGTCTCTGGGGCGGCGACGGTCTCAGGATTGAGGGCCGTCGGCCGCGTCGCAATCGTGCCGCCGCGGCCAGCCGCCGGCTCAGTCAAGCTGAGTTCGTAGGTCACCCAGCCGGACCGCTGGGCCAGCCGATCGTACACGGACTGGGCGGTCACATTGTCAGTCGCCGTACGCCAATAGATCCGTCGCCATCGGGCTTTGCGGCCCTCATCGGCCAGCGCCTCGATCAGCGCCGTGCCCACCCCCCGGCGACGCGCTTCGGCATCGACGTAGAGGTCTTCCAGATAGCACATCGGTTCGCTTGCCCAGGTGTTGGGGTGGAGAACCGCGTGCATGAACCCCACCACGCGGCCGCCAGTTTCGGCAACCCGGCCGATCATGTCCGGTGTCGCCGGGTCGATCAGGCGTTCCCAGGTCCGCTCGGTGACCTGCGGGGCGAGCAGCTGTCGATAGAACCCAAGGTATCCGGCCCATAGCCGACGCCACGCGCGCTCGTCGCCGGGCGACAGCGGACGGATGACGATGTCCGGGGCGGACTGGCTCGACATGAATGGCCTCTGGTCGGTTGAACCCAAGATGCGCTGCCGACTCTGGAGCGCAAATAATTTTCGTCAACGGGTGGTGAGACGTCGCTTGCCTGGCCAGGGCGGCTCGTGGACATTGGGGCGCGGCCCGGCGAATCAGGATCCCGGCTTGGGTCCGCGCAGGCTGTCCAGGCAAAGGTGGTCATGACGCGCCTTGGTGCGGTTTTCGTCGCTCTCTGCATGATCGTCATCGCCGGCTCGCTCGGCGCCGTTCTCCATCTGTCGTTCGGCTTTACGCGGCTCGAGGCGGCCGTGGTGAGTATTGCGGCACTGACCGGGCTCGCCCTGTTCAATGCGCTCACCGCGCGCGCTCGCGCTCGCGCCGATGTCGACGATCGGATCGGGGATCTGTCGCGCGGGACCGCCGATCTGGCGCGCCAGGTCGGAGAACTCGGCCGCCGCCTTATTATTGCCGAGGCCGAAATCGCAACCGCCGCCCAGCGCGCGCGAGAGACGACAGCGCCGCTCTCGGCCGAGATCGCCGATCTAGGTGGCCTGCTCAAGCGGCTGGCCGATTCGGTCGCGGCCCACGAGAGCGCCATCATCGCCATGACGGGCACGCTGACGCTGCCAGTTGCGCCCGTTCACGCCCCGTCCCATGTGCCTAGCGGCGCCGGTGCTGAGTCTGCCAAGACCATTGACCGGGCCGAGCTGGGCGAGCCGGAAACCCGCGCCGATCCGGTCGGGACCGGCCGCTTCAAGGGCATGGAGCATGCCAACATCGTCGAGCTGATCCGCAGCGCCGTCGAGGACGGCCGCGTCGATCTCTATCTGCAGCCAATCGTGACGCTGCCGCAACGCAAGGTTCGCTACTACGAGGGAGTGACTCGGCTTCGGACCCGAGAGGGCGAATTGCTGCTGCCGGCTGACTTTCTGGGCCTCGCCCAGAGCGCAGGGCTGATGCCGATGATCGACGGCCAGCTGCTGTTCCGGTGCGTTCAGGTGATCCGGCGCCTGTTGGCCAAGAACCGAGAGATTGGCTTGTTCTGCAATATCTGCAGCGAGACGCTGGTCGACTCGGTGCATTTCCCGCAATTCTCCGAGTTCATGGCCGCCAATCGAGCGCTGGCATCGTCCCTGGTCCTGGAGTTTCCCCAGGCGACGGTCCGTTCAATGGGCCCGATCGAACGCGAAAGCCTGGCTGGACTGGCTGAACTGGGCTTCCGATTCTCGATGGATCACATCACTGACCTGCGCCTTGAACCGCGTGATCTGACGGAGCGCAGCTTTCGTTTCGTCAAAGTGCCCGCGCCGTTGCTGCTCAACCGCACGGCCCCGATCGGCGCCGACATTCATCCTGCGGATTTCTCCGATCTGCTTGGTCGTTTCGGGATCGACCTCATCGCTGAGCGGATCGAAAGCGAGGGCACCGTTGTCGATCTGCTCGACTTCGATGTTCGTTTTGGGCAAGGCTTCCTGTTCTCGCCGCCGCGTCCGGTTCGCGCCGAAGTGTTGCAGGGAATGCCGGCAACGCCGCTGGTCACGGCCCGCGCCGATCCGAACGCCGGGGTGGTCGCCTCGGCGAGTCCGCCTTCGCGTGAGCCTCCCGGATCCACCGCGCGCCCGCGCGGTACGCCGCCCGAACGCCGAACCAGCGTGCTGGCGCAACTCGCCCGCGGTGTCCGCGGAGCCTGAACGGCGGGCCGTCGGGTCCGTCCGCTTCGGCAGGAGGTGACGGCGACCGATCCACCTTTTAAATCCCACCCCGGTGACATCCCGCCTTGGAGGCTGAAGCCCCACCGTGGCTCCGCAATTAACCGAACACTTCTCTTCGCTTGCAGATGCCTATGACGCCCTGCTCACGGACGTCTGGGGCGTCGTGCATAACGGTCACGCGGCTTTCCCGGAGGCGTGTGAGGCCCTGATGCGCTTCCGCGGACAGGGCGGCACCGTTATGCTGATCTCCAATGCGCCGCGGCCCGGTGCGGGCGTCGTCCGTCTGCTCGACAAACTCGGTGTGCCGCGCGACGCCTTCGATGACATCACGACGTCGGGCGATGTCACGCGTTGCTTTCTGTCGGCGCGTCGGGGCAGCACCGCATTCCACCTCGGCCCGGGCCGCGACCGCGGCATCTTCGAGGGTCTGGACATCGCTATCGGCTCGGTCGAGGCCGCCGATTATGTGGTCTGCACCGGGCTGTTCGACGACGATGTGGAAACGCCCGAGGACTACCGCGATCTGCTCGGAAGGCTACGCGAACGTGGGTTGTTGATGGTTTGCGCGAATCCCGATCTTGTGGTCGAGCGCGGTGATCGGCTCGTCTACTGCGCCGGGGCGATCGCCGAGCTGTACGCCGTGCTGGGCGGCGAGGTGTATTTTGCCGGCAAGCCTCACCCGACGATTTATGAGCAGGCGCTGGGCCGGATCGCTGCGGCCCGCGGCCAAGGCCCGCCGCTCGCCCGCGTTCTGGCCATTGGCGATTCCGTGCGCACCGATCTCGCGGGGGCTGCTGGCTTCGGGATCGATTCGCTGTTCGTGACCGCCGGCATTCATGCCGAAGAACTCGGCCATCGCGACACGCCCGATCTTGATGCGCTGAGCAGGATGTTCGCAGCGGCTGGACTCTCGCCCAAGGCGGTGATGCGTCGGCTGATCTGGTAGCCGGCGCCGGCGCGTCATTCAACCAAACAGGGAGTCAACCTGGTTCTGGTCGATGCCTTCGCCTTTGAGCTGGGGACCATTGAGCAGCAGACCCTGATTGCGTTCGACGCGGGCCTGTTCGAATTCGTCCGCATAACCCGCGACGTCTCCCGTATTCACGGCCGCCGCAAAACGTGCCACCCGCCGTTCGATATGTTCGAGCGTTTCGACCACCTTGGCGATGCGCTGACCGGTAATATCCTGGAACGAACAGGCCTCGAAGATGACCAGCATCTTGTCATCGACGAGGGACTTGAAGGTGTCCGCATCGCGGGCGTCGGCCGCCATCACCGACTCGGCGCATTCCATGATGGTATTGGTCGCTTCCTCGGTGGCCTTGACTATCGCGTTGAGCTGCTCGCCAGCGGCCGGGATGCGGGTCTCCTTGAGCTCATTGACCTGCAATGCGCTGATTTCCTTGCGCATCGCGGCGATATAGTCGGCGATTTCCCGCAGCTCGCGGTAGATCGTGGCATCCATCGCTCCGAAGAAGGACTGCAGCGACTCCGCAGCAACCTCCGCAAGCGCGACGACGTCGAGCGGGGTGATCTCCTCGGCGCGCTTCTCTTTTAGAACGGCAACGATGCGATCGAGGTCTTGTGTGCTTGCCACCACCGGCTCTCCCTGCCCAAGCCGAGATCGCTCGCCCGGCCGGCCCACGCCCCGGATGGTTGCCCGTAATGGCGTGACAACGGGTGATCTCCGCGGTCGGGCGCTTTACTCGGCGAAGACGGCCTCGATCTTGGTCTTGAGAGTCTGGGCGTTGAACGGCTTGACGATGTAATTGTTGACGCCAGCCTTTTTGGCGGCGATGACGTTCTCAGTTTTGGACTCGGCCGTGACCATGATGAACGGCGTCTTCGAGAGTCCAGGGTCGGCCCGCACCTCCTTGAGCAACTCATAGCCGGTCATCGGTTCCATGTTCCAATCCGAGATCACCAGCCCGTAACGCTTCTCGCGCATCTTGGCGAGCGCTGCCGAGCCGTCGGAAGCATCGTCGATGTCTTCAAAGCCGAGCTGCTTGAGCAGGTTGCGGATGATGCGAATCATCGTGTTGTAGTCGTCTACCACGAGTATCGGCATCGACATGTCGACAGCCATCGTCCCAACTCCGTTACGCTCCGCCCTGACGAACGGAACCTGCGCGTCGTCCGCTTCGCAAGGGAGATCGATGAGGGTTTCCCCTAACCGGGATCGCCCCGGCCCTCCAAGGCTTCGGACCCTAGCAAAGGCTGTTGAACATAGGGTTAATCCGCGGCGCCCGATCTCGCTGCGCCTGCCGCCAATGATTATGTGCCAGTCCTCGCGCCATCGGTCCGGGCCCGATCGGGGTGTCCGGCACGCGGTGCGACGCAAGGGATCACCATGAACTCCCGTTCGGACACCCATTCGACCCATCCACCAAACTCAGCCTCCGCCACGACCCGACCGGCCGTCGATCCGCGCATGGTGCGAGCGCTTTATTTCGAAGACCTGCATGTCGGCATGTGCGAGACGTTGATGAAAACCGTAATGGAGACCGACATTGTCGGTTTCGCCAGGATCTCGGGAGACGATAATCCGATCCATCTCTGCGATGTCTACGCGGCTCATTCGCGTTTCGGCCAACGCATCGCCCACGGGCTTTACACCGCCAGCCTCATCTCCGCTGTTCTCGGAACACGCCTGCCAGGGCCCGGCGCGGTCTATCGGTCGCAGACCTTGAATTTCCACATTCCGGTCAAGATCGGCGATGTGGTATCGGTCACCGTGGAGGTCGTGGAACTGGTTGCCGAGGGCCGCAAGGTGCGCCTCGCCTGCGAGGCCTTGGTCGATGGTCGAGTCGTCCTCGACGGAGAGGCGGTCGTGTCGGTGCCGCCGCGGTCCTCCGGCCACCGCACGTCAGGCCGATGACATCAGACCCGTCCCCGGCTGGCCCGTCGTTAACGCTCCTTTGGCCGTTGCCGGCCCTCGCCCGAGGGTGATCCGAGATTGATTTGATACCATTGTCGAGCGTCAGCCATTCGACCCTCTTGCTCGGCGCCAGCAGACCGGACGGCGATCGCGCAGACGGACGAGAATTGGGACGAGCCTGAATGGTCACCAACAAACAGTCGCGGCCATTCCTGGTTGCCCGCGACAGCGCCCAGGCGCGCCGCGCGCTCAGCGGCGGCGTGGTGGCGATCGGCAATTTCGACGGGGTTCATCGGGGGCATCGGGCGGTGATCGATGCCGCGGTCCGACGCGCCCGCGCGCAGGACCGCATGGCCACCGCCTTGACGTTCGAACCGCACCCGCGGCGTTTCCTTCGCCCCGACCGACCGTTATTCCGTCTCACCGACGAGCCCACCAAGCTTCGGCTGCTGGCTGCCAGCGATCTCGATGGCGTCTTTATCATGACCTTTGACTCCGCCCTTGCCGAATTGTCCGCCGAGGCGTTCGTGACCGACGTGTTGATTGAACAGCTGGCCGTGACCGGCGTGGCGGTCGGTTTTGACTTCCACTTCGGCAAGGATCGCCGCGGCGCGCCCGCCTTCCTGGCCGAGCAGGGCCAGCGCCTTGGCTTCCCAGTGGAGATCTTGCCGCCGTTGGAGGACGAGGGGCGGCCGGTCTCCTCGAGTGCGATTCGCGCCGCGCTCGCCGCCGGGCGCGTGGTCGAGGCAGCCGAATTGCTCGGCTATCCATGGTTCGTCACTGCGAGCGTGATCGCCGGGGACCGGCGCGGGCGCGAACTCGGTTTTCCAACCGCCAA
>Ga0187783_10002358_pt1 | contig 14025 bp, 8 predicted proteins | sample 1015_SJ02_MP02_2_FD_132471 | JGI IMG/M metagenome (GOLD analysis project Ga0187783, IMG submission 132471) | Tropical peat soil microbial communities from peatlands in Department of Meta, Colombia - 1015_SJ02_MP02_20_MG | ecosystem: Environmental > Terrestrial > Soil > Wetlands > Peat | place...
CAACCAGCCGATTGCACCGCAACCATCTGTGGTTTCTTGCCCGGTTTAACCCAGCCCAATTCTTCCAGTTCGCCGAACGCTTTCCACATGCCAATCAATCCAACGCCGCCGCCGGTGGGATAAAAGACGGCATCCGGATATTCCCAACCGAGCTGCTCGACCAACTCGTAGCCCATCGTCTTCTTGCCTTCCACGCGGAAGGGTTCTTTCATCGAGGAGATGTCGAACCAGCCCTCCTCGTCTTTCCTCTCAGCAACGATGCGGCCGCAATCGGAAATAAGCCCGTTGACCAGAGTCACGTTTGCGCCGTAGGCTATCGCCTCGACATAATTCGCAAACGGGACGTCCCGCGGCATGAAGATGTGGGCTGCAATGTCCGCCGCCGCGGCGTAGGCGGCGAGCGCTCCAGCCGCGTTGCCAGCGGAAGGAACCGCGAGTTTGCGCAGGCCATAGTGCCGGGCCATCGTCACAGCGAGGGCGAGTCCTCTCGCCTTAAACGTGCCGGTCGGATTCGCCCCTTCCTCTTTGAGGAAAACACCCGGATAGCGCTTGCTGGCCAGCATCGGAGTCCAACCTTCGCCCAGCGTGACGGGTCTAGCTTCCGGTAGTACCGGGTGATAACGCCACATACCCGGCCACGGCGAGTTCGCGGCCTGCCGGCTGATGTCGTTTCGGGCCCTTAGGCCGTGCAACGGCGTCAAATCGTAGCGGACGTAGAGCGAGCCTTTGCAACTCGGACAAAGCGTCTGAGGTTTTTCGGCGGAAACAGTCGCTTTGCAGCGTGAGCACTCTAGATGCGCAATGGTCGGCATGTCTTTCACCATAGCAGATGCGCGAAGCAGGCAATAGTTTCGCGCGCCGAGACAATGCGGTTCGCAAATCAATCGCTGCGTCGATCTTGTGACGGATTTCTCTCGCCGTGACTGACACATCCTCCGTGAGTTCTTCGCATGAGCCGCGATCGCGAGTGCTGACCGCATTCGCGATCGCCGGCCTTTTGCTTCTCTCCTTGGGAATCGCGACTCCTGCGCTCTTGCATACCCAAGCATGGAACGCAGCGGCGCGTTGGACGGGCTTGATATGCCTTTTCCCGCGTGCAGTTCGTCGGAAATCGCTCACGCTCTGGATCATTGTCGCGATGGTCGTGGGCGCCGAAGTAGGGTTCGACAATCCCGGCGCCGCCGAGCATCTGCGCTTCCTGAGCGATATTTTTCTGCGCCTGATCAAAGTGATCGTTGCGCCGCTGATCCTGGGCGCATTGATCTCGGGGATCGCCGGTCATGGAAATCTGCGCAGCTTGGGACGCATCGGCATCAAGACATTCATTTATTTCGAACTGGTCACCACCGCCGCGCTGTTCATCGGTGTCGCGGCCATCGACGTTAGTCATGCCGGCACTGGGCTCACGGTTTCACGAGCGAGCTCGTCGGCTCTTTCCGCAGCTCCCGGGTCTCTGCGGTGGGACGAGTTTCTCGTGCACGCCTTTCCTGAAAACATCGCCAAATCCATCGCTGAAGGGCAGATTCTGCAGGTTGCCATCTTCGCTGTCCTGCTTGGGGTCGCACTCTCACAGGTTCCGGAGGCGGACCGTGCACCCCTTCTGAGTTTCTGCAAATCGCTGACTAGGGCCATGTTTTTCGCCACCAACATCGTGATGTATTTCGCGCCACTCGGCGTGGGCGCGGCGATGGCCTACACTGTGGCGCACATGGGAAGCGGCGCTCTCGCGCCTTTGGTGTGGTTGCTTGTGACAGCCTATCTCGCGTTCGCGGTGTTCATGTTGGCGGTGATGCTGCCCGTGGCGCTGTGGGCACGCCTCGATGTTCGCCGCTTCGTGCGGGCAATCGCTGAACCTGTGACGATCGCATTTGCGACCAGCACATCGGAAGCGGCGCTTCCCAGAGCCATGGAAGAGATGGAGCTATTCGGGGTGCCGCGTGAAATCGTCGCTTTCGTGATCCCTGCGGGATACAGCTTTAACATGGACGGCTCGACACTCTACCTGGCCCTCGCCTCGATCTTCGTCGCCCAGGCTGCCGGAATTCACATGTCCTGGACCAGTCAGCTATTCATGGTCTTCACGTTGGCGCTTTCGAGCAAGGGAGTAGCGGGTGTTCCCCGTGCGGTGCTGGTGATACTGATCGCCACGGCTGCGACGTTCCATCTGCCTTCTGAGCCGATTTTCTTGATTCTGGGAATCGACGCTCTGATCGATATGGGTCGCACCGCTCTCAACGTGTTGGGGAATTGCTTGGCTTCAGCCGTGATCGCTCGCTGGGAAGATGCGCTGGCTGCAGAGTCGCCGAAATCGGCGGCTTGAGCCAATCACGAGGTGCGCTACGGGCACTCTGCAACGGCTAGCGTAGGGTTGTGGGCAGCGGTCGGAAGGGCAGCCGCTTGGCCCACGTTCGAGTTCAGTCATTCTGGAATCGAGGTCTTGGCCGGATGGTCTTTGTCGGGCGGAGGCGGCAACGGGGCGAGTTTCTCGTAGCCGCGCTGACCATCGGGACCGATGGGACCGGGTCCCGGTTGCAGGTGTGGCGCATCAATGTTCTCTTCGGCGCACGAATATTCCTGCACCTGTTGTCCCTGCTCGCCGAGCAGCCATGTACGCTGATAGTGGATTGGCTCGGTATAGAACTTCGGATCGATCACGGTGAGTTCGAGGTGCAAATGGCCGAGATCGGGACGCGTCCACCGCTCAATTGTGTGGAGTTGGTCGCTGTGCGGATTCGCATTCTCATCGGCCCAGGTACGCGCGTCCTTGAATGCGATGGAATCTATAACCAAGGTGTCGCCATCCCAACTGCCAACCTCTTCGCCAAAGAACGAGGGGTCGGGGTCTTCGCTGTGTTTTCGACCGTCGGTCGGAATCAGACGGTAGGTTGTGTACCAATACAGGAACGCCACATGATCCGCGCCCTCGAGCAGTTGAAATGGCAATGCGCTGGCATCGTGACGCGGTATCCCTCCGACAATGCAGAGGCTCTCGGGATCAATCGTATGTTCCACGTTGTACTTCAGCGCGGTGCGACCTGCCTCTGTAAATGGCAGCTTGAAACCGGGCAAGTCTTTGCCGATGTTTCCTACGGGCTTGTCCTTCCGAGAGGGCACCCAATAACCCGAGAGATCTGGACGCCCTTGTCCTGTTCGCGGCGTGGGCCCCTTGGGCACATCCTCCTCCCGTCGAGAAAACGAGGAAACTGCAGATTCCAATTCAGAGTTCGTTGGCTTTGATTCGCTGGATGCCGCAGGACTGGCTTGGCTCGGCGATACATTTTGCGCCTTGAGCTGGGACGTGATAACGAGCGGCGTCATTGTAAAGACCGCAACGAAGGCGATCCGGCGCGACCGAGAGTTCCAATTCATGGGGAGCCCCTTGTGCCAGCGGGTATCCAAGCCAGATTCCGGCATTGGCAATGTTACCGCAAATCAGATAACCTCGGTTATGCTGTTACGCTTGTATCCGTATCGCATGAATACCAAGGCTCCCGTGCTTGTAGTTGTGGTGCTTGTCATGTTCGCTGGGCCGGCTCACGCTCACCACTCGTTTGCCGCCGAGTTTGACGGCACCAAGCCCGTACGGCTGGTCGGAAAGATCACACGCGTAGAGTGGACGAATCCGCATTCCTACTTTTATCTCGACGTGGCCGATGACAAAGGCAATGTAACGAACTGGGCTTGCGAGGGAGCAAGTCCCTTAGCGCTCACGCGCCGAGGCTGGAAAAAAGGCGACCTGAAACTGGGGGACACGATCGTTGTCGACGGTTATCGCGCACGAGATGGCTCGCATTTTGTCAACGCACGGCGAGTGACCTTCCCAGATGGGCGCTCGCTTGACGGCGGCGCCCCTCCACAGGGCGCGTCGGGCGAGACGTCCACGTCAAAGTAAACTGGGTTGTTGGACGGCCCGGCTCGATGTCCGTTCAGCTACCTCCAGAGGCTTTCAGGCCAATCTCCATCGTTTTCCAAGGCTCGCCGAGTCTCTGGGACCCTAGGTCGAGGAGATGGCCGAGTCTTTCTTGGCATTCCCGACTCAGGAGTTGACTACCGACCGAGCGAACAACTTGCAGACCTGGGGGCCTGATTCGAGGAACGCGAGAGGAACTCCTGCAGTACTTTGCTTCGCGACGACAGCAGTGAATGTGATCAGGGTCACCGCAAGTTCTGCTCGAATCCGCCACAGTGAATCGAGAGAGGTGTTCTATGGAACGGCTCGAGGTTCAAACTCGCATTGAGCTCAAGAATGTCTTGTTCGCAACGGACTTTTCTTCCGCTGCCGGTGTGGCGATCCCTTATGCGGCAGCGCTGGTGAAGCGCTACGGAGCCAAGCTCCACATTTTGCATGTCCGACCGGCAGTAGTGAATCCTATGGCGCCGCCAGCCACGTGGCCGGCTTTGGAGAAAGCCGCCACGATGGAAGCTGATCAACAGAGGCGCGAACTGCGAACCAGATTCGCAGGAATTGAACCAGAGATTCTAATCAAGGAAGGGGATCTTTGGTCGAACTTAGCCGCGGAAATCGAGCAACGCAACATAGACTTGGTCGTAATTGGAACCCGGGGCCGTTCAGGAATACGCAAATTGCTGCTGGGTTCCAGTGCGGAAGAAATTTTTCGACGGGTCTCCTGCCCGGTATTGACTGTTGGTCCACACATTCAGGCGAAGCAAATTCCTTCGGCGGAATTCACACATATTCTATTCGCGACAGACTTTGGCCCAGAATCGACTGCGGCGGCGCCCTACGCCGTCTCGCTAGCGAAGGAATGTGACGCTTATTTGACCTTGTTGCATGTCATTGCGGAGCCAAAGGTCGGTGATTTGGTCGATTCGTCGGAGGTCCGTGCATCGTCGGAACGGCTTTTGCGCAATCTCATCCCTGCGGATGAGCCTTGGTGCACTCCCGCGTACGTCGTAGAAACCGGTATCGTCGCTGAGAAGATTCTGGATATCGCCTCGCGTCGCGGTGCGGATCTGATTGTTCTCGGTGTGCGCCAACCGCACGGTATTCCAGGAGCGGCGACTCATCTGGCAATCACAACGGCGCACAAGGTTGTGGCGCAGGCCAATTGCCCGGTACTGACCGTCCGCGCACACCGGACTGCAACTCTGGGCTATAACGGCACCATGCTGGCAAAAGGCCGTGCCTTTCTGGAGCATAGGGAGCCTTTCGATTGCCGAACGCGTAGGTCGCCAGTTTCTTGAAGATGGCGACGAAGTTATCCTCAAAGCTCGCGCCAGACGCGAAGGGTATATCGCTATCGGCTTCGGCGAGTGCCGCGCGTGTGTTCGATGTGCAGTTCGGAATAGATGAGAACTCAATCCCGGCTTAACGGCGCGCCGGTCAAACGGAACGTCAATCGGCTAGGCTTCTCGGAGAAGCACCTGAAATCGCGGATCGCCGCGTAAAACGTCTAGGTCGGAGTCATGTTCGAGCCAGGCTTTATGACCGAAACCAAATTTGACTGCATTTTCCAAGCAGGTCAGGGCCTCTCCGGCCTGGCCCAGAAGAGCAAAGCTGCACGCCACATTATAGAGGACACCGGAATCTTCCGGATCTGCAGCCAGAGCTCGTCGAGTCCATTCCAGCGCGCGCTCCCTCTCGCCAAACTGGCTCAGGCAAACGGCTCCGAGGTAAAGGGCACGAGCATCATCGGGGTGCATCACCAGATGCTTTTCCGCAACTTCGAATCCCCGCCGACGGGCAGCATTGGCTTCCGCACTGCGGCCTAGCGTCACGTACACGCTGGCCACCAGGCACGCAGACTGGTAGTCATCCGGGTTGATTCGAGAGGCCTCCTCATATAACCGAGCTGCCTCCTCCAGTCTTCCTTCCGCGAACCGGGCGCGCGCGTAAAAATAAAAGGCCTCGAACAGCTTCGGGTTCAGCCGGATGGCCATCTCAAATTCTGTCTTTGCATCGTCATAGCGTTTACTGAGCGACAAGGCTAACCCGCGCGAAGCGTGCGCCTCGGCCAGTTCAGGATCGAGTTCCAAGGCTTTGCGACTTGCCGCATCGGCTTCCTTCAGGTTTGTTTCACTGGCCTCCCAATACTGATAAAGGAACGAGCAGCAATCTGCCACTCCGGCATAGGCCCGTGCGAAATTCTGGTCGATCACGATGGCGCGCGCAAACATTTGCCGCGCGAATTCAAACCCTTTCCTCCGAAACTGATGGAAATACTGTCGTCCTCGCAGGTAGTGATCGTAAGCCTGAATATCTGCCGTGGGTAATTTTTGGATTTCGCGCTTTTCCTTTTCGCTCAGCATCACCTGCAGGGCCTTGGCAATGCTCTGCACAATCTGGTCCTGAATGGCGAACACGTCCTCCAATTGACGGTCGTAACGCTCAGCCCAAACGCCATGACCGGTCTTGGCGTCAACCAGCTGCGCGTTGAGCCGCAGATGGTTTCCAGCGCGTCGCACGCTGCCTTCGAGCACAAAAGAGGCGTTCAGCTCATGCCCCACTTGTTGTGCGGTGATCGGCCTATCGCGGTAGGCACTCATCGCCGAGCGCGGGAATACACGCAACTCGCGGATTTTCAGCAACTCGGTGATCAAGTCTTCGGTAATTCCGTCGCGGAAGTACTCGTCTTCCTTCGCCGAGCTCAAGTTCTCGAAATAAAGCACGGCGACAGACTTTTCCCCCTTCTCCGGTGGCTGCGTGGCGTCTTTCGAGACTGTGGCGCGCCGGCCGGTATCCTGGTCCCTTTTCAGTCGCTTCAGGTCCGTCTTGATTTCCGAAGCCGTCTGGTAGCGGAGATCCCGGTCCTTCTCGAGTGCTTTGTTGATGATTCGCTCCAACTCACCCGGGGACTCCGGATTGAGCCAGACGGGAGACGTCGGGATGCCGTGAAGAATGGAATCGAAGACCACAGCAGACGTGTCCCCGGCAAAAGCAACTTTGCCCGTGGCCATCTCGTACAGCACGGTCCCGAAGGAAAACAAATCGGTGCGCGCGTCCAAGTCCTTCCCCAAGGCCTGCTCGGGCGACATGTAGGCCACCGTGCCAATCGCTGTTCCGGGGCTGGTGAGGTGGTCTGAATTGACAGCCGCGGTGGCGCCCTGGGAAACCTCAACAGACCTCGGTACCTGCGGATGCCGAGGCGAGATCTTCGCCAATCCAAAATCCAAAATCTTGGCTTGCCCGCGATGCGTCACAAAAATATTCGCTGGCTTGACGTCCCGATGAACGATCCCCCGCTGGTGCGCGGCGGCAAGCGCGTCCACGATTTCGATGCTTAGCTCTAGGATGCGTTGAACGTCCAGAGGCTTGCTGTTGATCAGGTGTTTCAGCGTCTGGCCCTCCAGGAACTCCATGACCAGGAAAGGCCGCTGTTCGTGCTCGTCTACATCGTACACGGTACAAATGTTGGGATGATTCAGCGCCGAAGCCGCGCGCGCTTCCCGCTGGAATCGGCCAAGCGTTTGTGGATCCGAGGGGAGCTCCTCAGGAAGGAACTTAAGGGCTACGTTTCGGCCGAGACGCGTGTCCTCCGCCTTGTAAACCACGCCCATGCCGCCGCCGCCGAGTTTTTCCAGAATGCGATAATGAGAAATTGTGCGACCGATCAGAGGTTGAAATTCTTTCATGGCTGGGTGATGTTATGCGGCACCCTCCGGCATGTCAACGATCGCCACCATTGCGGGCGGATTGTCGACGCCAACCGGAAGTAATACCGCTCCGGCAGCAACTTCCATCCGCCCCTCACAGGCGCACCTGTGTTTTCGTTTCGCTTACGATGGTTTCCCCGGCGGGTACAGCCGTTCGAACTCGGGGTCGCCATTCAGCAACGAAAGATCGGGGTCGCGGCGGGCCCAGTCCGCGTCCTTGAATCCGGCGTCCCAGGCTTTCTTGAGCACTTCCAGAGCATCTTGTTTCCGTTTCAGAACGCAGAAGACGCAGGCCGCGTTGTAGAGCACCGTGGCCTCATTGGAGCGCAAGGCGACCGCGAAGTTGGTCTCGCGCACGGCATCGTCCACGCGGTCCATTTGCGCGTAATCGCTAGCCAGCAAGATACGCGCCCGCGCATCTTCCGGCACTTGCTTCAGATGACTCTCCAGTGCAGCGACCCGTCTTAGGCGGGTGTTCCGAAGCGCTTCTTGCTTCCCCATCGCGTCCAGAGCGTTCATGATCGGCACGTAGCAGTTGTAGTCTTCTCCGCTGGCCTCCAGCGCGTTGTCCGCGATATTTGCAATCTCTTGGTAGCGCCCTGAGGCAAACAGCGCGCGGCAAAGCAGATAGTATGCCCCCTCACAATCTCGTTTTCGGTCGATGGCCTTCTGCGCACATCGTACCGCCTGCTCATAATTCTGGGCCGCGTACAGGATCCAGGCTTGTGCAACCAGCACCTCGGGCAATTGCGGCTGCAAGCCGACGGCACGCTGAGAAGCGGCCTCCGCCCGTCGCAGCCAGATCGGATCGCGTCCGTAGTTGTAGTGTGTCTGCGCACACACGTTGGCGATCGCGGCATAGGCCAAAGCGAAGTTGGGGTCGAGAGATACTGCGTTCTCGAACATCTGCAGGGCAAACTCCAGGTCCTGCCGCGTCATGCGCCGCGCGTAATTCTTTCCGCGCAGGTAGAGGTCGTAGGCTTGCAGGTTCTCCGTGGGCTTGGCGGCCAGCGCGGCCTGTTCTTGCGGCGAGAGCGTGATGCGCAGCGCCTCCGCGATATTCCGTGCGATCTCGTCCTGCACTTCGAACACGTCCTTCATCTCGCGGTCGTACCGCTCGGACCACAACGGAAAATCCGTGTGCGTGTCCACCAGTTGTGCATTGATGCGCAGCCGGTTCCCCGCGCGCCGCAGGCTGCCCGCCAGCACGTACGCGGCCTTCAGTTGCTGGCCGATCTGCGCCGGGGTCACCCGCTTGTCGCGGTAGGCCAGCACCGTGGGCCGCGAAAAAATGCTTAGCCCTTTGATCTTGGAGAGTTCGGTGATGATATCTTCGGTGATCCCATCGCGGAAGTACTCGTCTTCCTTGATCCCGCTGATGTTCTCGAAGTACAGCACCGCGATGGACTTCTCGCTTTGCTTGCTTTCCGGTCGCGATTCGGTGCTGTCCGCGGTCCGTTTGCGGCCCGACTCCAAGTCGCGTTTCAGGCGCGCCAGGTCTGTCTTGATGTCCGTGGCGGTCTGGTAGCGCAGGTTGCGGTCCTTCTCCAACGCCTTCTCAATCACTCGCCCGAGTTCGGCGGGCAACGACGGATTCGCCTCGGTCACCCCCACGGGGTCTCGGTTCAGGATGGCTTCGTAGATCACCGCCGACGTGTCGCCCTGGAACGGCAGCGCCCCGGTCGACAGCTGGTAGAGCACAGTACCCAGGGAGAACAGATCCGTTCGCGCGTCGGCCAACTGCCCTCGAGCCTGTTCCGGCGACATATAGGCCACGGTGCCCATTGTCGTCCCCGGCAGTGTGAGGCCATTCGTATTGTCCTGGGTCTGCATCTCCAGGTTTGCATCCGCTCCCCGCACTCCTCCCATCTTGGCCAGTCCGAAGTCCAGCACCTTCACTTGCCCACGCGTGGTAACAAAGATGTTGGCCGGCTTGATGTCCCGATGCACGATGCCCTTGGCGTGAGCCGACTCCAGCGCATCCGCAATCTGCATTGCCACGGTCAGCAGTTTCTCCATCTCAATTGGCTCGCGCCCGATGATCTGCGCCAGCGTCTGTCCCTCCAACCGTTCCATTACGATAAAATGCTGTCGCTCGTGTTGCTCGATCGCGTGAACCGTGCAAATATTCGGATGATTCAGCGCGGAAGCTGCCCTGGCTTCGCGCTGAAAGCGCTCAAGTGCCTGTGCGTCCTGCGCCAGTTGTTGCGGCAGGAACTTGAGCGCTACGTGGCGGCCCAACTGCGTGTCCTCGGCTTCATACACCACACCCATCCCGCCGCTGCCCAGCTTACCCAGAACTTTGTAGTGGGAAATCGTCTGGCCGATCATGTTCTTTGGCCACGCTATGGTAGGGGTTTCGTCCTATTCGGTCAATCGGAGAGCCGCATACTTATTAAGTGCTGGGTTTATCGCCGCCACGGGCCGGGGCGATTTGCCTTTTGAAGTGGAACCTTCCCAGTGGCTGCTACGCGCCGGTGCGGGCGACACTACGACTTAGCGGCGACCGGCTTACGGTCGTTTCGGCACCCCGCTCAGTTCGCGCTGCTTTCCGGGCGAACGTAGCCACGCTTATCTGGGGTGAGAGAAGTAAGACGCACTCAGATTACCCTGCCAGCACTTTCACCGCGCGATGTCTGTGAACAATCGCAAATCGTAAATGTTCGCGTCAGCAACAGAGCGGTTAACAAGCGGTCGTGGCGAAGAGGCTGAAGTCAGCATCGTATGCCGGGGTCAAACAGAAGCCGGGATCACTCCTTGTCTGGCCATACGAGCGATGTTGTCGGCTGCGCGGTAGGCGAGAGCCTGAATCGTGCAGGTTGGCTGGTTTCTTCCGCTGGAAACAAAGCTGCTACCGTCCACGATGAAGAGATTCGCTACGTCGTGGGAGCGATGATATTTGTCGACGACGGACTCCCTGGGATCATTGCCCATGCGGCAGGTTCCGAGCAGGTGGACGGCATTGGTCACGTCGCCGACCGGCGGTGCCCACTTCTTGACGGCGCCAGCGGCCTCAACTAGTTCCAAGGCGCGGTCGCGAAAGAAGTTCAGCGTCTTGAGATCATCGGGATGACACCTATACGTGACACGGATAGCAGGCAATCCCCAGGCGTCCTTCACTGCCGGGTCAAGCGAGATGCTGTTGGAGGGGACGGGCAGCGCTGTCGTATGGGACAACACCATCATGGTCCGGCTGAAATTCTCCCGCAGTGCCTGCTTGAATCCAGCCCCCCAACGCGGCGCATCAGGCGGCAAGCCATTGAGGGCAAAACCCATTGGATAAAAATCGAAGCGGCCATCCAGGCCGCCTCCTCCGAAGAATCCTCGTTTCGGGTCCGAATCATAGAAATCATGCAAGACGCGGGAAACCTGCACGCTCTTATATTCGTTCAGCGGGTGCTCGAATGTCCCGAGAGCCAACGAACTCAGGTCGACCATCAAATGCCTTCCAACCATGCCACTTGAATTTGCCAGCCCCTGCGGAAACTGCTCGGACTCGGACAGAAGCAGAAGCCGCGGTGTTTCCGCTCCATTGGCACAGAGCACGACGGCCTTGGTGCGCTGAAATTGCTCGCGTTTTTGAATGTCGAAGTAGAGCACTCCGGTCACGAGGCCGCGTTTGTCGGTCGAAATCCGGTGTACGTACGAATTGGGGCGGATTTCACAACGGCCCGTGCTTTCGGCCATGGGGATCACGCTTGCGAGCGCGCTCGATTTGGCGCGCCATTCGCAGCCAAACCACTCGCAGTAGCCGCAGTGCTGACATTTCGAGCGGCCGTGGTAGGGCTGCGACAGGATTGCCATCGGTGCGGGAAACGGGTGCCAGCCCAGCTTTCGCGCTCCGCGTTCGAAAAGCACTCCGGAAGACTTTATCGGCAGTGGCGGAAGAGGGTACGGTTTCGATCGAGGCGGATCAAAGGGACTCGCACCCGCCTGCCCCGAGACGCCCAGATCTTCCTCCGCCTTTGTGTAGTAGGGCTCGAGTTCCGCGTAGGTGATCGGCCAGTCCGCCAACGCGGCGCCCGGAACGGGCCCCCAGCGCGTTCTTTCGACGAAGTCGATTTCGTGCAAACGCCAATAGTTAGCGGTAAAGTGAACTGTCCCGCCGCCTACGCAGCGTCCGTAGATGATCATCGGTACTAGCTCGGCCTTTTGCGTTTCGTCCTTGCGAAACGTGTTGGGCTGCAGGGCATGAACATTCGTAAGTGTTTCCTGGCCAATAAACGGAGGATCGTACAAATCTTTGAACTTCAACTCATCGTGATGGAAACTGTCCTCGTGCAGATAGGGCCCCTGCTCGAGCACTACTACCTGGAATCCGGCGGTCGACAGCTCCTTTGCGATCACGCTGCCAGCAGCGCCTCCGCCGATGACCGTAAAATCTACGGCGGTCCTTGTTTCGAACCTCACCATGCCTTGGTCCCTTTTGTGCTGGCCGCTCCGCTTGTCTTTTCGTACTCGGCGTCATAATAGCCGAAGGGCGGCTCGTGCACGTGAGACTCCTCGAACCCAATCAGCTTCCATCCCACCTGATTGCTGTTGCCGCCGTACTGCGGATTGGATAAGAAGCCCATGATCGTGTGGATTCGGACGATTTCGAAGAAGTCAGTATTCTCGATGAGGTGAAGAAGCCGCACTTGGTCCCCTGACCCCAGCGCTGAGAATTGCTGCGCCTCTGGGAAGAGTTCGCGTGTCTTCCTACGCAGATATTCGAGGCCTCGGGTGTAAGAGGGCTGTTTGTCGTGCTCGAACGTGACGAGAGCGCGGTCGATGAAATGGACGGCGTGTGCCTCGCGCGCTCCGGGACTATCGTCTGAGGGAATGATCTGGGCCGCAATCGCTTCGATTTCGCGCGCTTGTTCGGGTGAAAAAAACTCAAAGCGCATTAGCTGCCCTCGCTCGGCCGCACGGTGAGCATGCTCCTGTGCTGCTAGGATCGCAGGCCACTGCAAAGTAATCCAGGCAGCGCCGATTCCACCGCCCGAACCGATCAAAAATCGTCGCCGCGATGGGTCGTGTTCGTTCATAAATCTCCTAAGAAACGGGGCCATTCTAGCATCAGGGTTGCCCGGTTCGGGCCTGTATTGAGCTGAGGCTGTCATCCAGCGCGGTTGCGAGCGTTCTCGTGTGCAGGGCGATCCGACTCGTCGCTGAATATTCGTTCGTTTGGCGCGGAGTCTATGTGCGATGAGCCATTTGCAAGGTGGTCTGCAAGTTCGACTCGGCGGTTGCCACTCTACGTTGCTAGGGGTCGGCTTATTGTGTTGGCAGCAGGATCTGGGTAAATGCGATGGTGTTGACAGTACGCAGCATGGGCGTCAGCGGCGGCAACAAGCTCGGCGTCAGGAAGTTCGTATCGAACTGGTAGCCGCGGGCCGGAGGGCCGTACACGGTATTGCAGCACTTGTAGATTCCCTCCGCCTGGTGGTTGTAGTACATGTTGACGATCGACCCTTCGTAGTACAGCGTTCCGTTCCAATACTCCAGGAACCGCAAGAAGTTGTGTGTTCCTCCGTCGGTGCCGAAGTCGGCGGGGGGAGCGCCGCTGGTGGGTTGCTTGAAAGGAACGCCCTTGCCTCCGACGACGGCCAAGCGGAACGTGGTGGTTTTGCCGGTGCGGCCTCCCGGACTGTAGGGAGACATAAAGGAGTTTACGTCGTTCCAGTTGTCCGATAGCAGCGTGACCGCGTCCGCGATAATCGACGTGCCCACGCTGTTTGCGCTCCAGGCAGCCGCGGCCATTCCACACTGGCCAGGATTGTTAAAGCATCCCTGCACATACACGGGGTTTTCCGACACCGTGGTCAGGCCGCACGGCACGCTGTTGCAGGTTCCCAGGCTGATCGTGTCGGCATCCACAACCTTCAATGCCCGACGGAAAAACAGGGGAGGATTCTCACGCAGGTCCTGCGCGTAATTCACCTGAGCCATCGGCCACGTGTTTGACGCGCAGTAGTTTGTATTCAAAATGCTGTTGATGAGCGTATACACCTGATTGGTCGGTGTCGCCACGATCCCGCCGAGCTCGGTTCCCGTGATTTGCACGGGCGACATCGCGGTGTTCTTGATGCTCCAAAGCATCGAGGGATTGGACGTCGAACTATTGGTGAGGTTCGCAAGAGTGTTTCCGTAGGTTCGCAGCGTTTGGCTCTGCGACACGCCGTTTACGTAGTCGGATTCGATATCTTCGCCCGAATCGAGGGTGGCGTTTGGACAGCCGTAGTTGTTGACCAAGTCTTCGTAGCCGAATCCGCCGGTGAGCGTAGGCGTTGTGCTCACCGATGCGGGGGGCGTGGGGTCGGGCCGCTCGCCACGGCGGTCGGAGAAGTACACGGAGAAGCCGTTTGTGGCCAAAACGTTCGTTCCGCTCGCTCCAATGGCGCCGGTGAACCATTTCGCCAGATTCTTTAC
>Ga0187783_10002359_pt1 | contig 14020 bp, 13 predicted proteins | sample 1015_SJ02_MP02_2_FD_132471 | JGI IMG/M metagenome (GOLD analysis project Ga0187783, IMG submission 132471) | Tropical peat soil microbial communities from peatlands in Department of Meta, Colombia - 1015_SJ02_MP02_20_MG | ecosystem: Environmental > Terrestrial > Soil > Wetlands > Peat | place...
CGATCCGCTCGCCAAACTCGCCGCCAAGAGATGAATGGCTAATTGCGATTTCATTGGCCACTATCAGTTAAATCAACTGCGGAGTTGGGCAACCAGTACGACTCACGGGCGGATCTGCCCATCGCCATGGACCCGGTACTTGAACGACGTGAGCTGCTCGAGCCCGACCGGGCCGCGCGCATGCATCCGGCCCGTTGCAATGCCGATCTCGGCGCCAAAGCCAAATTCGCCGCCATCGGCAAACTGCGTTGACGCATTGTGCATGACAATCGCAGAATCGACCTCCCGCAAGAAACGCTCCGCGCGCTCCTGATTTTCCGTGATGATGCAATCCGTGTGATGCGAGCCAAAAGCTTCGATATGGGCGATGGCTTCATCAAGCCCGTCAACGACGCGCGCGGAAATGATCGCATCGAGATATTCGGCTGACCAATCGGCCTCGCTTGCAGGCGTCACGCGAGGATCGGCGGCAAGCGTCCAATCGTCCCCCCGCACAGCGCAGCCCGCATCGAGCAGGATTTTGACGAGCGGTGCAAGATGCGTTCCGGCACAAGCGCGGTCGACAAGCAAGGTCTCGGCGGCGCCGCATATTCCCGTGCGCCGGAGCTTTGAATTGAACAGGATTTTTTCGGCCTTTTTGAGGTCCGCGTCACGGTCAACAAAGACATGCACAATGCCTTCGAGATGGGCGAAGACAGGCACGCGTGCCTCGGCCTGAACACGGGCGACAAGGCTCTTGCCCCCGCGCGGCACGATAACATCGATATTGCCGTTAAGCCCGCGCAGCATCTCCCCGACCACTTCACGGTCCGCGACCGGCGCGAGGCCAATGGCGTCCGTTGCGAGACCCGCTTCGGTCAGTCCCGCAACGAGGCAAGCGTGGATGGCGCGGGAGGAATAAAAGCTCTCTGAGCCGCCCCGCAAAATCACCGCATTACCAGCTTTGAGGCAGAGCGCACCTGCATCCGCGGTGACGGCTGGGCGGCTTTCAAAGATGACGCCGATGACGCCAAGCGGCGTTGCGATACGCTCGATCATAAGCCCGTTCGGACGCTCAAATCGGGCAAGGACCCGGCCTACGGGATCGGGCAGCGCGGCGATCGCCTCAAGACCGCCGGCCATGGCTTCGATCCGGGAGTCGTCGAGGGCGAGGCGATCCAGGAAGGCTCTCGTGTTGCCGCTCGACTCGGCATGAACAATGTCGCGCGCATTGGCCGCGAGGATATCCCCGGCGCGCCCGCGGATTAGGCCGGCGGCAGCGCGCAGCGCGCGATTTTTTTGCTCTTTCGAAGCGAGCGATAGCTCGTGCGCGCTTTTGCGGGCCGCGCGCCCCATCGCGGCCATCATTCCGGCAGTGTCCGCGTCACTTGTTTTGAGGCGTTTAAGCTTTTCCATCTTCCCACCTTGCCTTCACTCCCGCATATCCCGAGCCAAGGACCATGTCGTCGCGATGAATGATTGCCGCCCGCCCCGGAGTGCCGAGCAGCTCGAGGATATGCTGCGAATTGCTGCCCGCGATCAGCGCTGCCTCGCTGGAATCATAGCCGATGAGGCCACGGCCGATTTCCGCAGACCGGGCGTCGCGAATAAGCACACAGTCGCCGCTCAAAAAATTCCCTTCGACCCGCGTCACGCCTGCTGGCAGCAGACTCTTGCCGTTCATAATCGCATGCGCGGCCCCGGCGTCAACATAAAGGACCCCGCGAGGCTCGAGCGAACCGGCAATCCATTTTTTGCGCGCGGTGACGGGGTTGGAACCCGAGAGGAACCAAGTGCAGGGCACAGGCTCATTGAGCCGCGCGACAGGATGCGCGACTCTCCCATCGGCGATCAGCATATGGGCGCCGCCGGTTGTCGCGATTTTGGCCGCCTCGATCTTGGTGCGCATGCCGCCGCGTGAAAGCTGCGAGGCCGCGCTGCCCGCCATCGCCTCGATTTTTTCGTCTACATGCGTGACCACCGGCACAAGCTCCGCCTTTGGATTTTCTGCAGGAGGCGCGGTGTATAGGCCAGACACATCGGAAAGAACAATCAAAAGGTCGGCGCTCGCCATAGTGGCCACGCGGGCGGCTAGACGGTCGTTGTCGCCATAGCGCAATTCGTTCGTCGCCACGGTGTCGTTTTCGTTGATGACCGGCACGGCGCGCAGGTCGAGGAGGCGGCCAATCGTGGCCCTGGCATTCAGATAGCGCTGGCGCTCCTCGGTATCGCCAAAAGTGACGAGAATCTGGCCTGCGGTGATTTGCCGGTCCGCGAGAACCTCGGCCCAAATGCGTGCGAGCGCGATTTGCCCGACCGCCGCCGCGGCCTGGCTGTCTTCGAGCTTAAGGCTCTTCCCAGGAAGCTTGAGGACGGTGCGCCCGAGCGCAACCGCCCCCGAGGAAACCACGAGAACGTCGGCGCCTCGCGCATGCAGAGCTGCGATGTCATGCGCGAGCGAGTTGAGCCACTCATTGCGCACGGAGCCTTTGTCCCGGTCAATCAGCAAGGACGACCCAACCTTGATCACAATCCGCCGGAAGCTTTTGACGTTTGGCAGAGGCGCCGTTGCGGGAGGCATTTCACTCACACCGCTCACGGATGCCACTCCGCGGCGGCCTCGCCATGAGCCGTCTCGGCTGCTTTACTTTCATCGATTGCTGACAACAGCTTCCGCAAGGCAGCTTGCACATTCGTGCCGGTTGCCGCCGAGATCCGCAGCGGAGCCTGTTTGGCGGCGCGTTTGAGGCGCAGATCTTGCGCTGCAAGCGTCTCCGGATCGGTTGCGTCGGCTTTGGTCAGCGCAACGATCTCGGGCTTTTCGTCAAGCCCATGCCCATAGGCCTCAAGCTCGCGGCGCACGGTTTTGTATGCCGCGCCCGCGTGACCGCCCGTGACATCGATGAGATGGAGAAGGACGCGGCACCGTTCGACATGGCCCAAAAAACGGTCGCCAAGCCCGTGCCCCTCATGCGCCCCGGCGATGAGGCCAGGTATGTCGGCGAGAACAAATTCGCGGCCATTGCAGGCAGCAACACCAAGCTGAGGATGGATGGTGCTGAAGGGGTAGTCCGCAATCTTAGGCTTTGCCGCGCTGACAGAGGCAAGAAAAGTTGACTTTCCAGCGTTCGGCAAGCCAATGATCCCGGCGTCGGCGATGAGCTTCAAACGCAGCCAGATGACGCGCTCCTCGCCTTTCCGGCCCGGGTTGGCATGGCGGGGCGCGCGGTTGGTCGAAGTCTTAAAACGGGCATTGCCAAAGCCGCCATTCCCTCCGCGCGCGAGCAAGACCCGCTGCCCAGCTTCTGTCAAATCGGCCAACAAGACCTCGCCCGCCTCGTCGAAAATCTGGGTTCCTGCGGGAACTTTTATGATTACATCCGCGCCCTTGGCTCCGGCGCGGTCCTTGCCCATGCCATGCCCGCCGGTCTTCGCCTGAAAATGCTGCCGGTAGCGGTAGTCGGCCAATGTGTTGAGGTCAGACGCGCATTCGGCAATGACGTCCCCGCCGCGCCCGCCATCGCCGCCATCCGGCCCGCCAAATTCAATGAATTTTTCCCGCCGGAACGACAGGCAGCCCGCACCGCCATCGCCGGAGCGGATATAAATTTTGGCCGAATCGAGGAACTTCATGGCAAGCGGCGGAATTGCAAGAAGATCGTAGCGCCCGGGCAAAAGGCGAAAAAAGAGTGCCCCAATGAAAAAGACCTATCAATTTTTTCGATTGGTGCAATGGCCACGGGCGGGGAACTAAGCGTCTTGCCGCTGGCCGATTATTCGCGGCGCGCAAGCAATGCCTGCCTGCGGGCGGGTTGCCGCAGTGTCTAATTTGGAGGCTCTCACGATTAGGAGTATCGTACACGGCGCGATCGGGCTCGCAACGATATCATCGATAGCTTCTGCGGAAGACCTCTCGACCGCGACATCGCCGTTGCCCGCGGGTACGTTCACCACGTCAGCGCACACCGACGAATGGAAAATTGCGAACGCGCTGAGCGCGGGCCCCGTAAGCGTCACGGAACACGCAACCGTGATGGATTGGCCCGCAAATCTGAAGGATGGCATGTCCCACGGCAGGGTGCTTCGCCAGGGCACTAACGGTTGGACATGCATGCCCGACGTTCCCGGAAGGCCTCAGCACGACCCCATGTGCGCAGACGAGACGATGATGAAGTGGCTCACGTCGACCCTCGCTGGGGAGAAGCCTGACATCGATCGCGTTGGACTGTCCTATATGCTCATGGGCGAGGCGAGGCAGGGACAGGGCGCAACTCCAGCAAAAGATCCCAGCCAGGTCAAACAATGGTTCTATGTCGGACCTCACATTATGGTCGTGCTACCCGATTCAGCCAAGGACGCGCTCCGGGGCATCAATCAGGATCTCTCCAATAACCAGCCCTATACAACGCTGCTCAGCTCCGCAGATATCGCGACACCCATCTGGGTCATTCCCATTGCAAAGGGCGGCGACAGGATCAAGGAGGAGCCAGCGAAATAAGGCCTGGCTGCGCGGGCGAAGTGGACTAATACAATCCAAAGCCTCGCTAGCGTTAAGTGCGCCGCGTTTTCTTTCCAGCGTAAGGGTTGGCGGCCATTTTTTTTGAAATGCGGATGGGCACGCCAGGAAAGCCGAAGGATTGGCGCAGGCCGTTCACGAGAAAACGCTCATAGCTCACGGGAAGCGCATCGAGCTGATTCCCGAACAGGATGAAATAGGGCGGACGGGCGCGAAGCTGCGTCATGTATCGGATCTTGATCCGCCGACCGGCAACCGCGGGCGGAGGCATTTGTGCAATCGTCTCTTCGAGCCAGCGATTGAGCCTAGCGGTGGAAATGCGTTTGTTCCAGACTTCATAGGCGGCATAAATAGCATCCATCAGCCTACCGATTCCCTCTCCGGTCCTGCCGGAGACAGGCACAACTGAGATGCCTCTGAGCTGCGGCAGAAGCAGTGCGGCATCTTCTCTTAGCTCAGAAAGCTTTGAACTATTCGTTTCGATCAAATCCCATTTGTTGAGCCCAAGCAACAGCGCCCTGCCTTCCCGTGCGGCGAGATCGGCAAGCGCAAGGTCCTGCTTTTCGAACGGACTCGTTGAATCAAGAAGTAACACGACGACTTCTGCGAATTTGACGGCCCTCAAAGCATCGGCCGCGGCAAGCTTTTCGAGATCGTCCTCGATCCTTGCGCGCTTTCGCAACCCGGCCGTGTCAAACATTTTGACGTTGCGTCCGCGCCACGCAAACGCGACGCCGATCGTATCGCGCGTGAGACCGGGCTCGGGTCCCGTGAGCAGCCGTTCTTGGCCTAGAATCCGATTCAGCAGTGTCGACTTCCCCGCGTTCGGGCGCCCGATGATCGCGACCTTGAGCGGCTCTCCAGCTGCGGCCGCAACGCTCTCGCCGCCTTCTGAATCCTGGGCCGCGACGGTTTCCGCTTGCCCGTTCAAACTTACCGCCGCTTGCGAGACGGAATCGCGCAAGGCCAAAAAGAGTTCGCCGAAACCTTCGCCATGTTCGGCGGAAAGCGCGACCGGTTCGCCAAATCCCAGCTCGAACCCCTCGAGCGCGCCCGCAGTCCCTTTGCGGCCTTCCGCCTTATTGGCGATGAGAATCACGGGCTTGTCTGCGCGGCGGACAAGATTGGCAAAGAAACGGTCGGCGGGGGTTAACCCTGCGCGCGAGTCAAAAACGAAAAACACCGCATCCGCGGCGGCAATCGCAGCCTCGGTTTGCGCCCGCATTCGTCCAGGTAAGGAAGCGCTGTCCCCCTCTTCCAGCCCGGCGGTATCGATGATCTTAAATACGAGGCCGCCAAGTTTCGCTTCACCTTCGCGCCGGTCGCGGGTGACGCCGGGCTCGGTGTTGACGAGTGCCAGCTTTTTTCCGGCAAGCCGGTTAAACAGCGTCGACTTTCCGGCGTTCGGCCGGCCGATGATGGCGACGGTGAACATCGCTCTGCACGGTTACTTGCCTTGCGGCTCACCAGCAGATGGGGCTGCCGCCCGCACATTGGCTGGTACCGGCAGGGAAGACCTCGCCATATCAAGAAGCGCTCGCGCGCGCATATTCAAACCGGGCGGCGCGCGCGTGTCGGACACGATCCCGTCAAACCAGTTCGCCGCCGAATCAAAGGCGCTTCGCTTCAGCGCCGCAAGGCCAAGGAGTTCGCGGATCTGGTAGCGGTAGGCAAATGTGTCGGATGCCAGCGGCGCGAATCTCCGTTCAAATTCCAAAGGGTCATCCGTGTCGAGGCGCAGCATGGCGGCGCGGAGCCTGGCAAAATCCTGGTAGAGCGGGTCGATGCCGGGGCTTGTCGCCAGCGCCTCATAGGCCTTGATCGCCGCCTGCGGGTCGCGCGCCGCCGTGTCATCCGCCGAACGCAGCCGCGCCAAAGTTGCGAAGCCGTTTGGCGCCGTTTTGGCGAGAGCTTCGAAGGCGGCAGCGGCTTCATCGGATTTGCTGTCGCGCGAGAGCTGCATCGCCGCTTCGAATTTCGCCCCTGCGGCCTCCGCCACGCCTTCGCGGTATTGGCTAAATAGCCGCCAAGCCCCAGTCCCGACAACGAGCGAGACCGCCGCGGTGATCAACAGGAAGCGGTGTTTTGTCCACAGCTTAAGTATCCGGTCGCGGCGGACCTCTTCGTCCACTTCACGGAAAAAATCGGCCATGTCTGTCCTGTAACGTGAATCAACGCGAAAAGCGCATCGCACGAACGCCATGCGAATGGAAGCTATTTTCGCAGTGCGGCCTATGGGCGGAATGGCGCCGGTGTGCTACGCTGCCAGGGCCCGCGGGGCGCGGCACAGTGCCCGCTGCGGCCATGCTCTTAATGCATAAGCAGAACTGTTAAGTTAGGGAGATTTGGCTATGCAATTTGTCGCGCGGGTGATTGCCGAATTTCTTGGCACCTTTTGGCTCACCTTTGCGGGCTGCGGCAGCGCGGTCATTGCCGCAGCCTATCCTGGACTCGGAATTGGGTTTGTTGGTGTCGCTTTGGCCTTTGGCCTAACAGTAGTGACGATGGCCTATGCCGTGGGTCATATTTCAGGTGCGCATTTCAATCCCGCGATCACGCTCGGACTTTGGTGCGGAGGCCGGACTTCGACGCTCAATGTCATTCCCTACATCCTTTCTCAGGTCGCAGGCGCGGTTGCCGCAGCCGCGGTGCTGAAAATCGTGGCTGAGGGGCAGCCAGGATTTGAACTAGGCAGTTTTGCCTCCAACGGCTTCGGTGATTTGAGCCCTGGCCACTATAATCTCGTTTCCTGCGCCATTATCGAGGCCCTTCTGACTTTCTTTTTTGTGCTGGTTGTTATGGGGGCGACGTCGGCAGGCGCACCGGCGGGTTTCGCCCCTCTTGCGATCGGTCTGACGCTGACCCTCATTCTTCTCGTGGCCATTCCGGTGACCAACGGATCGGTCAATCCCGCGCGGAGCACCGGACCTGCAATCTTCGCTGGCAGCGCCTATATCGAACAACTTTGGTTCTTTTGGGCGGTTCCCATCTTTGGCGCTGTTCTGGCAGGCCTTGTCGGCAGAGGACTATTCCGCAAGCCCTAGCAATACGTCTTTATTGCAATAGCCTCTCCGCGTTTAATATTTGCGGACGAGATTGACGAGCTTGCCTTGGATTCGGACGCGGTCCGGGCCGAAAATGCGCGTTTCATAGGCAGGGTTGGCCGCTTCGAGCGCGATTGAGGCGCCGCGTTTGCGCAGCCGTTTCAAAGTTGCTTCTTCATCATCGATAAGGGCAACCACAATGTCGCCCGTCTCGGCGGTATCCTGCTTGCGGATCACGACCGTATCATTGTCGAAAATACCGGCCTCGATCATCGAGTCGCCGCGCACTTCTAAGGCGTAATAGTCGCCTGGGGGGAGCATGTCTTGTGGGAGGCTGATGGTATGACTGCGGTTTTGCAGCGCCGTAATTGGCGTGCCCGCCGCAATCCGTCCCATGACCGGAATCGATATGGTCGCGCGCTCGCTTTCTTCCTCGTCGCCGGCCCCCTGGCCAATTGCCCGGACTTTGCCGAGGTTGCCCTCAATGACGCTTGGCGAAAATCGCCGCGACCTTCCGCCTAAGGGCGCAGCCGCCGAATCTGGCAGCCGCAACACCTCGAGCGCGCGCGCGCGATTGGGCAGGCGGCGGATAAAACCGCGTTCTTCGAGCGCGATAATCAGACGGTGAATGCCTGATTTCGAATGCAGGAACAGCGCGTCTTTCATCTCGTCAAAAGAGGGCGGAACGCCGGTTTCCTGCAACCGCTCGTGAATGAACCGCAAAAGCTCGCTTTGCTTTTTCGTCAACATTGGCGAGGCCCCTGAATTTCGTCAAATGCCGCACATTCGCTGCAGATCGCGCACCCCAGCGCCAAAATCCACTAATGCACAAACAGTGAACGAAAGATATACGTTCCTGTTGCGATCCGCAATTAAATGATCTTTTTTTCGTATCTTTGCTAAAGCATGAGCTTTGCAGTATGCACCTGCCCAAAAAATCTACGGCCTGAAGCGCCGGGGTTCGCGCCGCGAAGGAGGAGCAAAAGCAGGAAGCGTGCCTACCTCGCTATGGGCCGGTGCTTATGACGAAGGCAGCCGGGAGCTGTCCGTCAAGCAGATGAAACTTGCCCGGACTGCCCGGTTTACGCAAATCCTCCCTCCTGGGGGAGCAGCTTTATGATGGCGCGCGCCGCGGAGAGCGGCTTCGCGAGCATGGGCCCGGCAAGGCGGGAATGAGCGCGCCGTTGCGTTTGCCGTCTCTTAACCTCTGCCCCTGCCTGCCAAAATCGCATCCTGCGGTCCGAACGGGTGGCGACAAACGGTTTGGCGGAGAATATAGTTGGTTTCTTACGTCTCCCGCTCCGGCCGGGCGGCCGCTGCCTCGGGGGACTCTTCCCCGGCGTGACCGCCGAATTGTTCGGGCAGGGAGCAATCAAAATGCCAGCGTTCCATGTCATCTCGGGACCGGATGAAACTCCGGTTCACCCCGTCATACGCAAGATTAAGATTAGCGACCTCCGTTACGCTCTGACCAAAGGCTTTGATGATTTCCTGGCGATGCCCTCGTCGCTTTTTTTTCTCGGCCTGATTTACCCGATTGTTGGCTTTTGCCTCGCGGGATACGCTTTGCCCATTCTCTATCCGTTAATGTCGGGTTTTGCCTTAATTGGCCCGTTTGCGGCCATAGGGCTTTATGAGATTAGCAGGCGCAGGGAGCGCGGCTTAGAGACGCACTGGTCGGATGTCTTTGAGGTGCGCCACTCCCCCTCGGTACCCTCGCTTCTTGCGCTCGGCCTGCTTCTCTTGATCATTTTCCGCCTCTGGCTCGCCGCGGCCGCAACGCTCTATACTTGGCTCTACGGCCCTGGCGAACCTCAATCCTACATCGGCTTTCTTGCCGATGTCCTCACCTCTTCGCGCGGCTGGACCATGATTGCGCTGGGGAATGCGATCGGCGCCGCCTTTGCGGTGGCGGTGCTCAGCATCAGCGTCGTCTCGTTCCCTCTGCTCCTCGATCGCGATGTTGGCTTGGCGGTTGCGGTGCAAACATCTGTCCGGGCGGCTTTGGAGAATCCCTTTACTCTGGTACTATGGGGATTGACCGTCGCCGCGCTGCTGGCAATTGGTTTCATGCTTATGCTTGTGGGACTAGCTGTAACAGTGCCGGTGCTGGCTCATTCGACGTGGCACCTCTATCGCCGCCTGGTCGAGCTCGGGCCGGCCTCCACGGCTTAGCGTTGACGTCAGGTTTTAGAAATGCATGTGGCGCCCGGCTTACCGCCGAGCCGTGAGGCGCGCTGCGCGCCAGCGCGGCGATGATCAGCAAGGCTGGAGGCAGAATAAACTGACAGCCGGGCGCCCACACTTTGGCCCAAAATTGCGGTAAAGGGGTCCTCCGGCGTTGGAATTTCTGACCCGCGCGCGATGACGCGGCAGAGTCTTCTGCTGAGGAATAGTCCCTTGGAATAGTCCTAAAGCAGAAGTTTTCATGCAAAAGCCGGTCGTTCTGAGGACTGTCTTGGCGGCGAGTTTCGCGGCGGTCCTTGCACCGCTCGCGTCTGCCCATCCCCACGTATGGGTCACGGCGCGCGCGCAAGCCGTTTTTAACCTGAAGGGAGAGATAGCCGCGCTGCGCCACACATGGACATTCGATGAAATGTATTCCGCTTTTGTCACCGAAGGGCAAGGCAAGGACGGCGCGCTTATGACCAAAGAGGAACTGGCGCCGCTTGCGAAATCCAATGTCGAATCGCTTGCCGAATTTGACTATTTCACCTTCGCCAAAGCCGGGGGCAAAAGCGTCGAATTCGGTGAGCCCGAGGACTATTCGCTCGAAGAGCAGAAAGATAAGCGCGTGGTTTTGCGCTTTACTTTGCCGCTAAAGCCGCCGGTCAGCGCATCGAAGGCGTTTTCGTTTCAGGTCTACGACCCGACCTATTTTGTTGCCTTCGAAATGGAGAAGACGAACCCTGTCAGCATGACGGGAGCGCAGAAGGGGTGCTCGGTGAATGTGCTCGGCGCCAATCCTTTGGCGGAGGCTGACACCAAGAAGCTGACGGAATCTTTTTTTAGCGGTCTTTCTCCGGGATATGATTTCGGCGTTAAGCTTGCCAGCCGGGTCATTGTCGCTTGTCCATGAATTCATGGTAAACGCTCTCTGTTTTGTTTTCAGCGCGGGCGCGCTTATGCGCCGCCTGTCCGGAGCGGCAGCCGTGACCGGCGCGGTATTGCTGCTCGCGGCGGGTGCCTTGATTTCTTGGCCAGCCTTTGCGCAAGGCGCGCATCATCCCTTCGCGGTTGGCATCAATGAAGGCGCGTTTGGCAGCGCAAATGGATTGAGCGGCTGGCTCCTTGAAAAGCAAGCGGGCTTCTACCGCATGTTGAGCACAGCGATCCGCGCCGCCAAGGAAAACGGCATGGCGGCCTTCGGCCTCGCAAGTATCAGCTTTGCCTATGGGTTGTTCCATGCCGCCGGACCGGGTCACGGCAAGATGGTGATCGCCTCTTATATGCTCGCAAATGAGCGGGCGCTGCGGCGCGGCATCGCAATTGCCTTTGGGGCGGCGCTGCTGCAAGGCGCAAGCGCGATTGCGATCGTCGGCATAAGCGCCGCATTGTTCCGGGCTACGCAGAGACATCTGACGATGGCCGCAAATGCGGCCGAGCTCGCAAGCTATGCTGGTATTGTCATACTTGGCGCGGTTCTCGTCTATGCGAAAGGAGGAGCGCTTCTTTCTTGCTGGCGGCTGCCGCCCTCGTTGAGCGCAGTCCCGGCGGGTGGGCCAAGCGCAAACTTTCCTGCGGGTGCTTGCGCCGGACATCAAGCGCATGGCCGCGGATGCGGGCATTTTCATGCGCCTGAACCGGACGGGCTTGGCGCCGGATTATCATTAAAGAATGTATGGCTCACGATCGCTGCCGCGGGACTGCGGCCGTGCTCGGGAGCGATTTTGGTTCTTGTCTTTGCTTTGTCCGAAAGGATTTTCACGGCCGGAGTCTATTCGGTCGCCGCGATGTCACTTGGCACCGCGGCGGCCACGTCTGCGCTCGCGAGCTTCGCCGTATTCGCGAAAAACGCGGCCGCGAAATATGCAAAGCCCGGCTCAAGGGCGGCGCTGATTGCTGGGCGTTTGTTCGAGACGATTGCCGCTTTCGCAGTGCTTGGCCTGGGGCTTACACTCTTGGCTGAGGCGACAGCGGGCGGTTCGGCTCCGAATTAAACGCGCGGGTCAACCGGCGAGTCTTGCACATTGAGCCTGCGCCACGGCCCCGGTTATTCGCGCGGAGGCAGCGCGACGGCCCTGCGGTAAAGATGCCATGTCGCATGCCCGAGTACGGGCACGGTGACGGCAAGCCCGACGAACAGCAGAATGAAGCCGATCGCCAAACCCGCCGCGATGATTGCTCCCCATCGCGCCATAGTGAACGGATTCGTCGTTACAACTTTGACGGATGTCTCGATCGCAACCCGGACGCCCACATCGCAGTCGAGAAGCAGCGGGAACGAGACGGCACTGATGCTCAGGACTAACGCGGCAAAGGCGAAGCCGATAGGAATTCCCAAAACGATCAATTTCCAGCCTTGCACCGTCCCAAGGACGGCAGCAAGGAAGTGCGGGAAAGACTGGGGCGGCGAGGAGCCGATGAGCCAGATGTACAGCTGCCGGGCCGTTAGCAGCCAGCAGGCGAAAAGCGCCAAAAGCACCAGGCCGAGCGAAACGATCGAGAAAATCGCGGGCGAGCGAGCCACCCCAAACACGCGCTGCCATGAGAGGTCAAGGCCAAGCTCTCGCCGCCTGCTTATCTCATACAAGCCAATGGCCGCGAAGGGGCCAATGAGAGCAAAGCCTGACATCAGGGGGAAGATCAAAGGCAAAGGGCTTCCAACCACGAGCCCAATGCCGGCAATGGGATAGATCAAAGCAAGAAAAAACAATGCTGTCGGCATTGTTAAGAAATCCTCCCGGCCCTTGGCCAAAGCGAATTTGAGGTCCGGCGTGCCGATCCTGCGCACGGCGGGACGCACAGGCGAGATATCCCGGCCCGCGGCCAGATGCAGTTTCATCGGGAATATTCCTCCACGGCCGGCTGCGCGGTCTAGGCGCGTACGATTCGCTCTACCCGCAACGGACGGCCAGCCCAGGCCGAGATTATTAGTTCACAAAATTATACGCTCTGCGGGAGAGACAGGTCGAGAGGAATTTCGCGTGCGAAACGCGCCCTAGGATCGCCGCAAAAATTATAGGCGCCGATGTGGATGAGCTTGCCTTCGGTATCGAGCCAAATCTTTCCGCCTATGTCCCGCCATCGCTGGCAAAAGGCGAAATCTTCGCTGACGTAAACGCCAGTGTCTTTGTCGATCATGCAATCAAAAAGAGCGTAGTTTTTGCCACTCTTAAAACTTGAATAGGCATGCGCGCTCATATAGCGGGTTTCGGGATAAGCCGCGATCATACGCTCAACAACCTCCCGCTTCAAAAGCATGAATCCGCCGCCGCAATATATGGCGGTGGAAAACCGGCCCTCGCTTTCACGATCCTTTGCGGCGCAAAGCGTGCCGACGTAAAGGAGCGGCGCGGTAGAAAAGGACTCCTGCGCGGCCGCTGCCCGTTTGATTGCAGGGCTGCTCCAGTCAATGACTTTTAGTGGATAGATCCCGCCAACGAATTCCCGGTCGAAGCGGAGCATGTGATAAACTTGCTCGGGCTCGAAGCAAATGTCGGCGTCGATGAACAAGAGATGCGTGGCCCCTGTCTCGAAAAACTGGCTCACCAGCGTATTCCGACTGCGGGTGATGAGCGAATCATGCCCGAGCAGCGCAAGCGTGATATCGAAATTGGCCCTCGCGGCGAATTGGACGAGGGCTAGCACCGATTGCATATAATGCTGCGACACCAGGCCGCCGAAACAGGGCGTGGCGACGAAGACGATTGGCTTTGCCGGAATTCCGGTCATGCTTTTCCCGATAAAGGCTGACTTTACATGATCAGCGTGGACTATGGGTTGCGCGGAGTTCGTGTTTTGCGTTGCGGCCGCAACCTGGCCTGTTACGTCTACCAGCCGAATCCTGCCCGAAACATACCGTGCGGCTCAGACGGCTTGAAACCCAGCGGCCCATGGGGGAGCCGGAAGCACAGAGGCGGCGCGCCGCCCGATATGCCGAGGCGGTATCGCTTGCTGCTGGGACGCGCGTTACCTTTCAGGTCCAACCAAATGATTTCATTATCATCGCGTTCGCGAAGCCGCCCTGCTGATGCCCGCCAATAACCACTGGGGGCGAAAATGTGCGGCTGCCCGGGCCGGTTATCGCGTGAAGGTACTTGGAAACGGCCAATAAATTCCGGTTTTAAGGTACCTCGAGGGACTTGCCCTTGCAAGAGCCGTTTGTCCACCCTTTGCACCCATAAGGTGGTTAGAACCGTCACAAAATCAGTATATTGCTAGAATCGCGAGCGCTGTTTATGGTTGGTACCGGAGTGTGACTAGACAAGAAGAGCAGCGCAGGAGAAGTTGCGTGACGCCTATGCGGCCGGGCGTGCGC
>Ga0187783_10002360_pt1 | contig 14018 bp, 11 predicted proteins | sample 1015_SJ02_MP02_2_FD_132471 | JGI IMG/M metagenome (GOLD analysis project Ga0187783, IMG submission 132471) | Tropical peat soil microbial communities from peatlands in Department of Meta, Colombia - 1015_SJ02_MP02_20_MG | ecosystem: Environmental > Terrestrial > Soil > Wetlands > Peat | place...
ATCGCACTCTTTTTTGTTATTCCTCTTATCAGTGCCGTCGTCGGCTTCGTGCCTATTACGTGGAAGGACATAGGTCCGGAAGTCGTGGTCCAGTACTTTTCCACGGCGCCGATGGAAACCAGACGTACTATGATAAACGATATGAGGACGAGTTACTCTCTCAACCTCGGCGGCCTTAAGTGGAAATCCTGGGGCCTCATGATTTCTCTCATCGGGGCGGTAGTCATGTCGGTGATCGCGGTAACGGTCAAAGCCATCGAGTTTCTCTCTACCAACTCCCACGCCATGAATTGAAAGAAGTCAATGGCCGATAAGCCAGCTAACGCGCCGCCCAGCACGGATCGCAATCGTCAGGGTCCCCCGCCCGGTTCGACCATAATAAGTTTCAGTGAAGGGGCAAAGCCGGAGGTGAAACCGACTCGGGCCAGCGTCAAGCCGCCGTCCACCATCGTCAACATTACAAAGGCCGACAAGCCAAGGCCAACGGCTAAGGACGTCAAGAAATGATCTCGTCGTGGTGGTACAACCGCCGTAGGTTTGCCGCGCGGACGTACGGAGCTATCTGCTAGATCCGCTGAGTGGGCTGCGAGCCTGGCGATCTCAGCGTGAGCGTTGCCAAAGGCACACCGCAAGACGAGAGAAACTTAGCGCAATGGATAGCAGGTCGGCTCGGCAGAACGGCGCGATGCTCGCTCGATGGTACGCCCCCGTCCGCCATTGGCTGTCAGGAACTCTGCTCGGAAGACTCGTTAGATTCGTCTTCAGCTCTGTCGTCGGAGCTGCTATTGCCGAGCCGTTTCTCAACGCGGCGCGCCATTACTACCGGTCCCACAACGGCAATGTGATACTTCCCGGACTTGGTCGGGTAATAGTTGCATTTCCCACTGCATATTGGGTGATTGGGACCGGGCTAATCCTTGGTAGTCTATACGTCTGGCTCGGTCCGCTGGCATTTCCGTGGCTACGCCAGCCTGAACGCCGTATCACCGCGATATCAGCGACAGACAAAGTCCCTGAGCCGACCGATCGTGCAACAGTCGTAGTCAGACGAAAGACGTTCCGTCAGGAACTATTCGAGCTAGCGGCCGAGATGAAGCAGGCCGCCGCCGATCTGTCCGATAGGTGCTCGGACGTTGAAGCTGTCAACAAACTCGCCGAGAACTCACTAGGCAAACGGTACTTGAGTGCTAAGAATCGCGTCATCAAGATCGTCGATACTCAATCTGTCCACTGGCCCGCCAAGATTCCAAATGGTAGGGCATGGATTGTGCGCGCGGCCGATTCGCTGGAAGAAGCGACAAGGGTCGTGCCCGAAGATGCACTAGCCGACCCCGATTCAATGAGCGCCGGAAGCACGGCGATCAAAGCGAGGGGCGTACGCGGACTCACGTTGTGGCGGAATCGCAGCGCCGGGTACGAGACCTTTGCAGACATTCAAGATTCCGAAGACGCGAACGTTGGACAGAATACGGCAGTTAGGACGGTTCACGCGCCGAGCGAGGAAAACGTTTCAATCAGGGACTCGCTAACGTTCGCGATAAAAGTTGAAGAATTCCTCAAACTTCGTGGTATAGGGCGGCCCGACGCAAAGACAGTCCGCCCGACGAGAGCCCAGTCCTTCGCATGTTGCGTGAAGGACGGGGACGGAGTTATGACCGGCAGACGATCGAAATGTTCAATCAAGAATATGCGCATTCCGCACGCGCCATTCACGCACGATTGCGACAACAGTGGGGTAGACAGATTGGGTCTGAACCAATGCTTGAGTCCGCGATAGCGAATGGTCCTCGTCAGGTTTCAGACATTCAACGCATCGTGGAATACTTGCGCCACTTAGACGTCAACGGATGATTTCTCAGCCAACCGAAACCCGGCGTCCTGCGACCACGCCGCTACCTCGGCAACTTCTTCTATTCGCCGAATGCAGCCCGAGCGAGCAACACGGATGACAATCTGGACTGTTTCAGCGATGAGCCGGCTTTGAGAAGGGACGTTCGCTTCCTGGACAAGTTGGTCTAGTCTATTCAAGCCACCAACGCAGTCTCCAGCATGAATGGTGGCGATTCCCCCCGGATGCCCGGTGTTCCATGCCTTCAGAAGCGTCAGCGCTTCCGCGCCCCTTACTTCACCGACGATGATGCGATCGGGCCTTAAACGCATCGTAGTGCGAAGCAGTGCCAGCAGATCGGCGGTATCTGACGTCCGGAGCACCAGGTGATTCGGAGCCGAGCACTGCAGCTCGACAGTGTCTTCAAGGATTACGATCCGTTGGCTCGTATCGGTTTGACTCGATATTTCACGCAAGAGGGCGTTGGCCACCGTCGTCTTGCCAGATCCCGCCGACCCCACGATCAAGATATTCTTTCGGTCAGATAACGACTTGCGCAGAGCGGCCGCGCATGCCGAGCTCAGAGCGTTCGATGCGACATAGTCGTCGAGACTCAATATGTGGGACGCATGTTTGCGGATGGCGATGATCGGGCTCGACCCGATCGGCGCTACAACGGCAGTGATTCTGCTGCCATCGATTGGTAGTTCCGCTTCCAGAATTGGACGATCGGTATTCACGACCACTCCCAACATCGTCGCGACGGTACTGATAAGACATTCCGCCTGAGTGGCTGTCATTGCGCCGGCCGGGCGCATTCCGTTGCTAAAAGTGTCGATCCACAGTTGCCCGTCCGGGTTTCGCATCACTTCGATAACGTCCGGATCCGCTAACGCCTTGCGGACTTCGGACCCTAGCTCACACCGAAGCTTATCCTCAAGTCGTCGCCGCATGAGCTCCCGCGGCGGTGTGAAGTTATCCACGGTTTGCACAACCTGTGAGATGAATTGCAGCCGTCGTCGCGGACACCCCTAAACGTGTCCGTCGACGACGGCGTCCCTTGACGGCTGAAGGATCTGCCTTGTCGGCGGCGCCGCTATGTTTGACCGAGATAGAAACGTCGGATCCTCAAAGTACCGAATCTTCCTACCATAGATCGGAGGGTATCCACAGACGAAGACGATCGCGTCGTCCGGAGGGAGGCGCATCGCCTCGTCCGGCGTTAGCAGCGGGCGTTGCACCTCTAGCTCCGAGGCCACGACTTGCATCGGCATGCCGAGGCGGCTCCCCGAATAACTTCTGGTCGGGTTGCGAACGGTCGCCAACCCAGCCATCTTCGACAAGACTTCCGCCGTTTCGACTTTGTTCGGAGCGAATGCTATACGGACATTGCAGTTCGCGACGATCGATTCTTCCCTGCCGTAAGCGGCATATAACTGCGATAAGTCCTGACAGACAAGATACGCCTTGATGCCGTAGGCAGCCACGAACGCCAGCGCTTCATGAAACACGTCAAGTCGACCAAGCGATGGAAACTCATCGAGCATCAGGAGTAGCCGATGCGGCATGCTTGCGCGCGTCTCGGACGGCAACCGTGCGGCAAGGGTCCGCAAAACCTGGTTCAATATGAGCCTAAGCAGCGGCTTGATGCGGTCCTTGTCCGACGGCGGCACCACGAGATACAGGCTAACTGGGTGCTCTAAGCTTACAAGATCGGCAATCCGAAAATCGCTCACCTCGGTATTTCTTGCCACTATGGGATCGCGATAGAGCGTGAGAAAACTCATCGCCGTGGACAGCACGCCGGATCGCTCATTGTCGGCTTTATTGAGCATGTCTTTGGCGCTTTGCGCGACAACAGGGTGCGTTCGGGTCGGCAAACCGGCGACATCTCGCCATCCCCTCGTGTCGTCCTCGGCGTGCTCGGCGGTCAGCATATGCTCGAAGATCTGCTCCATGCGGCCAAACCGAGGATCGGCTAGGTATGCCGCCACGCCCCGTAGCGTCTTATCGGCCTCGGCGTAGAGGACGTGCAAGATCGTGCCCACGAGCAGACTGAAACCGGTCTTGGTCCAGTGGTCGTTTAAGCCGCGGCCGTCCGGGTCGACGATCATGGTGGCGATGTTCTGGACGTCGCGAACCTCGTCGTCGGTGCCTATCCGAATCTCTTCAAGGGGGTTGAAACGGGCGCTCGTACCGTCATTGCTCGTTGGATCGAATTTGAGGCAATGACTGCGAAGTGTGCGACTGCGCCAACCGGCCGTGAGCTCCCAGTTTTCCCCTTTGATATCATTGACCACGACCGAATGTGGCCATGACAACAGCGTCGGGATGACGAGCCCCACGCCCTTACCTGATCTCGTGGGGGCGAAGACAATGACGTGCTCTGGGCCGTCGTCGCGCAAATACTTGAGTTTGCCTGTACGAGGCTCGAGCCACGCGCCGACATAGACCCCGTCGGTCCGGTCGAGGAGACCCGTTGCGTTCACTTCACCAGGGGCCGCCCAATGGGCAGATCCATGGATGTCGTTGCGCCATGGCGTTGGCCGTATTCGCGTCGCCACGTACGTCGCCGACGTCAACAGCGTAAGCGCGAGACCGCACCACACGATACGAAATTCTATCGTGAAGATCTCGCGGGTTCGCGCACCTTCGTTGGCGCTGTGGTACCGCGCCGCCCAGATCAACCCGTCGAATGGCTCGTATAGATTTCCTGAGATTGGGCGGCCGAGAGAGCTCTGGTACGAGAATGCACTTGCCGTGTATTGCGTCGCGACCCAGATCGACACAACTGTCAGCATGAAGCACAATCCGATCCCAGAGTATATTCGACGTACCGGGTCCGCGCGGTGCCCGGACAAGTAATAGAGACCTTTCGGTCCACCTGTCATGCTCACGATGAGGCGTCGTGGTGTTTTCTTAGGCTGACGGACCGTTCGACAAGCGGTCGCGGTTGCGATCGATCAAGAGTGCGACGACGCGACCATGGCTGGCGTTATACATGATGCAAACTGCCTCGCCGACTGCCGGCACTCTATCGAGGCGACTCGCATCATGGATTATCGCCATGCCGCGGCCGACATTCTGGGCAACCCTTCCGTCGCTGCTGGCGATGATGGAGCCGGTGAATTGCTTACCGTCTGCCCCAATCTCGATCGTGTCAGGGCCGAATTGGGGCTTGCCGTCGACGAACTTGACGCGCGTACGATCGACACACATGCGATCAATACCAGGGGTTTCACTCGAGCGGATGTGGAGTCCGCGCAGCTCATCCATGACTTGCTTGCCGAGGCTTAGCGCCTGTCTAAGACTCTCCTCGACGGTTTCTGGCATTGCTCGCATATCGTGCAGAGACGATGTTTGTCGCGCACCTTCGATGTGTTCGCGACATCTACGAAGCAGCGCCTCGGCGTTGTCGAGCTTGGCAACGACTGCGGCGAGACGGTCAGCTTTATCTTCCATCGTTTTCTTTCCCAACCAACGAACTCGTTTCAACTCTCCGGGTTGGCCTAGTCCTCTCCGACGCGTACGTGGGTGACGAGCCTTGCGTTTCGGCGGAGGTCTTCTTCTGCTTGGTCTGGCGCCAGTACTCACGGAAGCTGGCCGCATCGATTTCGAGACCCTGTTCTTTGAAGATCTCCAGCAGGTCGTCAACCTCGTAATCTCGCTCGAAGACCGCTCTTATCTCCTTGCGTAGCACCTTGATAGCCTGCGGTCTCGTGATCTTCTGGGGTAACGTCGCGTTGGGGTTGCGCGACTTTGCGAGGCTGGTCAAGCGCTCGCGCAGCTTCTGTATGGTCTCCCGCGTGAAGACTTGCACCTGACGTCGTGTGCTCACAGCTTCGACCTGTAACCTCCGTCTTTGACGTAGCCATCACCCGAGAGTTCCGTCGCGTCAAGCGGTGCAGTTCACGCGCGAATGCCGGCCGCGTCCTTGTCGGTCATGGCGGCCGTCGCGATACTCGGCGACATATCATGCTGCAAGAACATGGGGACAGGGTAGGGCGACGTATATACAATCGCGAGCGATTGATATTCGTCGCGGGCGTCGTGCTCGGCGGCTTCGCCTTCTCGCACGAAGCAAGGTCACGCGTTCGGAAGTGCCAGCTCCCGGGTGGCATTTCCCGATGAGCGCGTCAGACCGAAAGAGCGAGGTGATTATCTTCCGGGTGAGCGGCCCGGAGCATGTCCTGATCAAGCAGAAGGCCGAAGCTCACGACCTCACTGTGAGCGAGTACGTTCGCTGCTGTGCATTCGATCGGCCGCTTATCATGCGGGCCGATCACGAAGCTTTAATGGAACTCCGACGTCAAGGTGGTCTGATCAAGCATCTCGCATCGATCGACCGCCAAAATACCTACGCGTACCGCGTGACACTCAATCTCATCCAGGAGACGCTGCGCCGGCTTACCCGTGATCGCAAAGGTCCCAAGACGCAGAGCTGACGGGAAGAGCAGTTTCACGACGCTCATCGCGTACGTGGCGAAATCAGCAGCGCTGGTGGTTTGCGGCGATGGCGTTCTAGGCGTAGCGACAGCAGCTGACGAGATGCGCTTCACAGCTAGCTCGAACCACAGATGCAATGATCCCGTCTACCACTACATCCTCAGCTGGCCGAAAGGGGAGCATCCCTCTGATGATCAGGCCGGCGACGCCATCCGCCTGACTTTGGCGGGACTCGGATTACTAGAGCACCAGTGGGTCGGCGCTCTCCATCGCAATACTGGGCACATACACGTTCACGTCGTCGTGAACCGAGTTCATCCAACGACGCTTCGCGTGGCCTCCCCGCGACGAGACTGGCTCACGCTGGATCGTAGCTGCCGAGTGCTTGAACTGCGACACGGCTGGGCTCACGACCGCGGACCACATGTGGTCTCGAGAACACAAGGCGAGCCTACGATTTGCCGAACGCAGCAGCGCTCCACGAGCGAACCTGCACGCGAGTCAAGCGGCGCGAGGGATTTTGCCGCGTGGACGGGACTCGACAGCTTCCAGAAATGGGTAAGCGGCGAGCCCGCTCGTGCGCTACGCGTGGCGATTAGCGTCTCCAACCCGACTTGGACGGACATTCATCGCGCGCTTGCAAGCTTCAACCTCGAGTATCGGCTTAAGGGTAGTGGAGCGATTATTGTCGGACGTGGTGGCCCGGAGACGCTCTGCGCCAAGGCGAGTCACGTCGGACGTTTTGCGTCGCGTTCCAGGCTTGAAGCACTCCTTGGTCCATTTTCTCCGCGCTGCGACGGTCCAGCCCGTCGTATCGAAGTTAGTGGTCTTCGGAGCAGCCCTGAGGGACCTCGCGCATCTTACTCTCAGCCGACGGCACGTACATCGCTTGAGAAGACACTGCGAGGCTATCGTATCGACCCCCTATTCGAGCGCTACCAAGCCGATTGCACAATCTGGCGTTCTTGCGGTTTGCCGAGGTATCGAGCGTTGTGGCAGGCTCAACGTCAACGCGAGCGCAGCCGGCTCGAGGCATTTCGTCAAGCCAACGCCGACATTCGGTCGATGATCCAGGTCGCAGTGCCAGCTCGAATAAGACCGACACTCGGTTTGTATCAAGCGTGGTTTATGGCGTTGGCGCGTGAGCGCAATCGCATACTCACTTCATCCGAGCGACAGACGCTTCGGAACGAGCAGCATCGTGAACAACCCAGCGCGTGGGACGTATGGCTAGAGCGCCAAGCCGAAAAGGGTGACCAAAGAGCGTCGCAGCGACTTCGCCGGCGTCGGCTCTGCGAACGTCGTCACGTACGTCCGATGGGCGCACCGGCAGCAGGTTCGATCTGGGCCGACGCGGCGCCTCGGCTCACTCAGTTCGAGGGTTTCCGCGCGGTGGCGTCCGCCGCTGGATTGGATTACTGTCGCAGTCAACTAGCGCTATTTCGAGACACCGGCAACACCGTGGTCGTATTCGACCCTGGCGCGGCTTCAATCGGTGGTTCACTGCTCCTGGCTCGAGAAAAATGGGGATCCAAACTTCAAATCAGCGGCGAAAGCACGTTTCTTAGACGGGCGGAAGCTATCGCCAAGGTGATGCGTGTGGAGCTTGAGGTCGTCGGCGACCGTCTCGACTCGCATCGGAATTTCGCGATTGCCTTTCCAGAGTCTGTATCGGTCGGTACCAGGTTGCCGGGCGTTGTCCTCGCGCACGTTCAGGAGCTCTCCCTTCGATTAGGCAGGCCCCTTTCCGTCATGGAGCCCACGAGCGGCTTATCGGTCACTGGCAAAGTCGTGGCCGTCCTCCAATCTGGCGCGCAAGAGGGCATCGTTGTAGCCGATCTCGGTCGACGTTTGGGCGTGTTCGAGGTTCTCGGTCGCGATCTGCAACACGTGCATGAAAGTGACGTGGTGCGACTCAAGCAATCACTTCTCTCGATTTGGTCGTGCGAAAGAGCCGACGTCCAACACAACCTAGGGCCCGAGCTTTGATCCGACGAGGGCAAATCTCTCGTCATCGTCGCTTCAACGAAGCGCGATGCCTGCGAAGGATCGCCGCTAGGTCTTTCTGAGACAAGAGTTCTTCGAGCGCAATTTCGGTCAGGCTTGCGTAGGATACCCGAACCCCCGCTCGCGTGAGGTGCGCTCTAGTCTCATCGATGCGCGCGTGCAAGTCCGCCGAAATCATCACATGCAGCCTGATGAGTGAAGGCTGATCTCGGTGTGGCACTATGGCGTGGCCATTCGCAATCGAGAGATGTGCACCTTCGGTTTTGCGGTGTTGACATCTTGTGCAATTACGGTATAGTCGGCACGGAAGGACGGACCCAAGGAGTACACTGATGGAAAGGCCCTATGAGTTCTCGGTCGTCGACGCTTTGGTGGCGAACTCGCTACGTGTTGGGCTGGGCATGGAGTCAATCGAGCCTGGCGACCCGCCGTTTTTGGCCGAGGCACTTGCCGTCCAAGCTCTAAAAGGCCGACTACGATCGGATGATAACGGGGACGATTCAGTGCCGTTGATAGCTGGCTTTAGATTGGGCCTGTTTCTTTGCTGCCGTGTTTTGGCTGATCCGTTGCGAACGCATGGCCGTGGCGTCAGATCTGATGTGAGACGCATCCACGAGTGGCTTTCGTGCCAGTAGCTACCATCTAAGCACCGCGACTAAGCCAACCCAGAGGTTCATAGTCCCATCCGGCCCGACAAGGATCGCCGAGCGCGAAAGTCCTGTGGAACAAACGGTTGGACCAAATCGTCCAGGTAACTGTGACGCGTTGAAAGTGGTGGCCTGCTATTCTAGTAGCGCCAACGGGCAGTCAATCTTTGGGCCGCTCTCATATTCCGCGCATTTCGCTAATAAAATGAAGCCCATGACGCTGCCAAGATTGATAAATCCCGCACTCGACGATATGACTCCAGCGCGTGTTCTCAGGGCAAATTCCAGTTCCGTGGTTCCGCGGTCCGCGGCTATGGAGTCAAAAGTCCCGCTAATCTCAGATACCAAAGAAGCGAGCGTGTCCGAGAGAGGTATGACCTGTCGGTCGTCTAAAGCAAGAAGAGGTGGAACGGGAATCCCTCTTTCGGAGGAATTTATATGCAACGTCTCGCGCGCATCTTACTGACGGCGTCACTTCTGCTTGTGGCTTCCTGCGGGTCGTATTCTACTTTACCGCACGCAAGTTGGCTGAGGTCGGCGTCGAGCCCACTCATGTTGGAAAAGAACGGACCTAATCCGTTTCGTCGGTGGCCAGTATCTGGCGGACCGATGTACATTACGGATAAGGGAAGATCAGTATATGTAGCTGGAGACGGCATAATTTGGCGAATTAGTCCGTTTGCAGTTGTTTCAACCTACATTTCTCCGTTCTCGACCGAGTTCTTCCGCGGCATCACGGAAGGTTCCGATGGAAATATCTGGAGTTGCGATTCTTCGAACGACTCTATGGATCGACTAACGCCATCCGGCGTGTGGACGGCTTTCAACGATGCGCAAGCAGCAGATTGTTCGGGCGGCCTTGTCGGCGGAGCTGACGGAAACCTTTGGTATACCCTAAACAACCCCGACGCAGTTCAGCGAATATCAACGAGCGGTACCAACGTCGTGACTTATCCGCTGAGCGCAGCGAACGGCGGGCAGCTGATTAGAGATCAAAGCGGGTTGATGTGGTTCACACTCGGGGATGCGGTGGCTAGTATTGACACTAATGGAACGATTACTGAATATGCGACGACAGGAACCGTGCGTTCGATTACGCCCGGCGCTGCTGGCGGAGCTCTATTTACCGAGAGTAATAGCAACCCCACGTGCTGGGTCGAGTCCATATCTGACCAGGGTGTTCAAGCTCAAGTAGGTCCGACGACCGGTTGCGGAATCTCCGCCATCGCGCAGCTACCGGACGGGTCAATTCTTGTGGGCCAGCAGACCGGCACGGGTCGCACCGAACAGAACAATCTTCTCAAGTACACAACCGCGACGAACGCATGGCAAACGATCAGCATCCCGAGCGTCGGCTACGGTGAGCCAGATCAAATGGTAGCAGGGGTAGACGGCAATCTCTATTTCACTCAAGGCGCGGACGCGATCGCCTCGTATCAAGAACTACTCATGAGCGCCAGCCCAACGTCACTGAGTTTCGCGGGCATCGATCAGCAGAAAACTCTCACGATCGAGGAGTCCAACTACTCGGGCGCTTGGACGGCAATTTCTGGCAAACCATCAGTAGCGACGGTCAGTCAAGCGGGGCCTAATACCTTTACCGTTACTTCTGTCGCAAGTGGAAGTTGCGCGATTGAGATATTTGATTCTTATAGAAACGAATTAGAGATCTCGGTAAACGTCCCTTAGAGCGGGGAGAGCACAACCGTTGCCTGAGAATTCGGCGGCAACGGTGATAACGCTTGAATCGGCACGTACTGGTAGCTGGATCCGCCGTAAATATGGGTACCGTTCGCGTGCCCTTTAGACAGATTCGCAGTGAAGGAAGTCCCAGTGCAGTTCTCCGCCTGCACCTCTTCCTGCGTTCCCAAGTCCGTGCCGCCCGGGCCTTGCTCGATTATCAAATAGCTATTGTTTGAAATGCCAGACATGCTCGCGGGGTAAAGGGTGACACTGGCGCCCGCAGACACGGCAGACGTGAGCGTCGTGGAAACTTGCGGCTGCGGCGATGTGGCGTCCAAGTCGGTTGAGGGCGGAATCACCAGCCACTCAGTTTGTGGAAATGCAAGCGAGGTCGGGGAACCGCCTACAATCGGGCCACACGTGGCTTGGAATACGCCACTTCCTGCATTGTTGCTGTTTATTGGCGGACACGCATACACCGCGCCGTTTGTGAAATGCCGCTCAAACATCTGGTCAACTGAGTTCCAGAGACCCCCGGAGGTTGTAAAATCGCAATCGGCCGGCGCCGCCGCCCAACATTGATCTTGAGGACCGATTGTGTTTGGATCGTCGAGTTGAAAACCAATCGGCAGATAATAGAACGACCACTGCACTTGCGTGCTTGAATTTGAGCGATCACCCCCGAACCAGGAATAGATACCCGGGTGACCAAGCAGATAAAGCTCAAAGGCATAATACATGAGCGCACTGTCTTGGTCTGGGGTCGCGCTGATCGGAAATGATTCAGCTTTAATCCCGCTGATATCGTCGTATACCATGTCGCCCTCGCGGACAAGCCACGAAACCATGTTGCTGTTCGCGTACCAAATCGGGAGATTCTGATACGTTCCCTGCGTGCCGATTAAGTAGACCGTATCGTATTCGATCGAAGCATATCCTGGCCCAATTAGCGTTTGATGAGCGTTCGAGTCGTCGCCGACTCCGACGGAAACCATTGCTCCAAAGCCTTGTGCCCCCCAGTACAAGCCAATATCGTGGGCGCCATTTGTCAAGCTTTCGGCCGATTGGTAATAGGAGCACCAGAACATTTGCGAATTCGACCACAGATTCGGATCCTGATTGTAGAGCCCGCCGTAGATGTCTCCATTGAAGGCGCTCCACTGGTTTTCAAACTCAGCATACTCGACTTCGTCCGTAGCTGTAGCGTAGGCAGGGCTCGTGAAAGTCGGATTCGGACCAAAAAGAAAATCTCGAGTCGCAAAGTTCTGGTCCGCAACCTTCTGAGGTGCACAAGCTTGCATTGCGTTTGTGTTGTAGTCGCCGACCGTCGCAGGCATCCCGGTCCTGTTATTCACGTAAAGCGAATATGGATCGGTGCAGCTAGGAGGCGTGCCGGTGCCACCGCAGAGTTCGAAAATTGGACTGTCACCTACTGCGGCGGTCGTATAATAGAATCCCGATCCTGAGTTCCAAACTGTGCAGTCGGTTCCGCACGACCCTCCTTGGGACCAAGAACCGCCGCCGGTGTTAGCTGCAATGCCGAGTGGTGTGAAGTACTTTTGGACGATTGCCCCGGTGCTGTGGGCGTTAACTGTGGGACTTACGAGATCGACTTTAACCTGCCCGCCTGATGTCGAGATTGAAGATACCTGAACGATCTCTTCGGCAGTAGCACCGGTATCGACGATGAGAAATGAGTCCATCGGTGAGTCGAGCAGAATAGTCGCTTCTGGAGTCGGAAAGAGTAAGTATGGAGTCGAAACGGCCGCGGGGGTTGCCAAAGTTGTAGTTTGGCTATTTTCATAGTGGTAGAGGATTTCTGCCGTTGGTGTGACTTGTGGAGTCGCGTACTCATCTACGGTGAACGATAGTGCCGGGGTTGACGAAGGGCTAGGCGTGGGGCTTGCATAGGGCGGTCGGGGATTAGGCGTCGCCGAGAAAGCGAAATTGGAAAAGATCGGCGTAGAATCCGCGACAGATTCAGGAATGCACTGCGGAGATTCTTGCCCATTGGGATTTGGTGTGCTAGACAACCGAGTTCCCAGCAAGGGACCGGTCGTGTTCGGCATTGAGGTGGAGTCTGGGGGCTCGGCAGTTGGAGCGGGACTGCAATTGTCGATTCCGCTCGACGGGCACGTATTGTTGTCAAGATTGTCTAGGGCGCTGTATGGTATCTCCATTGACACGGGCACACCCGCGGCGTGGGTGTTTACAAAACGCTTCACCATCGTGGCGGTTGTTCCGGTTATGGTCGCGACATCTGCTCCCTCTTGATTCGATCCTGAATCTACCTGGATAAGAGCTCCAGGCACGATCCAATCAGGCGTTGTGCTAAAAGTTAGCAGTCCAACGCCTGTTGTTGTTCCTAGGCTGGTTACATAAGATCCGTTATTTGTGGGCGCCGGCGCCGGTGCAGTCGTCGCGGTAAAGACGGAATCGACATAAGTAGAATACGAATTTCCGTTGATTAGGCCGTGGCTAGGAGTGCCATCCACGGTGGAGATCTGCAGCCCTGACGTGGCGCCGGATCCGTTTGGCACTAAGGCGTCCTTCGTCGTCTGGCTCGATCCTTGTCCTGCCTGTTGTGAAGCCCAATATACATTGTAGCTTGTCGGATCTCGCGCGTCGGCTAGCCACGTAATTACGATCGCGTTGTTCTCGGGCTGGCACTCCTGCATCGCCGGATCACCGACGTGCAAAAAGTCTTGCTCGTGCCAGTCGAAATAGTTGAATTCGGTTCCAATTTGCGCGGTCGTGCCGTTTGTCAATGGACCAGCTGGATTGAACTTAAATTGCGAGAACCAGACCTGGCAACCGCCACTAACCCATTGGTGACACGCGCCCCACGTATTAGGAAAGACTTTGATTATAGAATACGCCGGGTAGTACTGTCCGACGGACGGGATCGGAGTTCCGGCGGCGTTGAAACCCCAAAGCCCGATGATCGCCAGACCGTTTGCAAAAGTGTACGGCGGAGGATACGTCGGGGTTGCAGTGGGCTGAGGAGTCGGTGTGGCACAATCGTGAAAAAACGAAGATTCGCCACCCGCTGGCGAGGGGTTCGGAGTCCCGACACAAGGTAAACCGTTTCCAGCCTCCGGTACTCCACCCGGCCCTGCAACGGCCAATTGGACGTAAGCTAGAACGCATGCAATTCCGAAGGCGACAACGATAGGCGCGAACTTCCGAATCATCGATAGTTTCGCCTAAATCTTGATCGTGGAATACGTGACGACTACGTTTGCGGCAACTGCAGCAGAGAGCTTATACGACAAGCCATATGTCAGAGGAATGACCGTGATCGGAGGGGATGATGCGGAAAGCGTCACCGAATAGATCTGGTCGCCGGTAGAGCATGACGCCGAATTCTCGTCATAGAGCGTGATCGTCACCGTTTGCGGTGAGGA
>Ga0187783_10002361_pt1 | contig 14018 bp, 5 predicted proteins | sample 1015_SJ02_MP02_2_FD_132471 | JGI IMG/M metagenome (GOLD analysis project Ga0187783, IMG submission 132471) | Tropical peat soil microbial communities from peatlands in Department of Meta, Colombia - 1015_SJ02_MP02_20_MG | ecosystem: Environmental > Terrestrial > Soil > Wetlands > Peat | place...
CAGATCGTGTCTCGGGCGGCTCGAGCGGCGGATCGGCGGCCGCCGTCGCAGCTGGCCTTGCGCTGGCGGCTCTGGGCACCGACACAGGGGGCTCGGTCCGACAGCCCGCATCCTTCTGTGGCGTCACGGGGCTGATGCCCACCTACGGTCGGGTCTCGCGCTACGGCCTGGTCGCGTTCGCATCTTCCCTCGATAAGATCGGAGTGTTTGCGACCCACATCGACGACGTCGCCGCGATTCTCGCCGTGATTGCCGGACACGATGGCAATGACTCGACTTCGGCCGCCGTCCCAGTGCCTGATTATGCGGCCGAAGCGGAAAGGCCAGTTGCAGGCTTGCGAATCGGCGTGCCCGATGACTACTTTGGCCGGGGCCTCGACCCCGAAGTCAGAGAGAGGGTCTACGCTGGCATCGAGTCGCTCGAGCGTCTAGGCTGTTGCAGGATTCCTCTACAAATGCCGCACACCGACTTCGCCATCGCAACCTACTACGTTCTTGCAACGGCCGAGGCCAGTTCCAACCTAGCCCGGTACGATGGAGTACGTTACGGCTTGCGCGTTCCCGGCTCGACGCTCACAGAGATGTATCGCAACACCCGCGAAGGTGGTTTTGGACCTGAGGTGAAACGCCGCATCATGCTCGGCACCTACGTGCTCTCTGCAGGCTACTACGATGCGTACTACTTGCGTGCGCAGCGCGTCCGCTCGCTCATCGCCCAGGACTTTACCGACGCGTTCCGAAAAGTGGATGCGATCATCACGCCCACCGCGCCCACACCCGCATTTCGTCTTGGCGAAAAGGCATCTGATCCGCTCGAAATGTATCTTGCGGACATCTACACGGTCACCGGATCACTGGCGGGCGTTCCCGGCATCTCTGTTCCCTGCGGCAAAACCAAAGCAGGACTTCCGGTGGGAATGCAGATCTTCGCCCCCCATTTCGGCGAAGGAACCCTTTTCCAGATCGCCCGTGCCTACCAAGCCGCGTTGGGCTCAGCGGCGTGAGCGCGGGCCTCGCCTCCTTGTTCATTTTCTGCCGCAAGCCTTACATTCCGACACTGGAAACAAATCCTTGAACTCATAGAAATATTCCAATCCTAGACTTTCCGGAGCATGTGGATCACGGCCGACAAGGCGCGCACCGGGGGCGAATTCTTGGCGAAGTGGCTACGGGAGAAGCCTGAAGCTGGAGGGCAAGCCGAAAGGTCCTGGGCCCCTGGTACGGAACGACTATTGCTCAAGCAGAGAGCAGCACCTAGTCTGAGGTCAGCATCTGAAGAACCGAGAGGCACACCAATGGTGCGAATCAAGTCAAGCCAGAAGTGCTTCACCGAAGAAGAAGCGATCAACCTTACAGGAATTTGTGCTGAGCACCTTCGCAACTTGGTCGAGACAAAGCACCTTGGTTCGATGGCCGTTGCAGCCGGCTCAACGGTTCGAAAATGGCACTTCACAATTTCCGATTTGATGATAATGGCCGTCCTCCATCCCCGCTGCGACCACTAGCTTTTCTCGGATCCGCATAGCCGTTGCCTGCGAAGTCATCTCGGTCGCCCGTCGCCTGACAGGTTGTAGCTCCGCCCGCTCCGGCGTATGCTGACGTTTGCGACGCAATTCCTCGGCCATGCAGCAAAAACTCTCGCGCGGACGACACGACAGGAGCCGCCACCAGCACCGATGGTTTGCCACGCGGCCGGCGCGCAGCGTCTATCTTTTGATCCTGATCGCGGCGTTGACCCTGCCGGGCGCGGCTCCTCTCGGCGCTCAAACCAAGACTTCGCCCTCCGCATCGGCTGGCGTTGGACAGTCCTCGGAAGCATCGGCAGCCCCCGCAGCACCGCCGGCCCCAGTTCTTCCGCGTGGCAAGAAACTTGTGCTCAAGGACGGCAGTTTCCAGCTCGTCCGGGAGTACGAGATACAGGGAGATCGAGTCCGCTATTACAGCATTGACAGCGGCTCTTGGGAAGCAATGCCGTCTGATCTCGTCGATTGGGACGCCACCAAAAAGCTAGAGGCGGAAGAGCGGCAGCGCGATGGGGCCATGGTCCAGAAGGCGCACACCCAGGAAGCGGAGCGCACGCTTGCGCCGCTCGATATCGACGCCAGCCTGGAGGTAGCCCCGGGCGTGTTTCTGCCCCCCGGCGCCAACCTGTTTGTTTTTGACGGAACATCGGTTCTTTCGGTACCGCAGGCGGAAACCAGTTCCAAGGTCTCCAAAGGGAGGCTGCTCGAGCAGGTCATGGTGCCCATACCCATCATTCCTTCGCGCCAAGACGTGTCAATTCAGGGAGCTCGCGCGAAATTCCGTCTGCACAATCCTCAGCCCGAGTTTTACATGCGCACGGCCGATTCGCGCGAGCCGAATTTAGAACTGATCCGCGTAAAGCCTCACGGAGATAGCCGGCTGATCGAACACGTGGACGCGCTCTTCGGGGAGAAGCAGGAGGTGCGGGATAGCCTTCCGTTGCAGAAGTGGACCGTGGCCCAAGGCGTCTACCGCTTCACTCTCGGTCAGGCGCTCGCGCCGGGCGAGTACGCCCTTGCCCAAACGCTCGAGGAGGAGGGAATGAGCCTTTACGTCTGGGATTTTGGCGTCGACATGAGCCCAGGGACGCCTGCGGCCACCGGAACGAAGTAGCCATGTTCCGCTAGGCTCTCCCCGCCTGGGCCGGCTGCGAACTGGAAGCGTCGGCCAGAAGATCGGCCAGCGCAGCGACGTGAAAGGGTTTCTGAAGAATCATGGCGCCCGCTCGGCGGTAGCGCTCAGCGGCGGTCGGGTCGAATAGCTCACCGGTCATGAAAACAAACCGCGGCATCCTGTCGGACTGTTGGCTACGCAGCCGCTCAAACAACTGCTCTCCATTCATGCCGGGCAGATTGAAGTCACAAACGACGATGTCGCATGGATTCGTCGCGAGGTAAGCCAGGGCAGCCTCCGAACTCCCAAAGGACTCGACCTTCATCCCTCGCGCCGCAAGCCCCTCCTGCAAGATCTCGCGGATACTCTCTTCGTCATCCACAAGAACCACCCTGTGTTCGCGAGGCAAGTCGGCGGTCGGCTGGATGGCAACCGCGGGCGTGGAGGGGGGCGTTGCCGAGACCGCGTCGGATGTAATTGGCAAAAGAATATGAAAGGTGGCGCCCGAACCGAACTCGGATTCAGTTTCGATGCGCCCGCCGTGTTCCTTGACGACCGCCAAGCAGATGGCCAGGCCGAGGCCGCTGCTGCCCCCTGCCCGCTTCGTCGTAAAGAATGGATCGAAGATTCTCCCGATGCTCTCGGGCGAAATGCCCGCGCCGTCGTCGGTCAATGACACCCGGACGTAGGTGCCGGCGATGGAAAGCTTGATTGAGAGAGTACCGTGGTCGCGCTTGGCGGAGATGGCCTGTTCCGCGTTTGCGACGATGTTCACGAACACTTCCTTGAGGAGCTTTCGATCGCCTTCGACCAAAGGCAGGTCGTCGGGCGAGTGAAACGTCACGCGAATTCTTTTCTGATCGAGCGCCGTGCGCTCGTTCTCGACTGCTTCCTTAACCAGTTCTCCGAGATGGACTTTCGCCCGCCCCAGCGGTAGTGGGCGCGAGAAGGCCAGCAGGTTCTGCACAATCGTGGCAGCGCGGCGGGCCTGCTTCAGCACGAGATCGACCTGACGGCGAGTGACGTCATCGGTAGTACGTTCTAGAAGCAGATCGGCGACGCCCAGAATGGCCGTGAGCGGATTATTGAGCTCGTGAGCCGCGCCGACCATCATCTGGCCCATGGCGGCAAGCTTTTCCTTTTGAACCAGTTGCTGCTCGATGCGCTTGGATTCCGTCACGTCCTGGCCGGAGGAAACGACGCCGATGATTTCGCCGTTTTGGTCATAGAGCGGGCTGGCATTGACCTCGATTGACCGCCACGTTCCGTCCAGGTGCTGAGCCCGAATCTCGATCTGTTCCTGGCGCTTGCGTCCGGAAATCAGGTTCTGAAACATCTCGGCGAGCTTCCCCTGGCTTTCCTGGTCGGTTCGCTGGCCCACCGCCCGTCCCACGTATTCCTCGGCCGGCAGTCCCAGGATGTCCTTGACGCGCTCGCTCACGAACGTGAACCGACCTTCGCGGTCGAGGACAAGGATCAGGTGGGGAAAACATTCGATCAGCCGGCGTGCAAATTCCTGCTCTTGGTGCAGCTGTTTTTCGATTTTGCGAGCCTCGGTAATGTCACGCGCCGAACTGACTACCCCGGTGATTTTCCCCTTCTCATCGAAGAGGGGACTCGCTGTCGCGAAAAGGGTGCGCCAGCTGCCGTCCTGGCGCAGCGCGGTGAATTCGAGCTGCGCGCGGTTTGTCTGGCCGCTCAGAATGCTCTCGACCATCCCTTCGAGCCTGGCTCGGTCTTCAGGGTTTGCGCGGGCACCGATCTCAGCGCCCAGGTATTCCTCCGGGGTGCGGCCCAGAATCTGCTTCACCTGTTCGCTGACAAAGGTGAAGCGTCCGCTACGATCAAGAACGATGATCAGATCGGGGAAATTGGCCACGAGCCGCTGGCGTAACTCCTGCTCCTCGTGAAGGCGCCTTTCGATCGCGGCGTGTTCAGTGACGTCGCGCGCCCACCCCGTTACAGACATCAGTTGTCCATTTTCCATTACCGGGTGAAACCAACAGAGGAAGTGGCGGCGTTCCTTTTCTCGTTTGAGTTTGATGGCAATCGTGCCAGACCACGAGCCCTTCTGAACAAACGCGGCGAGGGCGCGCTCGGCCTCGGCCAGCTTCGGCGAGTCGACAAACTCACTCAGGGGATGGCCGATCAGATCGGAAAACGAAACGCCCAGGATTTCGGCCAAGCGAAGGTTGGCCACCTGTACTTCGCCTGTGGGCGAAAGTGTGAACAGAGCCTGGTCCAGATTGTCGATCAGCGCGCGGTAGCTATGCTGGGAGCGCGCGATCAACGCTACCAGCTTCTCAAATTGCGCTGCCGATACCGGGTGTTCTGGCGAGGAATCCGTGGACATCGCTCGGTCCGCCCTATTCGTCCTAGGGAAGGCTCCGCCGGGGCCAAGTGGCGGCTGACCCCTGAAAGTGTACACGTTCGCGCCGCTTCTAAGGCGCCGACAACCGGCGCTGATGTCAAACTGCTTACTAGTCGAAGGGGGCCGAGATCGGCCTCAGAAGGAGATTTGGGTCCGGCTGCCCAGTGTGGAAAAGGCGGAGACGCTCGGGCGAATCCGCCCTTTCCCAAGTTGCCTCTAGCTCTCGGCGACGGCGTCGGTATCCTTGCGCAGGAAGTCCAGCGCAGCCGCTTCCTCCGGAGTAAGCTCCGGCTCGATGGCCTGCGGCTCCTCCTTGGGAATCTCGGTCAGAAGTTGGATGTTGCGGTAGCGCTCAAGCCCCGTGCCGGCCGGTATCAGCCGGCCCATAATCACGTTCTCCTTCAAGCCACGGAGATAATCGACCTTCCCGGAAATGGCCGCCTCGGTGAGGACACGGGTGGTCTCCTGGAAACTCGCCGCCGAGATGAAGGAGTCGGTCGACAGCGAGGCTTTGGTGATGCCGAGAAGCAGTGGGCGGCCCGTCGCGGGTCTTCCCCCGTCTCGAATGACGCGGTCGTTTTCCTCGCGGAAGCGAAACTTGTCGATTTGCTCCTCGAGCAAGAACGATGTGTCCCCTACGTCCTCGACCTTCACCCAGCGCATCATCTGACGGACAATCGTCTCGATGTGCTTGTCGTTGATGTTGACACCCTGCAGGCGGTACACCTCCTGGATCGAATTCACCAGGTACGCCTGTGTGTATTTCTCCCCGAGCACGGCGAGCAGGTCGTGCGGGTTCAGCGGTCCATCGATCAGCGGCTCACCGGCCCGGACATGCTCACCTTCCTGCACATTGATGTGGACGCCGCGGGGGATGGAGTATTCCTTTACGGTTCTCCCATCCTCGCTCTCGACGTAGATTTTCCGCAGGCCCTTGGCGATTTCGCCGTACTTCACAACGCCGTCGATTTCACTGATGACCGCAGGATCTCGCGGCTTGCGAGTTTCGAACAGCTCGACGACGCGCGGCAGACCGCCCGTGATGTCCTTCGTCTTGGTCGTCTCGCGAGGAATTTTTGCGAGCACGTCGCCTGGCTGGACGTCGTCGCCATCGGCAACCATGAGGTGCGCGCGCGAAGGCATCAGGTACTTTTTGCGCACCCGTCCGGCGGAATCCCGAATTTGGATCGTGGGTTGGTGCTTTTCGTCGCCGGGCGGCAGCGTAACGACGAGCTGCGAAAGGCCCGTGACTTCGTCCACCTGCTCTTCGATCGTGAGGCCGGGTTGCAGGTCTTTGAATTCAACCGTGCCGCCCGATTCCGTCAGAATCGAGAACGTGTACGGATCCCACTCGCACATGGTCTGTCCCAGCGTGACAGGCTGCCCGTCCTCGACCCGGAGCCGCGCTCCGTACACAACGTGATGGCGTTCCTTTTCACGGTTCTTCTCGTCCACCACGGCGATCAGGCCGGAGCGATTCATGGCGATCAGCGTCTTACCGCGGCCTTCGACCGCCTTCAAGTCAATGAATTTTACAAACCCATTGCTGCGGGCCTCGACTTTCGACTGTTCGGTAACGCGAGTCGCCGTGCCGCCGATGTGGAACGTTCGCATCGTGAGTTGCGTGCCCGGCTCTCCGATCGATTGCGCGGCGATCACACCGACGGCTTCGCCCATCTCCACAAAGCGGCCCGTGGCAAGATTGCGCCCGTAGCAGCGTGCGCACACGCCGCGGCGAGACTCGCACGTCAGCACCGAGCGGATCTTGACCCGCTCGATGCCGGCGGCCTGAATCGCGTTGGCCAGCTCTTCGGTGATCTCCTGGTTGATCTCGACGATCACGTTGCCTTCGTAGTCTTTGATCTTCTCCAACGAAACGCGGCCCACCACGCGGTCGCGCAGCGGCTCGACTTCGACGCCGGCTTCCAGAATCGGCTCAACGTAGATGCCGTCGGCGGTGCCGCAGTCGAACTCATTGATGATCACGTCCTGCGCCACATCCACCAGGCGGCGCGTCAGATAACCCGAATCGGCGGTCTTGAGCGCCGTATCGGCCAGACCCTTGCGGGCGCCGTGCGTCGAGATGAAGTACTGCAGCACCGTCAGCCCTTCCCGGAAATTCGAGGTGATGGGTGTCTCGATGACTTCGCCAGACGGCTTGGCCATCAATCCGCGCATTCCGGAAAGCTGGCGGATTTGCTGTTTCGATCCGCGCGCGCCGGAATCGGCCATCACGTAGATCGGGTTGATCACGCCCTGCTTGTCCTGCTCCTCGAGGGCCTTAAACATTTCGTCGGCGACTTTCTCAGTGACGTCGCTCCAGATGGCAATGACCTTGTTGTACCGTTCGCCATTGGTGATTGCGCCGTCCAGATACTGCTGCTGCACCTTCACGACCTCGTGTTCGGCCGTGTCCACGAGCTTGAATTTGACACTGGGGATGACCATGTCGCTGATGCCGATCGACACACCGGCCTTGGTCGCATAGAGGAAGCCGAGCTCCTTCAAGCGGTCGAGCATCTGCACGGTCTTCTCTAAGCCGAAGCGCAGATAGCCGTATTGCACCAGTGCCTGGATGCCCTTCTTCTTCAGCAAACCGTTGACAAAGGGCATATCCGACGGCAGATGGTCGTTGAAGATCACACGGCCCACCGTGGTCTGCAGGAACTGCTTGTTCAAATGCACCGGCTCCGTGTGCGACACGTCCTGATCGTCATAAGCGTTGGTGAGATCGATCACCTCGCCGGTGTAGCGCAAGCGAATCGGCGTGAGTAATTCCACTTCGCCCGCTTCGAGCGCCATGATCACTTCTTCGATGGTGCCGAAGGCGCGGCCCTCGCCCTTGGCCTTTGGCTTCGCCTTGGTCATGTAATAGATGCCGAGCACCATATCCTGCGTGGGCACGGCCAACGGATAGCCGTTTGCCGGCGATAGAATGTTGTGCGAGCTGAGCATGAGCACTGAAGCTTCCACCTGCGCTTCCGGCGAAAGGGGGATGTGCACGGCCATCTGGTCGCCGTCGAAGTCGGCGTTAAACGCCGTGCAAACCAGCGGATGAATCCGGATGGCCTTGCCTTCCACAAGGGTCGGCTCGAAGGCCTGGATGCCGAGGCGGTGGAGCGTGGGAGCACGGTTGAGCAGCACCGGATGCTCGCGAATCACGTCCTCGAGAATGTCCCACACCGTCGCTTCCTGCGCCTCGACCAGCTCCTTGGCCTGTTTGATCGTGGTGCAGTGGCCCGCGGCTTCCAGCCGGTGATAAATGAACGGCTTGAAAAGCTCGAGCGCCATTTTCTTCGGCAGACCACACTGGTGCAGCTTGAGCTCAGGGCCGACCACAATGACCGAGCGGCCCGAGTAGTCCACGCGCTTGCCCAGCAGGTTCTGGCGGAAGCGGCCTTGCTTGCCCTTGAGCGTATCGGACAGCGACTTGAGAGGGCGGTTATTGGTTCCGCGCAGGACGCGGCCGCGACGGCCGTTGTCAAACAGGGCGTCCACAGCTTCCTGCAACATGCGCTTTTCGTTGCGCACGATCACGTCCGGGGCGTGCAGCTCCATCAGTTTCTTGAGCCGATTGTTTCGGTTGATCACACGGCGGTAGAGATCGTTGAGATCGGACGTGGCAAACCGTCCTCCGTCCAAGGGCACGAGCGGACGCAATTCGGGAGGTAGAACGGGGATGACGTCCAGAATCATCCATTCCGGCTTGTTACCGCTCTTGCGGAAGGCTTCGAGAACTTTGAGCCGCTTGGCATACTTGATCCGCTTCTGCAGGCTGGGATCGACCTTCATCTTTTCCCGAAGCTCGTTTGACAGTTTATCGACGTCCACGCGCCGGAGCAGTTCCTTGATCGCTTCGGCGCCCATCCGCCCGTCGAATCTTCCGGGGTAGTCCCGCTGCAATTCCCGGAACTTTTCCTCGGGCAGGATATCCTTTTCCTTGATTCCGGGTACTTCGCCGGGATCGACGCATACGAATGTCTCGAAGTAGAGAATGTGCTCGAGATCCCGCATGGTGATGTCCAGCAGGTAGCCGATGCGGCTCGGAAGGCCCTTGAAAAACCAGACATGCGAACACGGCGAAGCCAACTCGATGTGGCCGAGCCGCTCGCGGCGCACCTTGCTCAGCGTCACTTCCACGCCGCATTTATCGCAGATCACTCCGCGGTGCTTCATCCGCTTGTACTTTCCGCAGAGGCACTCCCAGTCGGTCACGGGGCCAAAGATCTTGGCGCAGAAAAGGCCGTCGCGTTCCGGCTTGAAGGTGCGGTAGTTGATCGTTTCCGGCTTGGTGACTTCACCATGCGACCAGGACCGGATCTTTTCGGGACTCGCCAGGCTGATGCGAATCGAATCAAAATCCGCGATCTGACTGGCACGGTCATAGGGGCTCGATCGATACAAGGGCGGTTCCTCCTGTCCGGCAACGCCGGAACGAAAAACGGTGCTTCTCAATCTGGTCAAAGCGCGCCCGGGGATTCTCCCCGGAGACGCGCGGTTAATCAGCCGCTTCGGACTGTTCGATCTGCGGTTTCTGTCTCTTCATCAGTTCAACATCGAGACAAAGCGACTGCAACTCGCGAACCAGCACGTTGAAAGACTCCGGTACGCCAGGCTCGATTCCCGGCTCACCCTTCACGATGGCCTCGTAGATCTTGGCTCGGCCATACACGTCGTCTGACTTCGCGGTGAGCAGCTCCTGCAGAATGTGCGCCGCACCGTAAGATTCCAGCGCCCAGACTTCCATTTCGCCGAAGCGCTGGCCGCCAAACTGTGCCTTTCCGCCGAGGGGTTGCTGAGTAATGAGCGAATACGGACCGATCGAACGGGCATGGATCTTGTCGTCCACCAGGTGCGAGAGTTTGAGCATGTAGATGTAGCCGACCGTGACATTCTGCGCGAACTCGTCGCCCGTCATGCCGTCGTACAGCGTGATCTTGCCGCTTTCGGGCAGCTCGGTGAACTGGAGCAGGTGGCGAATGTCGGCTTCGCGGGCGCCGTCGAACACCGGCGTAGCGACCGGAACTCCCTCTCGGAAGCTGTGCGCCAAATCCAGCAAGGCTTCATCGTCCAGCTCGGAAATCGTCTTCCACACCGAAGTGGGGCCGAAGGCTTCCTTGAACCACTTGCGCACCGCGTCCACGCGCTCGCCGTCGTCCATCACCTTCGCAACGCGTTCGCCCAGCTCCTTGGAGGCCCAGCCGAGGTGCGTCTCAAGAATTTGGCCGACGTTCATGCGGGAAGGAACCCCCAGTGGATTCAAAACGATTTCCACGGGAGTGCCGTCCGGCATGTACGGCATGTCTTCGGCTGGAACGATGCGCGCGATGACACCCTTGTTGCCGTGGCGACCGGCCATCTTGTCGCCTACCGAGAGCTTGCGCTTCATGGCAATGTAAACCTTGACCAGCTTGATGACGCCCGGGGGGAGCTCGTCGCCCTTCTTCAGCTTTCCAATGCGCTCGTCGGTGATCTTCCGCAGCACGTCGATCTGGCGCGAGGTCATCTCCTCGATCTCGTCGATCTTCTCGATAAGCAGCGGGTCTTTGTCATTGAGCCGCAGCCGCTTCAGGTTGCGGGTGGAGATTTTCTCTAAGATCTCGCGGGTCAGCTCCGTGCCCTTGGTCAGCAAGCGTTTGTTGGTCCGCTCGTCGTGGAGGTCCGCCAGCAACTTCTGTCCACCGAGCAAATCCGAGAGCCGCTTGAGCCGCTCGTCGGTGAGAATGCGGATCTCGTCGGCGAGGTTCTTTTCCAGCTTGGCCACTTGCGCAGCTTCAATCGCCTTGTGACGTTCGTCCTTCTCCGCTCCCTTGCGGCAGAAGATTTTCACATCGACGATGGTCCCCTCGATGCCGGGCGGGCAGTAGAGGGAAGCGTCGCGGACATCGCCGGCCTTTTCGCCGAAGATCGCCCGCAGCAGTTTTTCTTCCGGTGTGAGTGTGGTCTCACCCTTCGGAGTCACTTTGCCCACCAGAATGTCGCCCGGCTTGACCGTTGCGCCGATGCGAATCACGCCGCTCTCGTCCAGGTTGCGTAGGAAGCCCTCGTTGATGTTGGGGATATCCCGCGTGATTTCCTCCGGCCCGAGCTTGGTATCCCGCGCCTCGATTTCGTACTCTTCGATGTGAATGGAGGTGTAGTAATCCTCCTTCACCAGCTTCTCGCTAACCAGGATCGCGTCCTCGAAGTTGTACCCCCGCCAGGGAATGAAGGCGACCAGGACGTTACGCCCGAGCGCCAGTTCGCCGCGGTCCGTGCACGGCCCGTCGGCCAGCACCTGGCCCTGCTTCACACGGTCCCCCGCACGGACCAGTGGCTTCTGATTGATGCAGGTGTTCTGGTTTGACCGCTTGAACTTGGTCAGCAGGTAGATATCCGAGCCCACTTCGCGGCTCAGCACGCCGGACTGGTCGGACTCGACACGCACGATCACCCGCTCGGAATCCACCTGGTCGACCACGCCATCGCGACGGCAGACGATCACGGCGCCCGAATCGCGCGCGGTGACACGCTCCATGCCCGTTCCGACCAGCGGAGCTTCTCCCTTGATGAGCGGCACAGCCTGCCGCTGCATGTTCGAACCCATCAGGGCGCGGTTGGCGTCGTCATTTTCCAAAAACGGAATCAGGCTCGCGGCCACCGAAACGAGTTGCTTCGGCGACACGTCGATGTAGTCCACTTCCTCGCGGCTCTTCAAAACGAAGTTCCCCGCCTGCCGGCAGTTCACGAGATCCGTGGTGATGCGCAACTTTTCGTCGAGCGACGCGTTCGCCTGCGCGACCACGTAGCGGTCCTCTTCCCAGGCCGAGAGGTAGAAGCAGTGCGGCTCGACCACGATGCGGCGCCGTTTCAGCTCCTCGTTCATGTCGTCGACCTTGTCCTTCTCGACGATCTCGCCGGCCTTGAATTCGCTATCGCCCGCGTTCACGATCTGCACATAGTCAATCACGCGCCCGCCCTTTACCTTCCGGTAGGGCGACTCAATGAAACCAAACTCGTTGATCCTGGCGTAGCAGGAGAGCGAGCTGATCAAGCCGATGTTCGGCCCTTCCGGCGTCTCAATCGGGCAGATGCGGCCGTAATGCGTCGGATGCACATCGCGCACTTCGAAGCCAGCGCGCTCGCGCGAAAGGCCTCCGGGGCCCAGCGCCGAAAGCCGCCGCTTGTGGGTGATCTCGCTCAGCGGATTGGTCTGGTCCATGAACTGGGAAAGCTGCGAGCTGCCGAAAAACTCGCGGATGGCGGCCATCACCGGCTTGGCGTTCACCAAGTCGTGCGGCATAGCCGTGGACATCTCCTGGTACACGGACATTTTTTCCTTGATGGCGCGCTCCATGCGGACCAGGCCGATGCGGAACTGGTTTTCGAGCAACTCGCCCACGGCGCGCACGCGCCGGTTGCCCAGATGATCGATATCGTCCACGGTGCCGATGTTCTTGCGCAGTTTCAGCAGGTACTTGATCGCCGCAACGAAATCTCCGGGATCGAGCGTGCGCTTATCGAGCGGCGTCTCCAGTCCCAGCTTGATGTTGAATTTCAGACGGCCCACCTTGCTGAAATCGTATTTCCGCGCGTCAAAAAACATGCCGTTAAACAGCGCCGTCGCCGTTTCCAGCGTCGGCGGATCGCCCGGACGGAGCTTGCGGTAGATTTCGATCAGCGCCTCTTTCGGCGAATGAATAGTGTCCTTCTCCAGGGTGCGGGAAACGATGATGCCCACGTCGTCGCGCTCCGGGAAGCACACATCCACCTCCGCGATCCCGGCCTCGGCAATGGTGGCCCACATCTCCGCCGCCAGCGGTTTATTCGCTTCCAGCAACACCTCGCCGGTCTGCCGGTTCACCAGTTCGCTGACCGTCACCGCGCCTTCCAGATCACTCACGCCCACTTCCGCTTGCAGGACACGTGCCTTCACCATTTCTTTGTAGAGCGGTTCGGAAATGCGTTTGTGCGCGCCGATGAGGACTTCGCCGGACCGCGGATGCTTGATCTCCTTTGAGAGCTTGCGGTCGATCAAGCCTTCCGACACGTTCCAGAACAGATCGCCTTCACGCAACGTGATGCGCTCGACTTGATAAAACGTGCGCAGAATGTCTTCATTCGACTTCATCCCCAGCGCCCGCAGGAAAATCGAGCCCAGGAATTTGCGCTTGCGATCGATGCGCACGTAGAGAACGTTCTTGGTGTCGTATTCGAACTCGACCCACGACCCGCGGTACGGGATAATCTTCCCGAGGAAATAGGTGCGGTTGTTCGCGGTCTCGAAAAACACCCCCGGCGAGCGATGCAGCTGGCTGACGATGACGCGCTCGGTGCCGTTGATGATGAACGTGCCGTTCTCCGTCATCAGCGGAATGTCGCCGAAGAAAACCTCCTGCTCCTTAATATCGCGGATGGACTTCGCTCCTGTGTCGGGGTCCTTGTCATAGATGGTCAGCCGGATGGTGACCTTGAGCGGCGCCGAATACGTCATGCCGCGCTCCTGGCACTCGTTCACGTCATACTTGAGCTGCAGCGTGACCGGATCGCCGCACTTGTTGCAAAACGTCGGTGTGTTTTTGTTAAAGGTGCCGCACTTCGCGCACAGCACATCGCCCGTCTTGTACGGGTTTGTCACCACCGAGGCACCGCAGTTCCGGCACGTCGCGCGCAAGTGATGCAGGCCGCGCAAATGGCCGCACTTGCACTCCCAGTTCCCGATCGCGTAGTCCACAAAATCCAGCTGGGAAAGCCCGCGAAAATCCTGAATCGGGAATACGGAGGTAAACACCGACTGCAGACCCGTGTCTTCGCGCTCACTGGGCAGCAGATCCATCTGCAGGAACCGCTGGTACGACTTCTTTTGGACGTCGATCAGGTTCGGGATCTGGACGGTGGTCTTAATTTTGGCAAAGTCCAGACGTTCCCGCTCCCGCACGACGCGATGACCATTCCGATTGCTCATTGACTATCCCTTTCAGGGCAAAGCCGAAAACGGAGGCGCGGATGGACACCGCTCCGCCGGTCCGGG
>Ga0187783_10002362_pt1 | contig 14016 bp, 19 predicted proteins | sample 1015_SJ02_MP02_2_FD_132471 | JGI IMG/M metagenome (GOLD analysis project Ga0187783, IMG submission 132471) | Tropical peat soil microbial communities from peatlands in Department of Meta, Colombia - 1015_SJ02_MP02_20_MG | ecosystem: Environmental > Terrestrial > Soil > Wetlands > Peat | place...
GCGGCGCGCTCTTGCGGCGTCGCCGGCACGGCGCGGCTTATCCAGCGTTGCAAGCTTGCGCTCGCCCCGCCTCTCTCGCCCGTTGTTTCGACAGTCATTGCGGCAATGACAGCTGCTGCATTTCTGCTGTCTCAGCCTGCCTCAAATTGCTATAATTCACACTGCAAATCAGTGACTTAGCTCTGTTCTTGGTTTCAACCAGTTTCATAGTGTCTCACCTCTGAGGTGGGGAACAAGGTGGGGAATAGCCATGAGGCAAACCGACAAGCTGACTGCCGCAAAGGTAAAACACGCGACCAAGGCCGGGCGCTATGGCGACGACGCCGGGCTGTATCTCGAAATCAGCAAGGGTGGCGGCAAGTCGTGGGTGTTCATGTGGAAACGCAATGGTCGCAGGCGTGCGATGGGCCTGGGATCAGCGCACAGCATCTCGCTGCTCAAAGCCAGAGAGCTAGCCAAGAGTGCGGTGGAGGCCGTTGCTGAGGGCCGTGATCCCATTGGCGAGCGCAGGAAGGCCAGAGCGAGAGCCATTACCTTCGTCGAGGCCGCCCGCAAATGCCACGACGACATCAAGTCAGGCTGGTGTGACAAGTACCGTAGGCAATGGCTGTCTGGACTGCTCGCCCATACCAAGCGGCTGCACAACAGGATGGTGGCTGACATAACTGACGACGATGTCGTTGGGGTGCTTCGACCATTGTGGGACGATCAGCCTAATCTTGCTTTGGGTGTGCGCGAGCGGATCGAGCGGGTGCTGTACTGGTGCAAGGCGCACAAGTATCGGGACGGCGAGAACCCGGCACGCTGGAAAGGTGGCTTGAAAGATTTAATGCCGACCTTAAAGCGCAAGCGCGAACGGATCACGCACATGGTGGCGCTGCCGCATGAGGAAATGCCCGCCTTCATGGCCAAGCTGCGGGCGACTGACGACAGCCTGCATCGCGCCAGAGCCTTGGAGTTCACTATCCTGACTGCGGCCCGCAGCGCTGAGACGTTCTGGGCGACATGGGATGAGATTGATTTCAGCAATAGGCTCTGGACCGTGCCGAAGGAGCGCATGAAGTCTGGTGTTGCCCATGTCGTGCCGCTGAGTGACCGGGCCATGCACATCCTGCGCGACCAGCACGACATCCGATGCTCGCAGTTTGTTTTTCCCGGCCACCGCGACAATCGGCCGATGTCGAACACGCAAATGCTGACGATGCTGGTCCGGTTGGACGTCAAAGTCACAGTGCACGGCTTCCGCTCATCCTTCCGTGATTGGGCTGGTGATGACCTGAGAAGGTTTCCACGCGACGTAATTGAAATGGCGCTGGCGCATACCGTGGGTAATGCCACTGAGCGGGCCTATCGGCGCGGCACGGCATTGCAGCAACGCCGTGAACTCATGAATGCATGGGCTGCCTACTGCGAGCGGCCGCCGCAAATCGACAACGTCATTCCAATGGAAAGGAAACCCAGCAATTCCAGCATGAGCTGGAATAGAGCGGCCGAGTGAAGGGGTGGCGACCCCGACACCCGGCCTAATCACCACAGTGCAACCTGAAAGGAGCACACTGCAATGACTAGGACTAATCTAGCATCATCTCTGACGCAAAAGAGCCTGCTGGAAAGGGCCACCGAATTAAAGCGGCTGATCGAGGAGGCTCGCATAGGCGACAACGTCGAGCTGTTGTTCGACCTTGAACTTGAGCTGGACGAAATTGAGGACTCGATGCACCGAGCGTGGCGAGTGAAGCTATGACCGCGCTCCTGATCACTGCCCTGCTGCTTTGGCCGCAACCGAGTTTCAATGCCCGGTTCGGGGCCATGCTGCCAAGCATCAACCTCGAAACCTACCGTGCCGCCCGAAGGGCCGCGGCGCGGCCGTCGTTCTGTCAGTGGGATTATCCCGGCACGGCTTGCCGGATGAGTTGAGTGGCTGGGGCATTTGGCCTTTTCTTACGCCCTAGCACGATGCGCCGTTCCACTGGTAGCCAGTGATAATCCAATCAGCCAATGTCGCATTTGTGCTGGAAGTGGTCGCCGTAAAGGATACCTGCATTCAGCGGTCTGCGGTCCACGCGCAACCATCATGCCATTGATCGGGACGGCAAATCCGGGTGTTTGGCTTGTTTTTACCCACTGAAACATTTTCTTATTTGGTCCCAAATCGATGGTGTCCTGTGGTGGACCCCATTGGCCCGCAACGACCGCAATTGATTGACCGACCATGGGGTCGAGATTTTTGGCCACGGTCTTTTGGTGTTGTTCTTGCTCACTCACGCATCCAATGAGCGTGCAGCCCGCAAGCATGACCACCACGAGTCCGCACAACTTCATGGATAGCCCCATGCCGAAGCGCATCATTCGCCTCATTGCCGGGGTGGCGGGGACGGCGCGTAAGCCTGTGGTGGCGCATAAACGCCCCGTGGCGGAGGTGGTCTATATCCAGGGGCGCATCGTTCGGTTGCCAGCGTCGTGAGATATTGCTGGCGTGCCTGCAATGCGGCGGCATCCTTCTCAGCAGCGCCCTTAAAATTCATTCCGAACCAAATAGGCCAAATAACTACACCGGCGAGGCCAGCGGCGACGTTCTGAGTGGTCTCGATACCTTGCTCTTTCGCTAGTTCCGTGGCTTCCTGGTTATTGGCCTCGATCTCCGCCCGGATCATCGTGCAGTCGGAATACATATCGCCCGGATCATCGTGCAGTCGGAATACATATCCTGTGGCTGCACGCTTGCGACGGGTGCTGGATCGCGCCCAGCACATGCTGATAGCGCGATGCCGAGTGACATCGCCCACAATGCCCTGGAACGCACAGCGACCCCTCCCTTAAGAAAGCCGCACCACCATTATAGTCCGACAAATGAGGGCAGCTTGGGTGTGACCGTAGTCACAGATCCATCGTTTTCGGTGGATGAAAGACTGCCTTTTGACGCCAAACTTTTGTTTCCATCCGCCACGCGACCGAGTGGGGCCGCTCCCTTCTGGGCGGCTCTTTTTTATTGCTGTGGCGAGCGATAGGCTGGTGACGGCAGGGAGGAGAGGCGAATGCGTGGGCGCTTGTGGTGTCGGCTGCTCGGTCTCCCCTTTGTGTTCTCAGTCTCTCTCGTCACAGCGTGGTCGGTGTTGGCTGATGAAGTGCTGTATTGCTCAGACACAGCTGTAACCGGGTTTCTTTGGAAGGAGAACACAGCCTCACCGCAAGATTTCACCCCAGAGCGCTTCACGATCAAAGTGGTTTCAGCGGAAAAACGCGTGGTTAATCAAGAGTCCCATTCTTCGTATGTATTGATGTGTACGGGATCGGACCCCTTTGCACTTGTAACGGGAGAGGGAATGATCTCGTGCAGAGACTTTCTCGGCTCTGAACCATGGATGTTCATCAGTCACAAAGGGGGTAGTGACACCTACACGCGCGCATTCCTAAATGGTCCCCCAGCCGGTGGCGGCGATCCTAATATTACTATTGCGTATGGCACCTGCGCAAAGTTCTAGTTTGGAGATCACATGCCGAAGCCAACCAAGACCTCGGCCGAAATTCAGCGGATGATCGTTGATGCCGTCCGGGCACATCGAGGGTTTGAAGGTTTCAAGAGCATCTCAATTCACAAGATTGTTGATCCATCAGCCGAAGGCGCTTTCAATTGGGCACCGTCGGTAGCCAATTACGGTGAGGCTGGACCTCTGCTTTGCGACGATGCCCTTCGGAGCATCATTCCTCAGTTGCAGCGACAATATGATCTTGCAAACGAATAACGGCTGGGCTGGATATATGCGCGGGCGCTCGTGGTGTGGACTGCTCTGCTGCTGTTTGCTGGTGTCCGGCTGTACCGCTGCCCAAGCGTTGAGCCTCAGGCTTAAACCCATGATGAGCGAGCAACAGGTAATCGACACATTGGGGCAGCCGAAGAGCGCAGACCTAGGAACCTGCGGACAAGCCACGCCTAAGCCGTGGATGTGCAAAACCCTGCATTACGGCGAATTCCACCCAAGCCTAATGATTCAATTGCGAATGGACCAGACTGGCACGTGGCGCGTCTTTTCGTGGGATGTTTTCTAAACACTTGTCACCGCTGCCGGGGAATGACCGTCTCGGAGGAAACAGTCAGTCCGGCAACTCGGGGCCAGGCGATCATAAGTGATTGGCTGACAACTCAGTGAGCCTGCTCCTTGCAGGGAAACGCGTGTCCCAAGGCTTCTCGGCTTATTGACCACGCAGTGTAATGGCGCTGTTCGGGATGATCTCGAAGAAAGTTCATAATAACATCCACCGCTTGTTCCACGGTGGCCTCGACCGGCATGCACATCCGCTTCTCCCCTTGCAATGCGTCGCTTATGCCCGCCACATAACCGGCACAAAAGACCTTGTCGTCTGAACTATTTGAAGCACCGCAATACCCATAAAGTTTGTTCCCGTCATCGAAGGCCCTAGTCTGTGAAAAACTAGATGACGGCCACAACAAACCAGCGGCCACAACCAGCGCCATCAGCCTCATGGAAAGCCCTCCCTGCCGAGAGATTAGCAAGTCTGAACAGGCCCGCGAAGATGAGCAATACGAGTTTTTACATCATCCCTGCGATGAGCGATTTCGTGTTTTATGGAGTTCTGGTTTGCATGATCGCGATGTTGTTTGTGCACTTTAGATTTGGCAAGGAGCGGGCGGGCAGCCCCATATCCTTTCCTCGGTTCGCAATGCTCTACGTCCCGAGCGCACTCATTTGGCTGGCGTATTGTGTCCAGCTTAGTTTTCAGAGTCAGGTACGCTTCCGCGATGTGATGCTGGCACTGGCAATGTATAGCGCCGTTTTGTTTGTTGCACTCAGTGAGGCGCTGCCAAGGGGTCTTGCCGCGTGGCTCACACGGTGGCGCGGTGACCGCTGGATTAAAGAACTTGACTACCTTTACCTCGGCTTGGGTGTTCTTGGACTAGTGGCATCTCTCGGCAAAATAGAAAATGTTTCGGACAAGTTCGATGCGCCCGGCATCCTCGGGGCGGGTTTGGTCGCGACGGCGCTTGTTCTAAGGACCATAAAAACCCGGGCTGAGATCGCTGGCTGGAACAAGTTGAAGTAAAGACGCTCGCGATCAACGCCGCTTGCGGCGCTTCGCCATCAGTGAATGGCCCGGCTCTGCGTCTCTACAGCATCCAACTCGCGCTCGATCAGTGGCATCGGCATGGCCGCCTCGATCAAGGCCAGCACCGACTCACGGGTTGAAATCATCCGGCGCACCAGCTCGTAGTCGAAGTCATCAGAGACCAACCAGCTCTCGCTCATCTCGGCATACAGCTCGACCAGAGACAGAACCCGGCGAATGGCAGCATCGCGGCTGTCACGGCGCTGCTCGCGTGGTGTGCGTTCACGCTTAGGCATGGCCGTTGTTTGGTGGCAGCAATTTGTAGTCATTGACGACATTTCCGGAACGCTCCGGCCATTGATAAGGGCAACCATCAATCCGCATCTGGGCTGGGTGAACGACGACAACATGCCAGCCGAACTCACGACGGGCGGTTTCCAGCACAACGCTCAACGCTTCTTCCACAGTGCCCTCGGCAACGAACAAAGCGCGGCAAGCCTTGCTAATCTGCTCCCGGTGCCGAGAGGTATTGGGGGGTACGTAATGAGACGTGCGGGGGCTCTTACCCCGACTTCGGCGGATAGAGGGCGGGGGAGCCGGGGCGATGTCGCTCATAGTCGGAATCGTCCTCACATTATGAGTCCGCTGGTGCGTTCGTTGGCGCCCTCCCCGTCGGATACTGGCTAGGGCTAGGAACGCATCCTTGCTCGTCCCTGAGTCAGGGCAGGGCCTATGTGGGTTGTAGGAGTGGGGCTTCCAGCCCTCCTAGGTGCCCTGTGCAGAGCCATAGGGCTGGCCTCTGGTGAGCTGGTTGAGCAGCTGCATGAAATGGGCAGAACTCCCACCTGCTGTGCTCAAGGTGCCATCTATGCCACTGGAAAGCATACTGTTTTTACCTTCTAAGCCTTTCATTTCCACCTCTGCACCCTGTTCCCCACCCCTCAGAAACCCTGCATTTTCAAGGCTTTCCTCCATTGCCATTCAAGGGTGCGCCAAAGTGCTCAATGACGGGCTTGGCCTCAATCGCCTTGCCGGTGTCGGTTCTGGGCCGGGCCCGCACGAAGGTCACCTGAATGCCGGTGTCCTCGGCATTCGGCGCATCAGGACCGCTGACACTCACATGCAGCGGCGAATGATGCTTGTCGCTGGGATAGAGATCTAACAACCGGGCCCGCTGGTGGGTAATACGTAAGCAAGCGTCGATCGAAGATATGTCGCCGTTCGCCGCGTCGGCAAAAATAGCGCCCTGCATTGCATCAAGCCGCGCCATTTCAAGTTGCAGCACCGCCTCGGCTTTTTCTCGTGGGACCATGTCGCGGAGCGCCTTCACGACGTAATCGTGTGCAGTAGAAGGATGACAGCCCAGCGCCTTTGCGATCCGATGATAAGCGTGGCCTTGCAGACGATAGTCGAGAGCCGCAGCGCGACGTTGCTGCAATTTGATTGCATTCGGTCAGGTGTACGAGGTGCCAGGTCTTTGTAACACGGCGCGCTTGTTACCGGTGCCGAGTTTCTGCTTTGGCATTTTCGCTTCCTTCGCGCTCCTAATGTCGGACTTTGCTCGATGCGATAAAAAGTCGTACGCAATGAATCAAATAATCGACTTTGCTGCGATAGTCGGAGGTTTCGGGGGTAAAGCGGACATTCCATTAGCTCCAAGAATAGCGATACATACTTTAGCTATCTCAAACTAACAATGCTTTGGCGTGCGCGGATAGTACTGGCGCTGGCATGGCACAGCCGTTAATAACAAAGTTACCTCGACAGGGGGGTGACTATGATTGAAGACCCGCCTGCGATTACAGACGAGCAAAGTGTCCTTCGGTACATAGAGGCACTAGTCAAAGATTACGAACCGCAATTTAAACTTCACTCAGATGTGAGCGTTGCCCTTGCGATATTCAAAGGCCTCCTTGCAGGATGCGACTCCCCTGATGCACGCGGCTCGAATCGCTGCACTAGTCTTCGCGGTACATCTCGCGAACGCCATTCTTGCCGGATGGATGGGCTATCTGACGCCCGATTCATGGGATTACCTGCGATTGGCGAGGAGCCTTTATGTCAATGGCTATCCGAGCTTCGGCAAGACTTATTATGCCACTTTTCCTTTTGGCTATCCTCTCCTTCTCGCCCTGGTCAGCCCGGGTCTCGATCTTGCCCAAACCGCTGTGGCGTCCAAGCTAGCCAATGCTGGCCTTTGGATTTCTATCTATTTCGTACTGAGAGGCCTGCGAATTTCACCCATTCTCGCGGCAGCATTGGTGATCGCGCCTTTCTCCCTCTGGATCGCGGCGAGGACTTGGTCGGAGAATCTAATGCTGTTGACGCTGATCGTGACGCTTGCGGGTATATACCGGCTGCAGGAGGGAACATCGCGCAGGTCGGCTACCTCCGTCCTACTCCTCCTCGCCGCGCTTCTTCTCGGCATAGCGAGCCGCTATGTGTTCGGTTTTGTCATCCTGGGCTTTGCAGCAGCTTATCTCGTCTCCTTCCGCCAGACGCTTCGTCCGAGCATCTTCCTGGCCTTCGCTTTGTCAGAAGCCTTCTTTGCGTTCTATCTTCTCGTTAATCTGCACCTGAAGGGATACTCAACCGGAATGGAGCGCGTCGCGGCGTCGGAAAGCGCCAGCGAGCTGGTATTCACTTTCGCGCAGGCCAACAGTCTTCTGCTCTTGACGATGGTACTGCCGATTGCCGCTATCGCCTTCCTCACCGTGCGGCATTGGCGACTCAATCCCATAGCGACAATGACAGCTCTGGCTGGCATCGCTTATCTTGTCATCATCGCCTATCTGCGTTGGCAAAGGCAGTTCGATCCCTTCGATCAACGGCTCCTGGGACCTGGCTGGTTTCTTCTCGCTGTAGCGCTCGCTCTCACGGCGCGGACGCATGAGCATGCAGCCAGACGCCCACTTGGAGCGATCGGCCTTGTCTGCCTCTCGCTCTGGGCTGGCTATTGGGTCCATGGGGAAACGACCCGCGACCTCATTGAAAGTGGCGAGGCCTTGACGAGCCCGACGCAAGCCGTCCGGGACTATGAGCGGGCGTTCCACAGGGACCGCGATATGACCTCCGTCATCAGCCTTCAGGTGCCTTTCCCGCGCGTATCCATGGACGGCGAGTCCAACCTTTATTATGGCAATCTCCGCGTCTTCATTCCCGCAAGCGCGCCTTTCGAGTCGCCGCGCGAAACGTTCGATGCCTTCAGAAAAAGAGTCCTCGCGGCTGGCATCGATCTCGACCATTGCGCCCTCGACTTCTCGCACCTGGCCTCAGAGGAGCAACTCTCCCAAATCATCGACGCCCGCTATAGGGCTCGCTTCACGAAATTCAACCGCACCTTCGACCCAGCGCTCGCCGACCGAATCCACCAAATATTTCGTGCGAGCAGTTTCGTCCCGTGCAACGAGTTTCTAAAAGAGACACCTTCGGACCGACCGGAGGGCAGCCACCTATGAAAGGTGCCAGATGCTCAGGAAAGCAAGGATTGCAACTTGAGTGAGATATCGCTCGTTGAGCATGTCCGCCAGTATTTCACAAGCTGAAGCGCGCCTTGCAGCGAGCTAAGGATGATCGCTTGCTAACGACGACCAGCCAGGCGATTCAGCACGCAGACAAGAAGAAGCGACGGATAAGACCTAAGGCTGGTGCTCGATCAGCGGCGGATTGACCGTCTTCATCGGCCTCACGGTGGCGGGAAACTACGATCGACAGCAGTCTTTGTTGAGGTCACCAATAAAAAGCCCCGCCGGAGATATCGGGCGGTACAGTTTTAAAATCATTCGGACCGCGTAATTCCGCCCTCACTCCAGGTTCTGGTGATTGCTCAACATAAACGGCGACGAAACTTATCGACCTAATGCGGTTTGTTTTTTGGCAGCGTCAACAAACGCCTGTCGTTACTATGATCGCGTGCCATTGGGATTGGCTACTTCACGCAGCGACCGTGGCCAATTGGGACGAAGGCTGCGCGCGGTACATTTGGCGAGAAAATGGGCGAGGCGGCTTTCTAGACCACTTTCACACGCGTAGATTGTCCCGAGGAATGACTTTTGTTAGTTAGGGCTGAAAACGGTAGCTGGCTACACAAAAAAGGCAAAAAGAGCCTTTATGCCTAATGAGAACTAAGCAAGTCACATGGGGTCGCGAAAGCGGCAGCGCTCGCGGAAATTCTGCCCAAGGTCCGCAAAACCGAAGACGTAATCGTCCTGAGGTAGGAACGAAAAAAGCCGCGCCTTTGTAATTTGCGTTAACGGGCGCGTCCACCTACGATTTAGCTGTGTTGTCTATCCGCCTCAGGGGGCATCGCAATGGACGCATCTAACACAGAGCTTAACTTCTCGTTTGCTAGTTTTGCGGATGGATTCGACGAGCACATTAGGCAGAGCATTCGCGGCTATGTCGATTTGCTATCGGATTGCGTCAGTCTATCCGAATATTTCATCGAGGACGGTACGATCGCTTTCGATATCGGCTGTTCGACGGGCAGCTTTCTCCGTGAGATATGGCGCAAGAACCACAATCGGTGTCCGACCACAAAATATATTGGCATAGATATCGAGGATAAGTTTTCAAAATACTGGTGCGAGCCCGCCATAAGCCTACTACTTGCGGACGCGAGGACCTTTCAAATCCCCGAAAAATGTTCCTTCGTGACCAGCATTTTCTCGCTGCAGTTTATATCCCCTCGAGACCGGCAGAATGTCCTTGAAAATATCTATCATGCACTGATTCCCGGCTCGGCGTTCATTATTGCTGAAAAAACGTTTTCTAGGCTTTCCAAAGTGAATGACATGATGACTTCTATTTATTACGAGTTCAAACGTCGGAGCTTCACAGAGGCAGAGATTTTAGCCAAGGAACGTTCACTTCGTTCCCTGATGAAATTGTGGACGGACGAGGAGATCCTGGATGCGTTAATAACTGCGGGGTTTGAGATCAGAAATCTGCAATGTTTCTGGCGCAATCATAACTTCGCAGCGTTTATCGCCATAAAATAAATAAAACGGGACCGGCCGCTGTCATCCGGCCCGCGCGGTAACGCGAGCTACGCTTTCAACCATAAGCTGGCGTTTCACGCGCTCATCTCGCCTGGGCGCAACACGCGAAGCGCGAAGGCTGAAGACAATTCGTACTCGGCGACGCCCCCGTTCGACAGGATCATGCCGCCAAAGCATGGTCAACATTGATATTTACCGTGCTAGGCAAGCCCTGCTAGTCATCGTGAGCACTGGCGCAGACAACTAGCCGGAGCCGTTTTAAAGCAAGTCGCTCGGCTTGCCGATTGGGAAGCCGTGGCTGCGGCTATTGCGTTGCCGTGGTCAACATCGGCAACGGAATTTCTTCTCGTCGTGTGGCTGGTAACGCTTATCCCCACCCTAGATTGATCTGGCGAGAGGTCAAAACACCTGCCGGTAGCTTGCCGGTCTTGCTATGGCTGCTCGGTGCTTTCGGCATGCTCTAGGCCGATGTCAGCTGGTCAGACCGCTTTGTCGGTCTTCACGGTTTCCATCGCCTTTTGATGATTCCGCTGCTGCTAGCCCAGTTTCGGCGATCCGAAACCGGTCGTTGGGTACTTTATGGCTTCTTAGCATCAGCCTCGGTCTTGCTTCTTGCGTCCTGGGCATTGGCGCTCGGTCTTATGACGTGGCAAACAAGCCATCGTCCTAGCAACGGTGTGGTCGTACACGACGTTATCGCGCAAAGTACCATTTTTCTCATCTGTTCATTCGCGCTCATCTGGCCCATTCGCGAATTGTCGCTCAGTGGACATTGGCGCAAGGCAATTGGGATTGCTAGCTTGGGTGCACTGTTTCTCTCCAACCTGGTGTGTGTCGCAATCAGCCGTGGCGATTTGGTTGTCATTCCAGTACTTGTCGTCTTACTCGGCTGGCGCTGGTTCGGCTTTAGAGGAGCCATTAGCGCCTGTGTCGCCGCTGGCATCTTCGCCGCCGCAGCATGGCTGTGGTCTCCGTATCTGCGCGCTCGGGTGCAGCAAGCTATCGGAGACGTGCAAATCTATCGCACCGCCCATGTACACAGTGATGTTGGGGATCATATCGAGTTTATAAAGAAATCGATCGCCTTCGTTCGCCAAGCGCCTGTCATAGGTCATGGCACGGGATCAATTTCCGATTTATTTCGGCGTTCAACCATTGGGCAAACGGGCGCGGCTGCCGTCCCCTCAGTCAATCCGAATAATCAAATTCTCGCAGTCGCAATACAGCTCGGATTTGTTGGTGCGACTGCTTCTGGCAATGTGGATGGCGCATTACTTATTGTTCCGCGGAACAAATTTAACGGCTTGGATTGGTACCGTCGTGGTCGTGGAGAACGCGGTCTCTTCCCTTTCAAGTTCGCATTTGTTCGATTTTGTGCATGGCTGGCTCTATGTTCTCGGTGTTGGCTTGGTGGCATGACCCGTGGGAATGGTCACTGCGGTGGCATCGTTTAATCGCCTCGCCTCGAGCAGAAAGAATGTGGACAACTTCTCAGAGCCGAGGGCGAGCCACATCCGGCCGTTATTGACGCGGCGGAATAATAAAGATCACATAACGGTGCGGCCGGCCTGGGCGGCTTCCCTAGACGTGTCAGTGGTATCAAGTGATCGGCAGGCCGACCAATTTCCCAAATCGCCATCCCAGATGAACAGGCTGCACATCAACAGGCGCGCGAGCACGGCAAGTAGGGATTGAGTTCGGGCGTGGTGGCGCTGCCGTAGTCATTGGCCAAAAGCTCACGTCCCAGCTAGAACAGGAGTCGCATGAGTAATGGCATAGCCGCAGCATTTCAATTGCCGAAGCAAATCTGGTAGCGCACGGGCCGTTTTCTCTTGAATGTCATGAAGCATTATTATGCCCTTGCCTGTCCGTTCCAATCCACTGAGTACACGCTTAACCAATTGTTTTGGCGTGATGTCCGTCCAATCTTCAGGAACGATGTCTGCACCCCATGACGCGATACCGCGCGAGGCTAAATGCTCTTCCACGTCGGTACTGTTGTGTTCAAAAGGAAAGCGAAAATAAGGAGCTATCGCACCAAGTCCGCCAAGCGCAGCCACGCCGGACGCAATTCCGGCATCTACCTCCAAAAGCGCGTCCCCAACGGAAAGCAACGAAAGGTCGGGATGGTTCTCGGTGTGCGTTCCGATGGTATGACCCTCAAAAAATGCGCGCCGCACTAAATGCGGCCAGTACCTCGCCATTCTGCCTATGATGAAGAATACGGCTCGCACACGTTCCGCAGCAAGCGCATCAAGCACGCAGTCCGTATAAGGAGGAAGCGGGCCGTCATCGAACGTTAAGACAACCTCACGGTGTTCGAGCGGTAGCGACGACTTGTAGGTCCTGCTGCCAATCCGGCAATACTTAGCCGGGTCTATCACCAAGATTCGGCTGGTACCGATACAACCGTTGAGCCGGCGATGCCACGCCGAACGCGAAATCTGGTTGCCAGTCGTAATGATCCGCCTCCGGACCGACCGAGACACGCGCCCTTTTATTTCGGCCATTAACATGGGATCAATCAGCCGTTGTTCCAGCTATTGTCTTTGTCCACCGTTCTGCACCGCATTTAGCGAAAACCGATGCCGCATACTGTTGACGCGTCGCCTTTCCTGATAAATAAAGGCAATCAGTTTTCTACCTGCCACGTTGACGGTCCAGCGCCTTTTTGAAAACCCGGAGTCCGTTTAGCTCTACCATCGATTTTCCACGAGTCATGTTGCCAGCATGGCGTCGAACCAGCAGGGAGACGTTCGGCAATCGTTCGATCGCTAACGCGGCTTCCGCGGCGCGCTTAAACCAATCGGAATCCTCACCCATGCGCAGCGTTTCATCGAAAAGACCCACTCTTGTGAACGCTTCACGGCGAAACAGCGCCGCAGCGACGGACCAGGGAAAGGTTTCGCGCGGACTTCCTACGAAAACCTGCTCTTGGCCGTCTGCATCCTCTCTCATCAACTGATCGTGGCCGATGACGATGTCGAGACAGGTGGTCCTCAACAACACGGTGGACATGTGGTGCAGGTTCCCCGGGGGCCACTCGTCATCCACATCGAGGAAAGCAAGCATCTCGCCGGTTGCCTCGCGAATGCCGCGGTTGCGCGCGGCTGCCGGCCCGGCGTTCTCCTGACGGAATAGCCGCACATTTACCGGCAGCGAACGAGCCGCTTCTCCTACGTCCTCGGCCGACCCATCATCGACGACAATGATGTCGAGCGAGGGGTAGTTTTGCGCCAGAATGCTCCGCACCGCGCCTGGCAGGAAACGCACCCCGTTGAAGACGGGAATGATGACGCTGATTAAAGGCGGCGCGACAAGCAGCGCCGGATGACTGGGCTGGTCGGGCACATCCGCTAGAAATCTTCTGATTGCGTCCGGGATCTCGGCGAGATCGCGCCCAAGTCGGAGCTCAAACCGCGGTAGGTTCTGGCATAATCGGGCGATAAATTCCTGCGACCGGCTTCCAGCCCGCGGCAGATGGGCCATGGTGGTGAACGCAGCAGATCGCTGGATCGCATAAAAATCGGCGGCCGCGAAGGACGTCTCTTCGTGATCGCTGATGACCGCTGCCAGAATCGCCTTGAGAGCAATATTGTTTTGGATGCTGTCCGCCTTGGCCGGATGTAGACGAAACACAGTCTTTTCGGGCTCTGCATGGGCTCGAAGCCCCGTTTTCGGTTCGACCAACGGCAGCAACCGGGCGAACTTCTTGGCCTGGTCATCGTTCAGTTTGGCGGTGCAATAGAGGCTATAAGCGGTAGGAGCAGGATCGAGTGCGACCACGACGTAATCGTCGCCCAAATACGTCAATCCAGCTTCAAGGCAGAGTAGCGCGGCGGTCGATTTTCCGGTGCCGCCACTTCCGGTGTTGACGACGCCCCCGTGATCTGTGCCGACCACGGCAGCATGCAATAACTGCCGATCGAAGCGCTGCATCACCCAGTGCACC
>Ga0187783_10002363_pt1 | contig 14010 bp, 9 predicted proteins | sample 1015_SJ02_MP02_2_FD_132471 | JGI IMG/M metagenome (GOLD analysis project Ga0187783, IMG submission 132471) | Tropical peat soil microbial communities from peatlands in Department of Meta, Colombia - 1015_SJ02_MP02_20_MG | ecosystem: Environmental > Terrestrial > Soil > Wetlands > Peat | place...
CGTCTGCCAGGACAGCGTCTTGCCCTGAAAATCCTTCACAGAGGCCTCTTCTGATAGAGGCTCTCGATCTGCGAGGCGAAGCGCGCGGCGATGGCGTCACGCTTGAGTTTGCCATTGGCGGTGAGCAGGCCGCTTTCGACGCTAAAGGGCTCCGAGACCAGGTGAAAGGCGCGGATCTGCTTGTAGTGCGGCGCCCGGGCATTGAGCGCATCGAGCACCGACTGGATGCGAGCGGCGTCGAGAGCCTGGGAAGACCCATTCGCGCCCGCGGTCACGATGGCTGCGAGAAAGCTTCGTTGGTTGCCCACCAGCATCACCTGCTCGGCCTCGGGCAAGCGCGCCTGCAGCAGGTCTTCCATCGGTTCCGGTGCGATGTTGTGGCCCGAATTTAGAATGATCAGATTCTTCAGTCGCCCGGTAATTCGCCAGTTGCCGCCGGAGTCCACTTCTCCTTGATCTCCCGTATGAAACCACCCGCCGGCGAGCGCCTTGGCGGTCTCCGAGGGCCGTCGCCAGTAGCCCGGGAAAATGTTCGGGCCGCGGACCAGGATTTCGCCATCGTCGGCGAGCGTCATTTCGATGCCCGAAATGGCCGGGCCGACTCTCCCTGGCACAAAATGCTCGGGATCATCCAGGGTGCAGATCGCTGTCGTTTCCGTTAGCCCGTAGCTCTGTAGCACCGGAATGCCCAGCAGGAGGAAGAACGATTGTGTCTCGACGGAAAGCGGCGCCGACCCGCAGATCAGCGCCCGCAGATGGGGGCCGCCGATCTTGCGGCGAATCGTCGGGAAGAGAATCCGCTTCGCCAGCCACAGGCAAAGGGAGCCGACGAGTGTGGTTCGCCCGGCATCCCGCTCGGTGTATTCCATCTTCGCGCGAGAGAAAATTTTGTGGGCCCACCCCCCGCGCTGGGCGACGGAGGCCTCCACTTTGGTGCGGACGCGCTCAAGGAGCATCGGCACGTTCAGGAAATAGTCCGGAGCGGCGAGCTTCAGCTCATCGGCGAGCTGGTTCAAATCGGTCGACAGCGTCAGAACGCTAGAGCGAGACAGCGCGGTGAGCAGCAAAATCCACGAGCCGGCAAAGCAAAAGGGCAGGTAGTGAAAAATCTGATCCGGTCGTGCGCTGCGGCCCATCAATTGATCGAGCCTCTTATTGGTCGACGAGAGCATGTGGCTCACGTTGCCCGCCGTCAGCACCACGCCCTTGGGTTCCCCTGAGCTGCCCGACGTATAGATGATGGTTAGCGCGTCGTGATCGGCATGGGGAAAGGGCGGTCGAGAGCTGGCGGCGGCCGCTTGGAACGCGTCGTCGACCGAGACGATCCGCGACCCACCGGCCGACGAGGTGTCAACCTCCCGGAGGAGGCTTTCGTCGCCAACGATGAGCCGAGGCGTCGAGTCCTTCAACATCGTCGCGAGTTCGCCGGGCGCCTGTCGCGCGTACATCGGCACGGTAATCAGCCCTTCCCCCATAAGGGCCAGGTCGAGCGCCGCCCACCGGATACTGTTCGGCGCAAGCAGTGCGCAGCGATCCCCTGGCTTCAACCCTTGCCCGACGAGAAAGGCGCGTGCGCGACCGATGAGCGTGAGAAATTCGGCGGCGGTCGTGGCGACCAGGCGCCCCTCGCGGACTTCACGGAGCACGGGCTGATCGCCAGCACGCTTGAGGCGCCCGAGGATGCCTTCGACAAACGTCACGCCGCGAGCACTCCCACGTGTTTTTCGAGCAGCTGCTCGAGGTCCGCATCCAGGGTCGGAAGGTATTGTTGCCAGCTAAGAACACCCTGGCGCAGGGGAAAATCCGGATACTGCCGTGCCACGTGCTCTTCCAGATAGATACCCATGCGGGCCATGGTGCGAAGGTTGCGCGCGACCGTCGCGCCCATGGCCTCGCGAATTTCGTCCGCCTCGGCGTCCAGCGTCTCCAGCGCTGCGAAGATCTTGTCCCCGAGTGCCGGTTCCTCCACATTCATCAGCAGATGTTCGTGCCCGCGCTCGCGCATTAGGTTGCGAATGCGCTCGTCCATCGTAACGCCCGCCGACAGCACGCCCGCTGGCATGGAAGTGACGATGGCGTGAAAACGCGAAGACAGCATGCGATGGCACTGCCGCAGAATGCTCACGATCTCATACATGTTGAGCTGGTCGGAGGCAAAGATCGGTGCGCCGCCAAGTTTGGCTGCCACTCTCTCGCATGCATCGCGATCGAGCATTTCCATGGCGACCAGTGTCACGAAAGCCTGCCGCTGCTTCCGATATCGCTCCACGCCGGCCGCCATCTCCGACAGGTATTTTTCGTAAGCCGCATCCACATCGTGGCCGGAGCGATGAAAATAGATCGTCCGATAATGGCTCCTGTGGTAGGCGCCGGCGATCGCATGTGCCGCCCACTTGATCAGGGAGGGCTTCACGGGCCACCAGAAGGGATTGATCGGACAGACAGCCAGCACCGGCGTTTTACCGTCCCATCCCACGTCAGAAAGCGCCTTGCGGCCGTAAGCCGCGGCGAGCGGCTGGAAGGTCCAGGCTGTGTCGGTGCCCAGTTCGGTCGTCACCCCCAGCTTTCCCAAAACGTCCTGCGACTCGATGTTGCGTGTGATGACGACGGAATCGCTGCAATATCGACGGCACAGCCTTTGCAACCAAGGATCCATATGTCCGGCCTCGGCGCCGTAGCCGATGCTCAGCTTGTTCTGCGCGGAAGCAATTCCGAGCGCGCCAATCATCATCGTCGTCAGCGCGTTCGCAAATTTGCTCTTGAACATGGATCCTTCGCAGGCAATGACACCGTCGTTCTGTCTCACCACCGAGTGCAAAAACGGCGGGAACACGTCGGGCAGATGTACCTGCCGGGCATCGCCAAAATATCCCCGCGTAAAATTGAAATCCTGCGTCATGACGCTGAGGGCCACGTGATCCGGACCCAAGATGCGCCGCACCTGTCGTAAAATCTCCTCGACGCGGATGTCCGAGCCGGTATTGCGCGTGCCGTTGTAGCCGGCGAAAAGCAGCTTCAGTTTTTCGCCGCGTCTCCAGGGGCTGCCTGCCCCCAGCATCCACTCGAGCTTGTTCAGCTCGATCAGCGCGCCGACCCAGCCCTCGAGAATCAGATCCATCATCGACGTAAGTCCTGTCTTGCAGCGGCCCGAGCAAGAGCGGAGGTGGCCTCTCGGGCGGCCGAGTGGGTGGGCAGTTCGGTGTACTTGTAGCGGAAATTGTTCTCGCGGCTGAATCGCAGCAAGGGCACGCAGTATTGAGAGAAAGGCGCAGGTGGCGCTCCTGTTTCCTCCACCACGCGCCGGTTGTCAAACACCGTATTCCAGACCAGGTACGGCAGAAAGACCTTGAGCAGAGTGGCCAGTCCGCCGATTTTCCCGGCACGCCCCGCGAGTGCGTGGATCGCTTTCGACGATGGTCCTTCAAGCCTCGGCGCATAGAAAGGGCCGCGCTTGCCCTGGGCTTTCGCAAGGGCATCGGTCAACTGAACGAACGTCTCGGAGGCGATGCCAGACGAGAGATGGTAGATCTCGTGCGCAGGCTTTTCCTTTCGGTGTAACGTGGCGATGGCACTGGCAACGTAATCGACGGGCACGATGTCCACTTGGTCGTTGGGGCGAAAGGGTAGCACGGGCAGCCCCGCCAGAAATACAAACGCGCGCACCATCTCGAACTGATTTGTCTCTGGGCGCCGGCTGTCCCCCAGCACGATGCTGGGTCGAAAAATCGTCTTGGTCACATCGGGCAACAGTTGGCCGACCATGTGCTCGCAGAATTTCTTGGTTCGGGCGTACGGATCGTAGTCCGAGCGATTCCAATCAACGGCCGCGTCTTCCTCGACCACTTCATTGGCACGATGGCCGGCGACGGCCACCGTGCTCACATGGCTGAAGCGGCGTAGACCATGTTGGTCACGCGCGCGCATCGCCAGCTGGATGACCTCCAAGGTACCGCGGAGATTCACATTGAGGCAGGTTTTCTCCGATCTTCGGTTGAGCGAGGCGGCAGAGTGAATTACGGAATCGGTCGTTCGCACAAGCTGCCGGTAGTCGTCTTCGCACAACCCGAAACGCTCCTGGGTCAGGTCGCCTCGGTAAACCCGTATGCGCGAGTCCAAAGCCTCTTGGAACCGCCCCGAATCCATATGAAGTTGCAGCGCGTACCAGAGACGGTTCCGCGCTTCTTCGGCATCGCGGGCACGGACGAGAACATTCAGCGGTTCGAGCTGGTCCGCCAGCACGTTCGATGCAACATGGGCACCGATGTAACCGGTGCTGCCAGTCAGAAAGATGGCCACTGTGTTGGGTGTCAGGTCGTCGCCGAAGATGTTCCCGCCGCCCCTAGGGCGCTCGCCTCGGTGTGGGGGGCGAAAGGCACATTGCGCCGCGGGGCTATTTCCAGCGGACGCCCCTCAATCAGAGGATAGCACCACTTTCGCAGGGCCGGAATGTGCACGTTGATCCAATAGTCCCACCAGTCGATGGACCTGGTGTCGTATCCGAACGTGGCGCGTTCCTCCGCCGGGAGAGCCGCATTCAGCCGTTCGACGTTGGTGGCCTCAAAGACGTGGTCATTGTGCAGAATGAACGGCTCAAACAGGTCAATCAGCTTAATTACTTTCTCCAGCTCGCGTTCCTGGCGTGCCAACGGCGCACGGACGAACGGGATGGGTTCCACAGTCCGATTGATCGCCTGCACCAAGATCCTCTGCGCGGGCGCAGAGAGCTTTTCATAGCGCGTCTTGGAGACGGGGATGGCATCGAAGCGCAGCCGCAGCCGGTGCTGGAACCCATTCTGCGATCGGTAAAACTTTCGGTGGCCGAGTCCGGTGAGCTCAATCGATCGCCGCATGTCGCAGGGATTCGCGACAGAGGTGGCCAGGTGGTACATGCGTTCGTGTCTTCGTTCAACGAGCGCCGCAGCAATGAGTGTCATTCCTCGGCACACCACATCGACCGGGATCAGATCGAGGCATTTGCTGGCGTTCGTGGGCAGCTGGCGGAAGAATGTCCCCAATAGATAGGAAAGCGATGCGGACGTGTTGACGCCTTCATTCCAGCCGCAGAACGGTTTCTCGATCGACGACTCGACGATCGAGGGTCGCACGACAGCGATGGCTGCCCGCGGATGTTCCTGGAGATAGTCGCAGAGCAGCGATTCGGAAAGGCTTTTGGCGAAGGTGTAAGTGTTCGGCCAACCGTATTGGTTTGCCCGCCGCGTGCCTGCTTCAATCATCGCCTGTCGCAGCCAGCGGACGCGATTCTTCCGAATCTGGTTGTCCAGCGCGGCGCCGTGAAGGTTCTTGGCGGTCGGCCGCTTATCGAGGGCTTGTTGCCGCAGCGTTTCGCGAATCTCGACGGATTCCGATCGCGTTTCGATTTGGCGCGCGAGCTCCTCTAACTCGCCCCACTCCCTTTTGGCATCGAAGTCGAGAACGCCGCGCGGAGTGTAGTTCGGAAGAAGCTCCTCTAAGATTCGGCCGTCTCGCTGTCCCACGGCATAGCACGTCGAAAGATGCAGCAAAGCGGCGTGATGGCAACTGCTCAGAAACTCCAGCAGGTAGGCCACCGAACGCACATTCGTTGCCAGGGCCTCGCGCAGGTCCGGGTTGAAGTCGGTCAAACCGGCGCTGTTCACGATCACATCGAGCGATCGCGCGAGCCGCTCGCGAACATCGGCCGCCATTCCCAGACACGGCTTGGTCGCGTCTCCGTCGATCACCTCCACGCGCTCGCGGAGAAAGTCCGCGAAGTTGTCGCCGTGCCATTCCGCCAACCGCTCAAAAACGGGCGACTCCTCGACAATCCGCTCAAAACGCTCGACCGCCGTGGCCGTGCGATGGCTTCGAATCAGGAGATACACGCGGCCCACGTCCGACAGGTCGGTGAGAAGGCTCGCGAGCCAGACCTTGCCGATAAACCCCGTGCCGCCGATCAAAAGAATATGCTTCCCGCGCAAGGCACGCCGAACCGAAAAGGGCGTTTGGTTGCCGTTCGCATCGAAGCGCACGACAGGCGCGGTGATTTTCGGTAGGCAGCGCTCGGCCGGGCGGATCGTTTCCTCCAGCACTTCCGGTTTCTTCGCGAACCCCAGATCCCAAAGCAATTGGTCCCGCCCGACGGTTCCATCGGGCCGGTCGGTCCGCAGTTTGGCGAGCGGGCCTCGCGGACGGATCACGGGGTCGAGCAGACGGCCGGTGGCGATGCCGTCGCGGAAATCGAGACGGTTGCAAAGGATTCGCGTGACACCCAAATACGTTGCCAGGGGTCGCATGATGTGATCGAGCCCCTGGCTGACGAGTACCACGCGTGCGCCCGACGCCATTACCTCGCGCAGTTTTTCCAATCCGTGCGGCTTCAGCCGCGGCTGCAAGTGGTAGTGGAAATATTCCTCGCCCAGCAGGTCGAGCCGGTCGCGGCTTTCGCCGCGCAGCACGGCGTGCATCACGCGCGTGGCGAAAACCCGATCCGCCGCGTAGAGGAAGGGGCGCGTGACGGCCATCGTGCCCATCAGTCCACGGCGCGCCCAGCGCTCGAGGAAACTCTGCGCGTTCCAGGTAAAGAACGCCACAGGCCTCACGGCGGTTAGATCGAGCAAGCTGCCTTCCACGCGCCAGAACACGGTAGCCCCGCCGCACTCTGGGCTAGCTGTCTGAACCGCCGCGATGCCTTGCGATGAGGACATGTTTCTTCTTGAGTATGCAACAGACAGGGATCGCTACGGACAGCGGGAAGTTAGCATGCTTCTTGCACTGCAATCAACCTCCGCCACCTGACTTCAAGGACTCGCGCCCTCGGCAACCCTCCGCGGCCCGCGGGGCACTTGCATCTCCTCTTGCAGAGCGCCGCTTGGCCACAGGATTCGAAGCACGTCAGCCGTGTCTTCCTTTCCGAGTCCGGCCGATACCCGTCCAGGGCCCTGGCCGAGATAGCCGGAGGCGCCGGATACTTCTAGCGTTTGCCGCTCGCTGCCGGCATACAAGTCGACGCGGGTTTCGCTGGTCAGGCGGTGGTCAGAGTCACCCGTCAGCGTTAGCTCCAACCAATGGTTTTTGTTTCCGCCGACATTCTTCAGCAGCACCGGCGGTCCGCCATTCTGCGTGATCAGCAGGTCCGCCGCTCCATCGCCGTCGAAGTCAAAAGCAAGTACGCTGCGCGGGTGGCGCAGCGCGACTTTATCAAGGCCTGTTTCATGCGTGGCGTCGCGAAATCCGGCCGAACCCTCGTTGCGGAATAGGGCGATCCGCCCCTCGCCCGAAAACGTTTCCCCCACGGCCACCACATCTGTCCAGCCGTCATTGTCATAGTCGATCGCCGCGATGCCCCAGCCACGCATCCATCCCGGCCCCACCAGCGGCAGGCGCTGGAATGATCTTCCGACAACATTTCGCCACAGGCTGATTCCCGGCGAAGCCCAGTGCGTAAACGCCAGGTCCATCCAGCCGTCGTGACTGAAATCGAATGCGACAGCGCCTGCGGTGGGTCCCGGCATGCTGATCGCCCACGGGTTGGAAGCGCGAAAACCGCCGTCGCGCGAGTTCAGGTAGACCGCCGGGAACTTCTGCCAGCCCGTCAAGATTAAGTCCGTAGCGCGATCGTTGTTGATGTCCGTTCCTACGGCACCCACAGAAGGGGCGTTCCCCGCGACACCCGTTTCCTTGGTGACATCCACGAACGTTCCGTTCCCCTGATTGCGCCATAGGATATTTCCCGGCGGTGGGGCGTCGTCGGGAAACTGGAAAGGCTGCTCGGGATGATCGAGGGGGAAGTCATTAAAGCGCGTTACGAACAGGTCGAGGTTTCCGTCCCCGTCATAGTCAACAAATGTTAGGCCGAGCACGAGGCCTGGGGTACGCACGCCGGCCGCATCCGTCACATCGGCGAACGTCCCGTCTCCCTGGTTGTGAAACAGGGTGATGCCATTGCCAGAACTGACAGCCAGGTCCGGATAGCCGTCGTTATCGTAGTCGCCAACGGCGCAGCCGGTTCCCTCGCCGTGGAAATCGAGTTTCGCCGCCTTCGTCACGTTCACAAAGGATCCTTTCCCGTTGTTCCGGAACAGCGCCGCATCGCCCTCTCCATCGGCGTTGACGAGGAAGATATCCGGCTGGCCGTCTCCGTCATAGTCGAGAATGCACGCGCCACTCCCGAGAAATGCCGCAAGGGTCGGCGCGGAGGCCGCTGTCTCGGAATAGGCAGCGGTCGCCCGCCGGCGGCTTCCGGATCCCACCGATCCGGCAGAAACGAGGTGCCAGGCAAGCCCCGAAGAAGAAGTTACGTCGACAAAACGAACCGGGATGGCAACCGGGGCGGTCTGCGGCGGGATCTCCATCTCTTGGGCAAGCGAGTACTTGCCTTGTTCGCCGTAGACGCTTCCGAAGGGCTTGGCAAATCTGCTGTCGGAGAGGTGCTGAAAGCGAGCCCGGTGGGCTTTGGCGCCGGCAACGTCTCCTCTGTGTTCCTCGGTCTGGGACAACCCATATTCGGCGGCGGCATGGGCGGGATCTAGACTGATGGCGTTTTCAAACGCCGTGGCAGCCTCGTCATAGTGGTGCGCTTGCTCAGCCAAATACCCGAGAAGATACTGAGTATCCGGGTCCTCTGGATCGAGCGCCGCGACCTTTTCGAAATCTGCCGCTGCGTCTTCCGGCCTACCCGATTCTCGCTCCAACAGTCCTAGGTTGAACCAGGTCCGCGGGTTTTTCGGATCACGCTCGGCGGACTTTTTTAGGATGGTCGCGGCCTCATCCAACCGGCCCATGTTGAGCAAGGCGATGCCCATGTTCAGGCAGCCCGTATCGGATTGCGGATTCAGGATGCAGGCCCGCTCAAACCTCGCGAGCGCTTCGCTGAAATCGTGACGCTCCATGAGTGCCATCCCTTTGTCGTTCTCCCGGATGGCGTCCTGGTAGATTTCCGGATGAGCTCCGGGGGCCGCAGTGCGGGCTGAGCTGGGTCTGCTTGGTTTGGGGTGTGTCTGCGGCGGATGGGCCTCGACGAGACCGAGCGCCAGGCCGCACAACAAAGCGGCGCACGTTGCCTTGCCGACGTCCTGCGCAGAAAGCATCACGAAGGCTTGGCCAGATGCCCAGCCTGGAGGCGCGTTTGCAGGACGCGGAGAATGGCGTCGCGGCCGATCATGCCCACAATATGCTGCCCGGAGACGATCGGCATCTGATTGATATCCTCGCTCTGCATGCGCTCGAGGATGCTCAGTGCGAGATCTCCCGGCGCGGCCCTCTGCACCTTGTCCATCGGCACCATGACGGCCTGCACGGAGGTGTTCGACCACTGCTCGCGCGGCACCGATTTCGCCGATTGAAGAGTCACCAAGCCGACCGGCAGGCCCGCCCCGGTCACGATATGGCAGCGGCGTCCGGTTCTTAGGACTTCGTGGACATACTCATCAATCGAGATATCGCGCGTCACAGTCGGGATGTCGCGGACCATGATATCTTCGGCTCGGACATCGCCCAGCGTGTCCCGAATCGCGACCTGCGCAAAACTCTCTCGCGCCGCCTCCAACAGAAACCAGCCGATGAATGCCAGCCATAGCCCTCCGACCCAGTTTCCATTGAGCGCCTGCCAGACTCCGACCGCAATCAGAAAGTAGGCAAAGAACCTTCCGGCGGAGGCGGCGATCTGTGTCGCTCGCATGAAATTCCCGGTGATGCCCCACGCGATTCCTCGCAGGACCCGCCCTCCGTCGAGCGGAAACCCTGGTACCAGGTTGAATATGGCCAGCACGAGATTCGTCAGCGCAAGCCACTTCGCCTCAGCGGTCACCATTTCGCTCCCCTGAACGAACCGCCAAACTGACCAGAAGCAAGCCGCGAGAAAGAAGCTGGACAGTGGTCCGGCGATAGCGATGGCGAACTCCTGCCTGGCATTGGGGGCATCGTGCTCGATTCGTGCCAGCCCTCCGAAAACAAACAGCGTGATCGACTGCACGCGGATGTGATAGCGCATCGCCACAATGCTATGGCTCATCTCGTGGAACACCACGGATGCGAAGAAAAGCAAACTGGTGATGATCCCGAGAACCCAATGCTGTGTGGCGGTCCAGCCGGGATGCTGGGCCGTGAATTGTGTCCGGAGGGAGAGGGTGATTAGCAGGAAGATAAGGAACCAGCTGGTATGCAGATAGATCGGGATTCCTAGAATGCGCCCCAGTCGAATTCCCGAGCCATGTTCAGCCTGCGCCATGTGCGCCTACGTGGATTTTAGCAAAAGCGTCTCGTTGCGTACGATTTTCCACGGCGTGTTTGCCGCCCCACAGGCTTGCGATCACCTGTGTCGGTAAGTGCTTTGACACCCGTCCTCGCCGTTTGGCTTCCGCGGTGCACCGTGCCTTTAGAGAAAGCGCTGGTGGGACAGAAAGGCGCTTTCTGCGATAGGACACGGCGATGAGCAGCTTTCTTGGATATGCGGAAGTAGTGGGCGCGGTTATCGCAGCGTTTGCCCTGGCGGTGGGGCTTGAGTGGGTCGGGCTGTACGGCCTGACCAGCTTGATGCCGGGCCGCGGCAACGGCCCTAACGACCCCGCAAAAGGCGATCGCATCAGCCCCGTCTGAGGTCATTTGAATGAAGTCGTGATGGGGTGGATGCTTACCCGCTTGCGGGGGGGCACCCATCACAACAAAGGAACGAACATGCTATTTCTCAAATCCATGCTGTTGCTGGTCGGTTCCGGGTTTTTTGCCTGCGCCGTGGGCGTCGTCGCCTACGACATCTATCTCGCGTTCGAGCTTGCTGGGATTTTAGGCCGCAAAGAGCCTTCCGCGGATTCCGGCCCTGAAACGCCCCAGGCCCGTTCGTCGCACCCACGACGCGCCCTTCGCTGGCGGGCGGCGGCGAAACTAGCGGCTATCGGCGTGTTCGCAGGACTGGCGGGCGAAAGCATCCTCGTTGTGCCGGACGGGCAGGCGGCCATCCGTGTCAGTCAGATCTCGGGCATACACCCCGGTACGCTCTATGCGGGAACCCACTGGATCGTTCCCCTGATTCAGCACGCCTCGTTCTACGACATTCGCGACCACGTGTTCTCGACCGCCGCCCTTGACGTCCGTGGGCAAAAGCGCGAGGTGCTGAACGTACAAGCGCGCGAAGGTCTCGAGGTCGGTCTGGCGGTGAGCGTACGCTATCGGATCGACCCTTCGCGGCTCGGCTACATCGAAGCGAACCTGCCCCAGCCCGTTGACGATCAGATCGTTGCCCCCGTGGTTCTGAGCACCTTCCATGCGCTTGCGCCAAACTATATCGTCCGCGACGTTTTTTCGACCAAACGCGAGGAGTTCCGTGCAAGGGCTGCCGAGACAATCACAGCACGTCTGGCGAGTGATGGCATCGTTGTGAAAGAGGTTCTGCTCAAGCAGGTCGAGCTACCCGAGGAGTACGCCAAGGGCCTTCAAGATCTGCTGCTGAAAGAGCAGGAGGATGACCGTACATCGGTCGATGCCAGTATCGAACGGAAGCGCGTGGCCATCGCTGAGTCGCAGGCTGAGGCGCAGAAGATTCGAGATGTCAAGCATGCGGAAGCGGCTGCGCAATCGCAAGTGATCATGGCCAAAGCACAAGCCGATGCGATGGTTTACACTCTTCCGCTGAAACAGAAACAGATCGAACAGTCACGCCTGGAAGCCGAAGCTAAAAAACAAACGACGCTCGAAGATGCCAACGCACAAGCCGAGGCCAAGGTCATCGACAGCAAAGCTGAGCAGCAACGCCAGGGTTTGCTGGCCGACTCTGAGGCGAATCGCATCCGAGTGCTCGCGCAAGCCGAACAGCAGAGGGAAAACCTCGAAGCGGACGCTGAAGCGAACCGCATCCGCCTGACGGCGCAGGCTCGCGCCGAGCAGATGCAACTCGAAGCGTCCGCACTCAAGGCTAATCCGCAGCTGGTCCAGCTAACCGTGGCGCAGCGGCTTTCTGACAAAGTGCGGATCATGATGGTGCCGAACGACGGAAAATTCTTCTTTACCAACGACGTGTTGCGCTCGGCCATGGCCGTCGACGCTAGTGACTCCGCGCCGTCTGTCAAGCCCAACGCGCGACCATAGAGATTTCCGGATTAAGTCGCCTGCCTCCCGGCCCCGCCTAGGGGCCTGAGGACAGCGGCCCGATCCGGAAGTAACGCCGGCAAAACCCCTCCGAGGCTTCGTTCGATGAGCGAAGCGGGCGAAGCCTCGCCGGCTGCCGTGCTTAGTGGATGAATCCAAACAAACGGGTCTCCGTAGCGATGCGCACGGGCCACAAAGGGGTACGCAAGCGGTGTGTTATGATGACTGTTTACGAACGCGTTGCGCCATTGCTCCAAGCCGACACGGCCGCTCCGACGACCCTTGTGTCATGCCCGCCTCGTTTTTCCTGTCGGATTCTTTCTCATCGTCGCTCTAGGCGCTTCCCCGGTATCCCCTCCATCGGTAGCAGATGGGACAGAACAGTCCCCTTCGATCGAGTGGGCGGAGGAACTGGGTGCGCTCGGGGATCTGCTGGCGCGAATTGCTCCGCCGCCGGGAAACGTTGACCTTCTGGTGAACAACATGTCGTCGTTAAGTGCGGACCAAGTCGCGGCGATCGATGAGTGGCTTCGAACGAACCTGCAAGGCCGTCGCTTCGAGCTTGTGGAAGAGGAAGCTGCCGACACGCATCTGAAGGTCACGCTCTCAGAAGGGACGGAGGGTTACTTGATTGTCGCTCAGATTCGGCACGGTACCGACGAGCGAGTGGCGATTTTCCCCGCGGCGGGTTTGAAAGCCGCTGCGAAACCTGTGGGAGGGGTTCGGCTGGAAGATCAACTGGTCTGGGAGCAGCCGGGAAAGGTCCTCGATTTCGCGTTGCCACAACCCGGAGAGGGAGTACCCCCGAAGCTGATCGTGCTGGAAGTGGGGCGCATCGTCTTCTACGTTCGCAATCAACAGCAGTGGCAACTGAACGGTTCCGTGACCATCCCTTTGATGCGGCCGTGGCTTCGTGCACCGCGCGGCTACTTAGATCTCTCGCGAGGTCTCGCGGAAGCGACGGCGATACTTTCCGGTGTCGAGTGCCAGGGTGACTTCGGACGCCCTGAAACGATTCAGTGTAATTTCGTTTCGCAGCAAGCTGCGCCATGGGCCCTCGAGGAGGACTGGAAATCGAAGAATCTTGCTTTTGCCGGCGACGCGACGCTGATCTCGCTGTCATGCGATGGCCGGTTGATCGCGCTCGCGACGGGAAGCGGCGATTGGACGGAGAAGGACTTCGTGCAAGGATATGAAATGGGCACAGGTAAAGGGTCGCAGGCGATGGCATCGGGCGAACCGCTGGAACTGAAAGGCCCCGTTACGGCGCTTTGGCCGACCGCAGGGAGTGGGCAGGCTCGCGCTGTGGTAGAGAGCCTGCAGACCGGAAATTACGAGGCGCACCTTGTTACGGCGACTTGTAGCCAGTAGTCTCGCCGTCGCCACGGTGCTTGGCTCAGCGGAGTCGGTCGAATCGGCGCGGCGGCCGAAGTATGGTGGGACGTTGCGCGTTGAGATCGGCGCCGTCGTGAAGTCACTCGACCCCGCAACCGGGGTCGTTAGCGCGGAGGAAGCCGCCGCGAAAGACGACATCAACTCCCTTCTCTATGGCAGCCGGAGTTTGGAGGGCACGTATAGCGGTGCGATCGGATCGGGTCCTTTTCGCATCGCCGAATTCGAACCGGGCCAGCGGGTTGTCGTCGTGGCCAATCAGAACTTTCCGGCAGGCCGGCCATTTGTGGACTCCGTTGAAATTCGAATGGGCCGCTCGGCGCGTGATCGCCTGCTCGACGTTGAACTGGATCGGGCCGACGTCGCTGAGATTCCGCCCGAAGAAGTGCGCCGGGCGGCCGAGCGCGGTGTGCGAGTAAGCGTTTCGCTGGCTGACGAGCTTGTGGCCATCGTGTTCGTCCCGGGGCGGCCCGCGGCAGAGGATAAACGCTCCCGCGAAGCGCTCTCGCGTTCGATCGACCGCGCGGCGATCGTCAACTTCATTCTACAAAAGCAGGGTGA